>ENA-ORSC01000650-ORSC01000650.1-human-gut-metagenome-genome-assembly--contig:-NODE-650-length-26822-cov-3.021295_pt1 | contig 26822 bp, 28 predicted proteins | sample MGYA00242178_ERZ509140 | MGnify/ENA primary metagenome ERZ509140 (study PRJEB26280, sample SAMEA2338681) | human gut metagenome | biome: human gut; feature: human-associated habitat; material: faeces... | reverse complement strand
GGAATTAAACTTGTGCTCTTTGATCGCCCGAAGCACCCCTAAAATAGTGTCCAGTGCAACCGCAATCAATAAGATGCGGAAAAATGAATTACCCGCAAGTAATTTTAAAATCATGTTCATCATATTTTTTCCTCCTTACCCGATGATTGATCTCATTGTTCTGATTTCTATGATATTTCCTGTTTCAATTATATTTTTGAATTTTAAATAAGATCCCGCTCCGATTCCTTCAATTGTGTAATCCACCCCTTCTACAAGCTGAATACCGTTAATATTTGCATACAATACTGTATCGTCCTGGTTATAAAAATTGTCTCCTATATGAATTTCATTGCTATCTTCTTCCAGTGTTATTGCTTTTTTATAGTCATACAATTTTGTTTTCACATTCAACTGATCTGTTAATGTTCTAAACCATTCATCAAAAGAATCCTGCTGTTTCTTCTTCCATTCATCCATTTCGGCAATATTTTTTTCATATGCATCCTGCCACTGCAAAAACAGCTGACTGGTATCTACCTGCCGGATCAACCCGGTTACCCAGCCGCAAATTTGTGTATTTGCCCTGGTGTCCGTGATGTCTGCCTGTGTAATCTCTGTCACTCTACGTTTCACATAGATATATGCCAGGCATAATTCTTTGACTGTCTGGCTGTCTTCCATTGCAGGTTTTACAGGTGTTGTTGCATCTGCACTGTCTTTCATATAAAAATCTATTTTGCGTTCTTCTAGGTTCAGTCTTAAGCAGATTGCCGTATATCTGTTCAATGTGGCATGAGCCGGATTCAGATTGATGATATATGATGCATCATTGTCAAACCATTTCGACCGGATAACAGCACGACCTTTTCCGATACTTACCTGCATCCCGGTACCGGCTTTCACAATCAGTGCATCACCTATCTTTTCATATACCCCATCTGTCACAAGTCCATCAAAATAGGATGACATCTGATCTGCATTATATTTTCTGTCCCCATTGACGCTGTTAAAAAAACCATAGGTTACTGCCATTTTACACCTCCCATGTGCTGAATGTCGGAACAGTAGACGCTCCGTTTTCATCTTCGCTTTCAATAATCTCAATAATCCGCGGCGTTGCACGGATTCCATATGCATTTATCACCTGAACAATATCACCGAGAAAATAATCTTTGTTCAAAACATAATTTCCTGCCGGATCCACGTTTCCTTCGAATTTTTCCGTAAAAGCAACGGTACTTAGCTGTTCTTTTCCGTAATTTTGTAACATTTTGTAGTATTCTTCTTCAGTTATGATCTTGCCATTGCTCGAAACACTGGAACCATCAATATATGTCTCGTAACGTTTCATTCCGGCAGTATCACCGATCGTTGTGGTGCGTTTATTGATCCCCTCACCCTCGCCACCGATCAGGGCTGTGTTTCGGTATTCTGCCTTTTCGTATGAATAACTGGAAGACAATAAGTTGTCAAACTCATCCGAAAACACTACCGGTAAAACATCGGTCTGATTATATGATCGATCAGTGCCTTTATAGATTTTAAAAATATATTTTTTATTTTCTATATACACATCCCAGCCGATCCCATACGTCTGACAGGTAGATTCCAACCATTCTGCAATATTTTCACCTAACAGCTGAACGTTAAATGTATCGGCAATCCCTTCTGCCTCTGCCAGTTGAAATCCTTCTATTTTTCGCATGCTGTCATCCGGATCCACAATATTTTCTGTGATGACCTGTCGGATACCCCTTTCTACGTTTCCGGTCAGATTTGTCTGTTTCCACACAATGCGTCTGCCCACAATGCTCTTTAATCCTTTTCCGCTTACAGTCAGCTTATCCCCTGTTTCCCAGTCAGTTGAAATGTTCACATTTTCAATCACCATTACATTTTTCCAGGTGTCTTCCATCCGGTCTGTCTCGCGGCATAACAGGCGATCTTTTTGCAGGAGCTTTATATAATAAGGAGTAGCCGGTACGATCAGCTGAAAGTCATTCTGTGAAAAATACTGAACGGTCCATATGATGCTTTCGTAACTGTCTATCATATCTATGATTTCCAGGTCATTTCCCAAAACATAGACTTCCAATCTTACACCCCCTCAAACTGATCATTTACAATAAATGTGCATCTCAGGTTATCTGAAGCTTCATCCGCTTCGTATGCAAACAGATTATCCCCCGGAATCAGGCTGAACCAGGTTGATCCCGCCTGCAGTTTTCCAATCAGATTGGATACTGTTCCATCACGCAACATGGTAACCGACTTCTGCTTTTTTCTGGTATTGATCGTAATCTCATCGCCTTTCTGCATTTCCTGATTGATAATCATGTATTCTCCGGTATCTGTGTTGTATATTTTAGGATTGACCACATTTCCTACAGCATTAAGTCTGATCAATACGCCTGTTTCCATATCTCCACCATTTATAATACTTTCCTGTTTTCCAATTTGGATCTCAGAAAACGGAATACCGCCTGAACCAATTGCAAATGGAAATTCAAATAAGCTTTCAACAGTAGAAAACTCTGTTCTGCTTTCCGCTGTTGCGTTGAACAATGGCAACGGACATTCAACAACCACCTGCACCGTTTGCTTTTGGTTAAAGTATTCAACCGAAACTTTAGATACATATCCGTCAATATACACATCCCGGATACCGTTTTTGTAATACAGTCTCACCGGATATTTTGTTTTGAAATATCGATACAACTGAATTCTGTTTTCCTCGGCCGGTCCATTCACCACCAGAGTGATCGTGATCGTCCTGCTGTTCATATAGGCACTGTTAAAAACAGCCCCATCCATTCCAGCTGTTTTTGTACTGTTTATGACAGCCTCCGGCGGATAGAGACCATCTATTTCCGTGATGTCGTAACAGGGATTGTGCGTCAGTTCCAGCCTTTCGCCATATTTATTTTCCGCTGTCAGTGCATACATTCCTCTATCCCTCCTTATACGGTCTGTGTCATGGCTTTTACCATGCTCACCTGCTGCCGTCTCGCCCTGTAGGTATCCAATGCAGATAACGCCTTCGGACTGGTATTGTTCTGTACCAGATTATAATTATTTACAACATTTACCGACTCTGATGCTGCCATACTGCCATTCTGTCCGACTGCTGTTCTGACATTTCCGACAGATGTCGAAAACGTTTCAAACGGTGTCGCTGCTTCAGCAAGGAACTGTTTTGCCTGCTTCTGTACCCGTTTTGCTGTTTCATACAATCCGTTTCCAAAGTCTTCGCCTGTATACACTCCCAGTTTCTCCATCACTTTCGATGGACTGTGGATATCCAGAAGTGTCTTGACCTGTTCCACCATATCGGATCCCACAGACTTTACCGCCTCTGCCATATAATCGGTATTGGTTGTCAGACCTTCGGTAAAACCGGCCATCGCCTGTTTTCCAAGCTCTTCCATCTTTTTCGGTAGATCTTTAAATGCTGTCTCCAATGCTGTTTTGTATTCTTTTTCAACGTTCTCAAGGTCTTTCTGGTAAGTCTTTTTTCCCAGTTCCTCGGATACTCTCATTTTTTCATCATACGCATCAACATACGCTTTCAGTTCCAGGTCATCCATTGCCAGCAACCGATCCATAAATGCACTTCCCTGATCCATGTCATAACCTGCAATCTGATCAAAAAGCTCGGATGACACTTTGCTTTTAATTTTCTGTAATTTATCTGCATAATCCCTGATATTCTGAGTCTGAGTTTTAAGATCATTGACGGTCATAATACCTGCACCGGATACCTCAAACAGATCTCCTGCACTTTTCAGTTTTGAGATCAACGTGTTTTGTTTTTCGATCAGTGCATCATATCTTTCCTGATACTTCGTTTCAATGCCATTGATCGTTTCATCAATCAATTCCTGTGCTTTTGTCTGATAGTCACTCAGGGCTTCCGAAAATTCGCTTAACATCTGCGATGAAGCCGTTGTGTAAGCTTCATTAAATGCTTTCTGATCTTTAATCAGTTTCTTATTATCGCTTACCGCCTGTTTATAAGCAGCTTTTTTCTTTTTCAGTGCTGCGATGCTCTTTTTGTCCGCATCTGCCTCTTTTTTGTACGTCTCCATCTGCTTTTTATATTTCTGCATCTGTTCCTTATAACTGGCTTTCTGCGTTGCTTTTGTAGCACTGTTATATTTTCCCGCTGCTTTTTTATAGTTTTCTTCCGCTGTGGCGTACTTTTTCCGGTTACTTGTCAGGCTCTTTTCTGTGCTTTTCAGTTTTGTGTTGGTGGCTTTATAGTTGCTCTGGGCAGTTTTCTTGTCTGTTTCATACTTACTCAGTTTCTTTTCCAGCTGTTTCGCTTTCTGCTCACTCTGATACTGGGCTTTATTATTGATGTACGTGATTTTCTTTGACAGTTCGGTTTCAAACTGACTGCCTGCTTTTTCTGCCACTTTGGAAAAATTGAATTTTGTCAGATCCAGCATGGTTGTCAACACAGTAGTAACCATTCCCTTTACTGCTGTCTGCAGTTCGCTCTGCCCATCAGTCACGCCTTTTGCATAATTCTCCGTGATCTTCTTGCCAGCATTATACAGATTCGTCTGTGTCTTCTTTTTTCCATCGACTGCAGGCTGCAACCCATTTAATGTCCTCTGCATGAATTTTCTGCCCGCACTTTTAAGCATATCCTGCCCTGTATTCTTTTTCAGAGTCTTAACAGACGTATCTGCAAAATTCTTAGCAGTCTTCATCAATGTCGGAAGCATACTGTTGATACCATTGATATAACCCTGGCCAAAAAACACACCGGATTTTTTTGTCAGTTTGGACGGTGAACCTTCCTGCTGTCCTTTTTTTAGTCCATTCCATGCACTTTTAGCAAGTTCCCAAGCTTTATTAAATGCACCCGTCACCATAGAAGCGATACCATTTATAAATCCTTGACCAAAAAATTCCCCTGATGTTTTGGCGTTTCCACGATACGAATCTGCACCTTCATTTGCACTTTTCGCTAAATTTTCACCGCTTTCCCTTGAAGCAGTGCTTTTACTTTGTAATGCCGCTGCATAGTGGTCTCCTGTCCCAAGCCCAACATTGTTCATTCCTGCAGTTCCTGCTTTTGCTCCTTTTGTTGCCGTTTTTCCTATCTCCTGACCAGCTTTTTCCACTGCCGGTTTCTGTGAATTCGTACCGGAAATATATTCTTTGTTGCCTTCCTCGCCTGCATTTTTCATGCCTTTCGCACCGGACTTTACACCTCTTACATTTGCCTGTGAGACTTTTTTCGCCGCTTCTTCCACCGTCATCTCACCGCTTAAGATGGCTTCTGCAAATGCATTGACTGCGTTTTTTCCGGTAATTCCATTTTTCCTTGCTGTTTTCCGGAAACTTATGGCATCTTCGATACGTTTCTGGGCATCTTCCACGCTTGTCTTGCCTTTTAACACGCTTTTTGCAAGAGCCTTTGGAATTTCAAGCCCCTCAAATCCTGCCTTTTGTACTGCTTTATCCAATGACGTAAGGTCACTGACACGCTTCACCGCATCCTCTACACTCAGTTTTCCGCTTGCAATACCTTTTCGCAGGAACTCCGGAATCTTGATACCGGCTTTCTCTGCGTTCTTCACTGCATCTGAATTATCAAAGTCAGCTACTTTTTTCAGAGCTTCAATAGCATCTTTTGCAGAAATGCTGTTATCACTGATGCCTTTTGCGAGGTTTTTCGGAATCTCAACGCCGCTCAAGCCTGCTTCTGCTGCCAGTTCATCAAAATTGATCAGGTTTTTCATCCCTTTTACTTTTTCCGGGATGACGTACTGACCGGACTGCATGCCTTCAGCTACAGCTTCTGGTATCTCTATGCCTTTTTTTCGCATTTTTTCCGTAATGGCTGCGATACTCTTTTCCATTTCGGATGCGTCCAGTTTGTCCTGTGCGTATTTTTCTGTATTATTGTATTCATCGTTCAGGGCTTCCAGAGATTTTTTGTTTTCTTCCAGTGCCTTTCTTGTCTCTTCATAGGCAGTGCGTTTCTGTCCTTCGTCTCCAACTGCCTCCAGATAATTTTTATGCTCCATAGAAGAAACATCATAGCCTGTCTGTGCATAGGCTTCTTTTGCTTCCTGTGTTTTCTCTACTGCCGCCTGCAGTGCAAGTTCATTGTCTGCGTGTTGCTTTGCGATATCAGACTGTTCGATCTCCAGCTTTGCGATATCTTCTGCGATCCCTTCCAGATTTTTCTGGGCTGCTTTTGCCAGGATCAGTTCTTTCTGGGCTTCTATATTGTCTTTGATCGCATCTGTGGACATGTTCAGTTTATCTGCCTCTTCATCATACTTTGCATTCAGATCCGGCATAAGCTCATTCAGCTTGTCCACATAGTCTTTCATCAGCTCTTTCTGTGCCGCACTCTTTTCTTCCACTCCTGCCAGCTGTTCCAGACGTTCCGCATAGATATCTGCCTGTTTTGTCTGAGCTTCCGCTGCTGTGTTATTTTCTTCTCTTGTGCGTTTCGAATCTTCCAGTGCTGCGTTTAATTCTTCCTGACTCTTTTTCAGCTCCTTTGTTGCCTGGATATTTTCATCATCCTGGGCTTTTGCTGCTTTCTGTGCGGCTGTATATGCCGCAATACCGGCGGCCACGCCGGCAATGATCGCTCCCCACGGATTCGCAGCCATTGCCAGCCCCAGTGCTTTGATTCCGCCTGTCAGCAATGCAATTTTTGCGGTTGTTTTTGCGATCACTGCACCGGCATTAAACACCAGCATCGCTGTTCCTACCGATGCGAGCAAGGTGACGATTTCCGGAATATGTTTCGGAAACCACTGTGCGAGCTGTAACAGGCTGGAAAGTACCGGTCCTGCGATCGGTTCCACCACATTGACAGTCAAGCCTCGTTTGATGGTTTCCAGAGAAGAGGCAACTGTATCATACTTTACGTTTTTGACCTCTTCCATCTTTCCTTTCACATCCGTGAAATCTTCGCCAAGAGTAGTTAAGGATTTCACAACATTCAGGTTTGCGTCTTCACCCATCGTCCCGAATGCCGTGGATGCCATGGTAAGGGCTTCCTGTTCATCCTTGCAGTTTGAAATATCACTGACAATCGAATCAATGATATCCTTCATTTTGCCTTTACCCTTCTGCCATTCCTTAAATGCTTTCTCTGTGGTTTTTGACCATATACCAGTTCCGTCTTTCAGTTCTCCTGTCTTTTCGTCAATCTCAGCCATTGTATCACCAATGGTCCCGTCTGCCAGGCGGTTCTTTATCTCATTGATGGAATCATTGACCTTATCCAGGTTGTATGCTCCGCCTTTGGTGCCATTTTTCAGCAACTGAAAGTATTCTTCCGCACTGTACCCGGCCTGTTTGAAGTTACCGCCATATTCTGCAATATTATCTCCCAGTTCATCTGTATAATCCAGACCTTCCTGTGATCCTTTTGCAAACAGGTCAAAGGCTTCTTCTGTCGTTATCCCAAAATGCTGCATCAGGTTATTAACGCCCCTGACCGTTTCGTTAAAATCACTTCCGAATGTATCTTCGAGTGCAATCGCATTTTCTGTCAGTTCACGGATCTTTGATGGATCTGTCTCGTCGGTGGCCTGTTTGATGTATGCCATCTTGTCTCCCAGATCCTGCAGGCTTTCCCCATAATTATTTGCATAGAGATCATCCATCTCATGCTTAAATTCCCGCATCTCATCCGCACTGGCTCCCGTCTGTGCCCGGAATCCCGCATATGCTTCCTGTGCATCTGCAGCAAGCTCTTTGATTGCACTGACCGCTTCTTTAATGCCATCAGCCACCAGATCCGCCAGTGCACCTTTTAAAACTGTAAAGCCGCCGGCACTGTCTTCTGCACCGTCTCCGGCATCATCCAGTTCTTCACCCAGGTTACCCGCTGCCTGTGTTGCTTGTTCTAATTTCTGTTTGTTCTGTCGTAATTCCTGCGACAGTTCCTGAATCTCGCTGGCTAACTGTTTTGCTTCATCTGAACTTTCGCCCTGTTCAAGTACCAGATCCGTGTATTTATTTTTCAGGCTGTCCAATTCTGTCTGCTGATCAGAAATTTTGCTCTGCAGCTGCTCGGTCGCCGTTGCCGCTTTTTGTGATTCAGACTGCAGGTTTTCCAGACGATCCCCATACTGTACCAGTGCTGCCTGTGTCCGTTCGATCGCTGCTTTCTGGTTGTTGATCCGGATCAGCAGTTCCTGTGCTCCTCTGGAATTTTCTCCCTGCTCCTGTGCCACAAGTTTATACTGGTCTTCCAGAGACTGCAGCTTTACGTTTTCTGCCGCAAGTACACCATTTAACTGTTCAATTTTTGCAGACACTCCATCAGCATCATCTGCCCATTTTGCCATACCTGCAGTTGCTGCCTTAAATTCAGAATTAACAAGCTGGATCTGCCGCTGTGCATCTTTAAATTCTTTCTTTAATTCTGACAGATCCACCCGCATCCGGGTCGTGCTGTCTTCTGCCATCTTCCCACCTCCTAAAACCAGTCATCTCCGGCAGGCCGTCTTATCACGCTGCTGTTTTTCCTGTTTTTATATCTGCTTTCTCGGATCTGCATGACACGCACATCACTGTAAAGCCTTATGACGTCGTGAAATGTCCGTTTTTCTATATCGTATGGTGTCAGTGCCGGAAATTCTTTGCACAACTGATAGTTAATATTAAAGAGCACCTCAAAAAGCGGGGTGTCATCGTCCCCGCCCTCTAGTTTTTTGGGTCTTTTGGAATGCTGAGGATTTCAGCAAAGGATGCTTTCAGGATGTTCAGGACAACCGGCAATAATTCTTTCACCTTTACATGTTCCCAGTCCTGTGGTTCCATATCAGGGAAGCACCGGTTCAGTACTCCTGTCACCTGTTCCCATGCACCGTATACAGAAGACAGCAGTTCCGTGCTGTCATCCATCTTGTCTACATTCAGCACCTTCATTAACGAACGGACCGTCCCAAATTCCAGGTCTACCGTCTGTGCTTCGCATATCTTTTTTACTTTGCCTTTTTCATCGTATACATTTAAGGTTAATTTCACTTTATCTGCCTCCATTTGTAAAATCCCGGCACATTTCATGCCGGGAAGTCTTATTATTCACTGTCTGTTTACGTTCTTCGTTCCTTACGCTGTTTTTGCCTTTACACTGTCCGGTGTCTGGACGGTATCAAAGAACGTGCTGCCATCTACCAGATCAAGTCCCATATCAACATTTACCGCTTTCGCCGTTTTTCCGGTTTTGGTAAATTTATGGGTTGTGGAAATACCTGTGTATGTAATTTCCTGACCGTTTGCATCGGTTCCGTCATCTTCTGTCACGTGTGTGGCATCCGGAATGGAAAACGAGCCTTTCAGTCTCCATACCAGTACTTCTGTTCCATCTGTTCGCTTCGTGCGGTAGCCAAATGCAAAGTACTTCTGCGTGCGTTCGCATTCGACCATCATCCCGGTTGCCTCATCGTAATACTGTCCGGTGATTTCTGCCAGTGTGTCCATAGGGAATGCAGAACCGGTGATTGAAATCTCATCTGAACCAGTCGAACAGATAATGATTGCCGGGATATTGTCGTAATAGTGTGGCTCATTACTGGACTCTGTTGTTTTTCCAATCTCCGAAACACCGACAAACGGTTTTACCTCACCTACCGTAAAATTTTCGCTGTCGTCTTTCAGGACCTCTGCGTATACCGCATCTGAAACACCTCTGTACTCATAAATCTTTTTGCTTTTTTCCATGTTCTTTTTTCCTCCTATACCTGTAAATAAAATGCCCTCATTCCTCTTCCGGTGTGTGCAGCCTCATCCGATGCCACATCATACCCTTTGCCTGGAATGATCCATCTGTTTTGTTTCAACCGGATTCTCGCATCCGTCAGAACTTTGTATGTTTTCTCTGGATCCGTGCTGTAAAAATTTACGTCAAAATCCCATTCGGTACCATACTCATCCCCATCATAGTGTGCGTGATCCGGACTGTCATTGTTCCAGAATGTAAAAAAACTGTCCGGATAAGCATCGGTATCAGTCAGGCTCCCCTGCCGGAATACAGGAAAGCCAAAGTCTGACAGGATCTCAATCAAATCATCTTCCATTTCAACCTCCCATATAGTCCTGAATCGCATCCTCAAACACGTTTCTCATGCCTTTTTTAATCTCAGACATATACCGTTTGCTTTTGTAAATTTTGTTCAGTTCCCGATCCGGTGCCATCCTGGGCGTTCCGGTAATCAGATAACCCCCTGCACCATGCTTTGAAAAGTCAAAGCCTACGCCCATTTCACCGATCATACCGGACCACTTCACTTTTGGATGCTCCAGGATACTTCTTTCTGTCGGGTTTCCGGCATGGTGATACTTTCCTCCCGCCGGAAGGTTCTGGTTCTGCATCGCTTCCTGTGTGTCCTGCGTGATCTTATCAGCCGCCTGTTCCAGAGCTTCCGTAAAGATCGGTTTCAGGTTTGCACCGAGCCTGTCCAGTCTCTCTGCATATGCTTCAAAAGCACTGGCATCCAGTTTCAGCATATTTTTTCCCAGACTACGCACCTCCCTTGATCCGCTGCACCTTAAATTTGCAGTACTTATGCCGTTGCTCCATATCTTCCGGCTCATTGAGGATGTCATACATGGCACCGTTTTCTGCCAGCATGATCCGACAGTCACTTCTGATATCCGGGCGATACCAGGTTTCGATCACCGCGGTGTCCTCGATCGCATAGATATCATTGACTGTCCTTTCTGTCCCACCATAAGTTTTAAAACTGCACCAGATCAGTTCTCCATCTTCTGGATAAATCTTCCTTGGCACGCCCTTGACTGTCTGATAGCCCGGTGCCAGCAGTTTTATCGGAGTCGTGAACGATGCCGGCCTGTATTCTCTCATATGCCCTCACCGCCTTTGTACGTCAGCTGCGTGACCCTCTGGAAGAAGTAGGGGGAAAACTCCCCGCTTCCGCTCCCATAATCCCACAGATCTGATACACCACGGGTAACGGCTCCAAGGATCGCATCGGACTCCATGACCGCATCGCTTACGCCACTGTCTGCCATATAGTCTTTTACATCCTGAATATGCCCGCTGATCGTATCGTCCTGATAATCACCTGTAATGCCTATCCTCTTTTTCACTGCTGCAAGCAGTTCTTCATCCGTCACCCTGACACCTCCTACTCACTTGTATTTTTGCCTGTCTCCGATGCCTTGTTCTGGCTTTCTTTCGCTGCCGTGATCTGATCGATGACTTCCGGGATGGTATTCCCCGGAATGTCACCTGCTGCCGTACCGGCATTTCTGATTGCGGCACATAATCCTTTTAATGCTTCTACTGTTGTGCTGCTCATTTCTCACCTCATCATTTCTTTTTGATGATATAGACACCGGATGGGTCCAGGATCTTTCCGTCAACGATCGTTAAGCCTTTGTTCACCCATTCGTTTTTGTCCTCGTCAAAATAGCGTTTCATGCCAAATGCAAGATTAGTATTGATCGCATAATCGTCAGGAATCCAGTAAACGCCTACGACATCGCCGCTGCCTGCCGTATCAAAGTCTGCTACAATATCCGGCTCAACCATCGTAACCTCACGGCCGTAGAATCTGCCGTCTGTTGCACTTTCCCCGACATTTAACTCAGCAGCCTCTTTGTAGATCGGACGGTTGTTTGCATCTTTCATGGTCAGAAGGTTGGACTCTACGGTGCTGGCAGTAAAAATAAATTCTCCTTTTCCTCGCTTGGAAAGCGGAATCACAGAAAACAGTCTCTTTCTCCACTGTTCCCAGTTTCCAAACTGTTCCGCAGTAAACTCGATAATATGGCCGGTCTGTTCTGTAACCCTGGTATCCTTCAGGATGCCCAGCATCTGACCTGCTCCTGTTCCGGCAATGATACCCTTGTCCATGGCTTCCACATATGCTTCTGTCATAATGCGGACAATCTCATCCTCAAACATCTGGAGAGCAACAACCTGTGAAAGTAAGGTCTGGGATACGCGGATCTCTCCGATATTGTAGGAAAATTCAACATATTCTTTTACGTCTCCGGCTTTCTGGCGGCCTGAAGGAGTTGTTTCCGTAATCCATTTGAAATTTGCTTTCAAATCGGAAATCGGGAATTTTACGCCGCCCTGAATATTCAGCTTGCGTACTTTGCTGTACAGCTGGCCGTACACTTTGGAAACTTTTTTGATGAATTCATTCATGATCGTTGTCGGGATGATCATACCAAGATCAGCTGCCACGGTTGGTCCTGCATCGCCGCCTGCACGCTGTGTCAGATTTTCCGGAATTGGTGTGCCTCTCTGTACATACGCCTTAAATGCCTCACGGTATTCCATGGAAGCATATGGATCTTTATTCTCTCTCTGCTGTGTACCTGCCGGATTCTGAGAATAGGATGCCATCGGAATTCCGTTGTTTACCTGCTGTGCCCCCACAGGCGGGTTGCTTCTCTGCTGGTTCGGATCTGGTTCCGGATCCGGTGTCACCTCTTCAATCGTATCGATCTCTTCCTGTGTTTCTGCGATTTCTTCATTCAGTTCGCCCAGTTCCTCATTGATGCTTCTTACTTCCGCTGCATCCTGGGATGCAAGTGCTCTCTCTGTCAGTTTTGTTTTCTTCGCCTGCAGTCTTGCCAGGCGTTTCTCTAATACTTTCTTTCTGCCCACTTAAAAACCTCCTAAGATTTTTGCTTTTTCTTTTAAAAGTTCCAGGTCATCAGTTTCCACTGACGGTGCACCCTGCTGCCTTGCAGTCTCCACTGCTGACCGGGCATTGTCCAATGCCTCCTTGCTTCGTGCATTTATTTCAGTCGATTCATAGGCCGGAAATGTCACGGCACTTACTTCGACGACTGTGCTGATATCTCTGATATGATGTGTCGGGTGGTCGCTGTCAAGGTTCTCCCACTCTTCGTCCCGGATGCCGAACATAAATGACATTCCGGAAATATCGCCACGCTGTACGGCACTGTACAGTGCCCTTGCTTCACTGTTGTTTTCTGTGTCCAATGTTACCCGGATGCCCAGACCGTCATTGTCGGTAGTGAGCTGCATGGTACTGTTTCCGTTATTCCTTCTGGATCTTGCCAGTGGAATTTTACTGGTATCATGGTTTACCAGAAACCGTACATCCGTCAGATCTGTATTGTTCAGGGCACCTGGTTCAATGATCTCATCAAACCATCCAAGATCCGTCCGGCTGTTGTATACAATCGGCCGGCCGGTAATGATATTCCCGGCTTCGGACTCTTCCGCCCGGACCTCAAAATGATAGGAACGCTGTTCCAGTGGTTTATTCTTCTGATCCATCTGTTTCTCCTTCTTTCTTGTTTTTTCCCACCTGATATTGATTTGCAATATCCATATCAACCCAGTTCAGTGACATATAACGCTTTCCCTCCAGTTCCGGAAGCGGTCTAAGTCCAAACGCCACACGCTTCTCATTTTCATAGATGGAACCGGTGTTGCTTAACAGGTTCACCATTTCAAGCGTCTGCTCTACCGTCATAAAGATCAGATCTTTCGGATACAGTTCAATCCTGTTTCCAAATGACCTTTCGCGATCTGTAAACAGTTTTTTGGTAAAAGCCTGTGATATGGATATGATCAGCGGCTCCAGTGTCTTTTGGTAAAATGCTTCATACTGGCTTTTTGTGTAGTCTCCGGTCAGGATCGATAACGGTACACCCCAGTTTCTCAGGATCTTTTCGTCAATGAATTTCAGTGTCTCTTCGTCCACCAGCTTGATTTCGTGCTGCAGCGGTGTATATTCCGCTTTCAGATCCAGCGGCAAGAATCCGCTCTCTGAATTGTTCAGTTTTCGCTCCAGTTCTTTCAATGCCGCTTCCATCTTCCCGTCATCCAGCATTGTGTTATACTTCACAACTCCATTGACCGCATAACTCGAATTCATGGCTTTTGCAATCCCTCTGAGCAGTGTGTCATTCAGTTCCAGGGTTTTCAGCAGTGCTGTGTGATCCGGCTGGCCGGAGACATCACCGCCCATATATTCATTGATGGAATAATTGTACTTGATGTGAATGAGGTCATCATATGGCACTGTTGTTTCGAAATTGTTTTCGAAACGCATTTTTACATACATCTGCCCCGATGCATCTTCAATAAAGTCTACCTGTGTCGGCTTCAGCGGATAGAGTCCACTGTATTTCCTTTTCTGAATTCCTCTTTCATCTTCCCACATGTAATAGGTCGGAAGGATAAAAGCATTGTAATTCAGCAACAGCAGCCACATGACCTTCTCCAGAAATTCACTCGTTGTCATAAGTGGATTCGGATTGTTCAGGACAGTCTGGATATCACTGTTTACCGGTACCGGATCATTTCCGTTGTACCGGATATGCACAGGGTTCAATTTCTTCATCTCATCCACGATGCACTTGATCGCCTGCTGCACAACATCAGAAGCATAGATGTTTGTCCCAAACTGTGAAAATACAGGGGCATAACCATTCAGAGTCTGTGCCCACTTCTGTGTTTTCGGCGGTTTTCTTCTTAATCTGTCAAAAAATCCCATATATTTACCTGCTTTCTCACTTCTCATTCGCAATGATCTGCATGAACTCCGTCCGGTATCTCCTGTACATTTCATACAGGATGATTAGGCAGACCGCACCATCTATTCGCTTGTTCGTTTCCTGTTTGATGCAGAGACACTGACCATGATCGTCTACTTTGATGCCCGCATTTTTGAAGCACCAACGATCCATAACGTTTTCGTTGTAATTAATCAGTTGGTGTTTCAGATCCGCTTCGCACAGTTTCATCGCATTTGAAAGTGTCTGGGCGTTCTGCGGAATCATAACCAGATCGGAATCATCATCCCCGGTACGCTGCCAGCCATAAAATCCCATGCGGTTGATCCAGTCTTTCGCAAATCGCTGGTCGTATCCGCATTTCCATAAGCGAATATTGTAGTCGGTATACAGCTGATAGAACCAGTCTGCAACTTTCGCCAGGTCGATATCATTTCCTTCTGTGATTGTCAGAATCCCAAGTTTTGCCCATTCCTTGTAACGTGCCCCTGCGTTCCAGTCATCGGAATCTTCCAGTTTGCTTTCCGGTATGAAGTAATGCTGATAGATGTACTTGGTCGGATTTCCCGGCTTCATCATCAGAATTTTCGCCGCACACAGGTCGGTTGTTTCTGACAGATCGACCGCACCCATGCAAATACATCCTCGGAATTCTTCCAGGTCATACACTGCATGGTATTCATAATCTTCCAGGTTCAGCCAGGCTTCCGTGCCGTTCTGTTTGATGTTGAAATCTTTTGACAGCACAAAAATGCGGTCAGCTTTTGATTCCCTTGCCACATCCACCTGTTCTTCCAGGTATTCCCACTTTTTGACAATCCCAAGTGTCGGATTTGATTTCTGCCATAAGCGGTTTTTCCGGTTTCCGTTCCAGACTTCCTGTTCACTGTCCTGCGTATACAGCCATGGCAGAAGCCTTTCGCCTGCCAGTGTGTCGTCTTCCCTGCTGATCACCTTTCTGGCTTTTTTCAGTTCTTCATCCAGATAGCCATCTATCACAAATCCTTCTGTTGTGATGTCGATGAACTTCGGATTATCTTTCAGACTCTGTGACTGTTCAATGGACTTTCCTATGATGTTTTCTTTCATTTCATGTGTTTCATCCACAATGGCAAAATCAATATTCCGCCCCTCTTTGTTCTTGGTGCGGTCCGACATCTTAAAGATTTTCGTGTTCGTTGCCTTATTGAGGATGAAACGCTGGTTTCGCTTCGTGTCCAGATCTCCCGGATCATAGAGCTGCCGCATCAGATCAATGGCATCGTAGACGATGCTGCACTGTGCCTCATCGTTTGAACTGCAGCATATGTCTGCACCTTCGTTTCCTACAATAAATTCACTGTTTGCCAGAGCTGAAGACGTTTCGCTTTTCGTGTTCTTTCTGGCAATCAGCAAGATGGTTTTCTTGAACCGGTCAAATCCGGTTTCTGCCATTTTGAAGCTGTAAAACGCTTCGATCCATGCTTTCTGCCATAACATCAGTACCATGGGTTTGTTATAGTACGGCGATTTTGTCAGCCGCACACAGTTTTCCATAAAATCCATTCTCAGCCGTGCTGCTTCAACGTCATAAAAATAGCGTTCATTGTGAAAGTCTTCAGCCAAATTGTCGAGCTCCTGCCATAGCTCCTGACCAATGACGATCTCTCCTGTTTCTGCTCTTGCACGGTACTCCAGCAGAAACGAATTGTCAGGAGTCCAGATCTGTTTTTCTCTAATCAGCATTCATCACCCTTCATGAAATTACCATATAACAAAAAATGGTCTGACTCCGTGCTGCAGACTTCCAGTGTCACTGCTCGAATAACCATCAGAGCTAATCAGTGCATAGTTTGTAGCCGACCGCTTGTCCCGTAACCAGTAGTCTTCGTTTGAACACATCAAGGAGTGGCTGTAACGGAATCCAGCAAGCTGTCCTTTCATTATCCCCGTCTGGAATCCTACCCATTGTCCCCATGAACTATGTCCCATTACCATTACTTCTGTGAGCAGGTCTGCTCCGACATTCACCCAGTCCCAGCCTGTCGATTCGCCATTAACTGTTTTTGTGATGACTCTATCCATTATGGCAACGTTATTGTTTCCAAATATGCCCTTAAGTGTCTGAGTGATCTCCGGCAGTTTATTCACATACATATGCGTTTCTTTCGGCTGGGTTACCTCCGGATAATTATCAATGGCACTACTGCTCATTACCTTGTCTGGAACCAGGATGGCATGGTGTTTTTCGATTCTCCCGCCAGATGCACTTGAACAGCACCCCAGAAAATAATCAAAATCCATGAAACGATAAATATTATCTTCTGTTTCAATGTAATCGCACACATATAAATCATTGAAACTGCCGTCCCTAATGCTCGCAAGCATCTCACTTGTCAGTGCGTTGCCCAGTTTTTTTCCTCTACAGATTGCATTATGTGCAGCTGCTCCTGGCTGCAAGAAAATATCCGCTAATGTAGACATAAACACCTTTTTCCCATTGACCGTTGCCGAAACATCACCTGCATATTCTGCATTTCCATCCCAGTCTAACGTGTGGATGTTTTTTCTTTTATTTTCACTTGTTCCACCGCCTACGATATGGGCATACTTCTTATTTGTATCTTCAACGTTGTATTTTCCTTGCACATGCTGATGATCTCCTCTTGCTATTGTATTACTTCCTTCGGTATGTGAACAGGTTCCTGATGCTGTTGTTAAAATCCCTTCTGCATGTGAATACATTCCCCTTGCTTCTACCTTAAATCCTTCGGAATGCGAATATTCTCCTAATGCTGTTGTATTACTTCCTTCTGCATGTGAATAGTATCCTGATGCTGTTGTGGCAGCTCCTTCTGCATGAGAATAGTATCCTGATGCCCTTCCACTTCCTTCTGCGTGCGAATTATCTTCAAGTGCTTGCCCAGTTCCTTCTGCGTGCGAATACTTTCCTTTTGCTGTTGCTCTATATCCTTCTGCATGTGAATAGTATCCTGATGCTGTTGTATTACTTCCTTCCGCATGTGAATAGAATCCTGATGCTGTTGTGGCAGCTCCTTCTGCATGAGAATAGTATCCTGATGCTGTTCCACTTCCTTCTGCATGAGAATAGGTTCCTGATGCTTCAACATTCGTACCAAGTGCCACACTTCGTTCTCCTATTGTCGTATCCGCTTTTCTTCCCCAGCTGATCTCTGTATCTGCTGTCAGGAAATGGCTGTCATTCTCCAGCTCGCTTGTCTTGGTCGGGATTTTTCTTGAAAACAGTTCCTGTTTCCACTTTTCCAGTACATCCACATTTTCTTGTGCAACAGTGGCATCGTTTGTAATCGTGCTGATAACCCGCATGTCTTCATTTACGCCGGTGTGCCATTTATAAGTGATTTCTCCGCCTTCCTGTACGCACTCAAATTCGATTGCAAAAGCAATCTTCCCAACGATCTGTGTTACATTCGATGAAATTAACCAGGTGAAAGCAACCTTCTCCGTATCTGCCTCTTTTACTGCCAGATCATCTACTTCATATAGTCCGGCCGCAGTGCCATCAAGATAACTGATTGCCACTTTATTGCAGTTGCTCATATCGTGTCCTTCGATATAGCGAGGTAATTCGAATGTTAATCGTTCTGAATTATGGTCGTATTGCACAAGCGTGTCTTTTCCGCTGTTGTTTATAATTTTTCTGCTCACGGTATCAATAACAAAATGTGGATCACCATCTGTTATCCCTGTTGTGTCGCTGTGAGCTGTGCGTGCCTGTACCATCGCCCGGTGTACCGGTGATAATCCTGCGTACTCATCCATCATTCTTCACCCCCGTTGATATGTTCTTTCACCCATTTTCGCAGTGGACTGTCTTCATCATCCTCATCAATGCCGCTTGCCCGCATCAGAATTTTAACTGCATTTGTGTACTGCTGTAAAAGCTCTTTATACTGCTTCGCTGCCGGTGTGGCTCTCTGCAGGTCTGGCTGCTTTGGATGGATCTTTAAAAACGGTAATTTTTTCAGTTCTTCAAGCCTGCCTTCCAAAAAGACTACTTCATTTACCAACGGTATAAGAGCCTTGTTATGGTCGATGGTTTCTAATAATTCTGCTTTTCTGTCCATAGAATCTTTCCTTTTTCAATTTTTCTCATTTTTCAAATCCAAAAATCTCATTTTTCGGTTTTCTGTGAGAGAAACAACCTTCCCGACAGTCCTTCCCATCCATCGTATCAAGGGATGTGGGGGGAGTACCTGTGCCACCATTCTTCGATGTACTTTGTCCATTCTGCAATATTCCTGCCGTCCGTACATTCATTCAGTCGTGCAAGGCATTGCTCCTTGCTGGTGTCGATCAGGATTTCCCTTGCCCCAAGTATCTTGCACAGTCTCTCACGTTCACTGATCAGCGGATAACCGCCGATAATGTAAGCGTTCCGCCATTTTCCACGCCGGTACTTGATGCTCTCAATAAGATAATCCCGTATGCCAAATACAATACTGTTCAGCGTTCCAGGCTTTGTGTAACGATTGCATCCGCTCACGCTCTGCCAGATACTGTCTATATCAACGATCAAATCTCCTTCGTTCTGCACTTCCCTCACCCAGCTCGTCTTACCTGACAGTGGTGATCCATACACCAGAAAAATCTGCCGCATGTCTTCGCCATAGCAGAACTTCTTATGTATCCTGTTATGACACTTATGATGTACAAGCTGTATGTTATCTGGATTCAGTGCGATCATTGCATCATTCACGTTGTTGTCGTTAAGCTCAATAACATGATGTCCGATGCAGTCGTATGCCCGCACAACAGGTTCCCCGCAGTACTCACAGATCAGATCGCCCTGAGCATTGATCCTCTGCAATCTGATAGTACCCACCAGACTCACCCACTCTTTTGACTTATAGAATGTATCTAATGTATGTTTCATGTCAATTGTACCTCAGAAGATTGATCCACACAGTCACTTTATCCGTTGTACTTCCAAGCAGATCTGTATTTACGTAAATCCATATATTCTTTCCATCCAGCATTGCGGCTGCGATGTTCTGTATTGAACCGTTTGAGATGCAGTATGATCCAGTTGATATCTCTGTTTTTCCTGAATATTGTGACACATTGATACCAAGTACTACTGTATTAGATTCATTGCATCCATCTGGGCATGTCGCTGTTTTTGTTTTTATTCCATCGTTCGGTGTCACACTGATATCAATCATCATCTTCTTGATATCTTCTCTTGGTATGACTTCTACTTTGCATTTGTTTTCATACATACCATATACTTTTTTATCTGCCATTCCTTAACCTCACTTACCATGTATTGCTCTCTACCTGTTTTTCTCTGAGCCGCAACTCTTCCTGCCTGATCTGCAGCATCTGCGGATCGTTTGCCCAGTTTTCTTTATCGTAATTCTTTAACAGCAAATTGATTGCCGCAACATCCGGAGAAGCTTTCTTACGGCTGATTTCTGTTTTTACAAGGTCAACTCTTTCCAGTTCTTCTTTTTTGAAACCAGCTTCAATCAGTGCCTGTTTCATCAGATCCGGCAGCTCTGCTTTTTGTCTTGTAATCTTGGTTTCTGTGTATTCATAGCCTTTCGCTTTTCGAATCAGTGCACTTTTCAGATCAGATACAAGGTCTGTCCTTCCCCTTTTAATACTTTCCATTAGTTCCGGGAATCTCTTTTTATATTCATTCCATGCACTCTTCCCAACACCAAGCCGTTTGCATATCTGTGCTTCCGTCATGGTGTTGCACCACTTCTCAATTTCCGGAAGATACGGCTTCACGTGTGTTTCATATTTACTTTTTCTTCCGGTCATTCCGCTCCTCCTGTTTGATCACACAAAAAGGACATCCGCTAAACGGATGCCCCTTTCGTTACATTACTTATTGTTCTGTTCTTTCACAAACTCCTGCATCATTGCCATGATCTGCCCTGCCTGGCTTACCCCTGCTACCTCACAGGCTTTCGCAAACTCTTCCACCACTTCTTTTCTGAGTTTGTAGCTTTTGGAAATCCAGCCAGCTTTCTTCATGTACTTCTCTGTTGCAATGGTCTGTTTTGATGGACTACCGACTGGCACGTTTATCCCTCCATTTCTGGATCAGATACCACGCAATCTTCGCCAATCCGATCGCAATGAAAAATATCCCTAATTTCCACAACATACTTTACACAGATGAGCCTTCGTGTTATATTTATTTCAGAGAAGGGCTTTCGCCCCTCTCCTTTCTTCTAAGAGTTAATCTTAGAAGATTTTGTCAAGGATCATAAGTATGATCCCGATTGTCAGATCCGTGATCGCTGTGAGTAACCAGCTCTTCCAGTCGATTCCGGATCTGTTTCTGTTTTCATCGCTCATCTGTATCTCACCTCCTTATGTATATATAATATCATATGGTGTACCATATGTCAAGCGTTTTTTAAGAGAATATGCAAAAAAGTGCCTTTTATCGGGCACTTTTCGCATTTCTGAAAGGAAGAAATTATTTGATTATTCACAGCAACGGCAACATCTACTGCCGATCGGAACATCTGGGGTCGAACCAGAGTCTACAGCCTGTAAAGCTATATGTTTTTCCCTTAAACTACATTCCGTCAGCCGCCACCAAGAGGATCGGCGGCTTTTTTCGAACATCAGGAGATATGCGTCTGTCTGTTCTTGCATTTTATTTGTAACATACTTTAGGCGAACGTGAGCGAACATTTTTTAATTTTTTTCAATTTTCTCCAGATATCTGTTATGTAACATCCTGCAACTGTCTGCCGTATACTTGTTTTTTCGCTTTGGGAACCGGCCATTCATAACGTGAGCTACCTTGAACCATGTATAATCGTCAATATAGTACAGGCGAAAGATCATCCGGAGTTCACTCTTGGGGATTTTGTTAATAAAGTCATCCACCTGGTTCATTGCTTCCATCAGTTCCTCTTCCAGTATTTTCAGCCTTGCTATTCTCTTTTTCGTCATTGTTTTTATTTTTTCATATTCCGGAATTGGGAAGCCGGTGACACAGATCGCTCCGATCGTCCCGTCTTTCCGTGTCCCTGTCACTGTGTCTGATACCTGACACCCCTCTTTCTCCATCTCTACAAGGTAACGCTCCCCTGCCTCAATCCTCTGCCGGAGGTCTTTGGCTTCCTGCTTCATGGAATAGTACTGTTCCAGTTTTGCTATGATTTCCATTGTCCGCTCCCCTCATGCATTTCCTTGCTATTGTTTTCGTTCATGCAACCCATCATCGTTCCTGTAATACTCCTTTCCGGTCCGTCTGTCCCTCAGACCGGCAATCTCAAATCCGCTCAGACCTGCTGCCAGTTCCAGCTGTTCATATACCTGTTTCACATAGTGCGGAATCCGCTGTGAATAAGTCGGTTCATGGAATCTTCTGGCCGCCTCAGCATCCACGCTCTGCTCCAGATGGTCATAATGTGCTTTACGTTTCACATTTTTTTCAGCTGCTTTCATCCTTCATCTTCCCGCTCCTCTCATGAACCTGTCCAGCACCGACATTCTCCAGTCATATTCCATTCTTTCCTGATGGCATTTACAGCGGTATGTATCTATTGTTGCATTAGCGAATTCATCACTTCTTGTACACCAGCATACTCCATTTTCACTATGGTATCTGCATGTGCTACAGTTTTTGTTATCGTTCATTCTTTTTCTCACCCTTCCATTTTTATATTCCGCAGGTACTCCAGAATGTCTTTTTCTTTCAGTTCGTCCTGATCGTACAAGATAGCTGTCAGTGTCGTTGCTTCGCTTTTCCAGTACACCTGCTTCGGAAATTTAGGATTAACGAACGGTCCCTGGACTTCATACTCATAATCTAAGTTCATCGACATGGAATCAATTGCTTTTGTAAATCTATCGTCCAGCACCTCTACTCGTCCGTCTGCTGCCTGTAATACCCTCATGGCTTTTCCGTATGGGTATCTTTCCAACACAATCGGCGTCACGGTTAATTTCTCCTCTTCCTCTCGGTTCTCTGCTCTGTCTATCATACCCCAGCGAACCTCGCCGATTTCGTACTGGTTCTCTTCCTTCGTTGCCTTAAAAGCTTCTCCATTTCCCGGAAGTTCTCCCGTCAGTTCAATAACTGCTGCCAGCTGCTTTTTATCCATGGATTCTTTTTCCGTGGCAATCACCCAGCCAGAACCGCCAAACAGCACATCATCCCCTCTTCGTGCCACGCATAACCCTACGCCTGTATAAGCTTCCTTGAGCAGTCTTTTAAAATCTTTCAAATGTATAAACATCGTATCATCCTCTCCTTTACAACAATTCGCATCCCAGGATGCAGTATCCGTCTTCCAGCCCCTCAAAGTTTTCCATCATGTACACAATACGCTTACTACACTTTCGCCCGGTTTTCTTTCCGTCTTTTACTTCTTCCATCTCTAATACATCGCCCTCTTTGTAATTACGGTCATTCTTGCGTAATTCAAAACTCTTTCTTCCAGACAATGCATCGTCAAAAAACTCCGCTTCCAGTTTAATTTGATGTGTAACTTTCATTTCTGTTTCAGCTACTTCAACTACGTTTGTCATCATTTTGGGAACGCTTTCCTCAGTTTCAGCCACATTTTCCATACTTTCCGTAACGGTTTCTTCGATTTTTGCTACACTTTTCACGATTTCCGGAACGGTTTCCTCTTCCTTTTCTTCGGTTTTTTTCGCCGGCGAAACTCCTATTTTCTCCGTTTCTTCGATCTTCGGATCTGGCTGTTCAATTCGCTCCTGTTCATGTTCCCCGCTTTCAGGATCTTCTCTCTCAACTCTGCTATCTCTTTGCGGTTCTGCTGCCAGTTCTTCCACTTCTCTTTCAGGTTCGCTATCCGTTCTTTCATGCTCAGCTTCTGTCACCTCTTCCATTTTTTCTTCTGGATCTTCCGGCTCATCACCGAAAACATCCATGATTCTCTCAAAAAATTCACGGTACTCCATTCTCTGCGGTGTTTGTCCGTATTTCTTATATTTCAGGCAGTCTTCATGGAACATCAGGAAGAACAGCCCTTTACGGTAGCTCCTGCTGCCGCCCGGGTTTACGATCTCAATCAGCCGGTTGATATTTTCATACAGGTTATCTGCAATACCGCACTGATACAGCTTTCCCAATGTTTCTTCGTTATCTTCCCCGAAGTGCCGGATCAGGTCTGTTACATCGTCTGCGATGCCTTCCTGCGGTTCTGCATGGTTGAATTTCTTGATATCGCGGATCTCTTTTCTTGCGGTATCCGGTGTGATCATCTCCCGGTCTGCTTCCGGAAGCTTCAGCATCTCTTCCAGCTGGGAGCGGTTGAAGTCTGCATATTCCGGCTTCAGGCGTTCGGAATAGCCGTCTATGGAATATTCCCGGTTAATGCTCATAAATCGTGACACCGTAGAACCTTCAAGTCCATATTCGGATTTGGCGAACTCGGCGACGCGCTTGTATCCATCCTGCTCGTACAGCTTCGCATCGTCAATCTTTCTGAGTGCATATCCGATCCGGACAAAGGACTGCTTCACACCAAGCAGTTCCTGTTTCAGCTTCTGTTTCATTTCCAGCCAGTCATTCAGCGTTATCTGTGTATACTCCATGTTCCTTCCCTCCTTATGCCACGCTCTGTGCTCTCTGTTTGGCTTCTGTATCTTTCTGTTTCAGATGTCCTACATAATCATCCAGCCACTTCTGCATATGCTCCTTGTCCGGTTTGCGGTCGTGTGCCCCGTACCACTGGATGAGCCGGTGCGTGTCCCTCTCGATCTCTACAGTTATGTACGGTATCTCCGGTTCTTTTGCAAACCGCAGCATCAGAATGTAGGTCTGTCCGTCATTGTGTTTTCTGAGATAGCTGTCCCCACCAACGCAATGGTGCAGAATCCTGCCTTCCATGACAATCTCTTCCGCTGACCTTGCCGGCCGGATGATATATTCATCATCCTCATAGAAATACCGGTTTCTGAGCTTCCGGTAGCTGTTCCGGATGCCTGCAAATCTCTTTTTTACTTCCTGCAGACGTTTGTCTGCCTCTTTCTTGTTTTGTTCTGCTGCCATCTTGTTGTGTGCCGCTTCCAGATCCCCCGGCTGTTGGTATACCGTGTTCGTCAGGTCATACCCGAGTGACAGCCGCATACCCAGGTAATCCGTGTAGGTTACTGCCATGTGTCTGATCCGTTCCTGTGCACGCAGGCAGGCACTTTCATATCTGCATCCGGCATACCGTTCTATCCGGTTCAGAAGCTTCTGTATGCCCATGTACTGTAATGCCTGTTCGACCCGTCCCTGTTTCAGTCTTGTCACTGCCAGATGTTCGATCTGTTCATCTGTCCAGTTCTGTTTCAGCTTCTTTTCCATCTTCATAACTTCCAGGAGTGCAGAGTTGCCCTTGCTTTTAATCAATTGCTGTGTCCGCTCTTTCCGGATCCCCAGGAATTTATCCAGCCGTTTTGCATTTGTGTCTGCTATAATGCCGCACTCACACCGGACGATGGACGCCGCGATCTCGCTTAATCCCATTTTTACAACCATTTCCAACTGTGGGATATCCAGGCAGCGTTCCAGGTAGCTGACCGGGTTGACTTCCGGGGCCATTTTTTCATATTCCTGCAGGGCACTGTACTGGAATATGGTTCCCTGCATTTCACGGTAGGTATGCGGCAGGATCCGCCCTGCATGGATCGTGATGTTGACGTTGCCGTACAGGTTGCAGTCATCCCAGTAATCTTTTCCGTCAACCCAGCTATGTTTATGGTAATCAATCTGTGTTTTCTCCCCCGGCATCAGATAGGCTCTCGCTACTTCAATGCCGGAAATCTCTTCGCTGGCATTATGCATGATTTCTTCTTTATCATCTGCCATCAATTCAAGTTTCCATTCTTTTATCAGCTCTATGTAACGGAATACCATGCCTTTTTCTTTGTATTTCTGTCCAAGGAATGCATAGATCCTTTTGCTATGTGAACCTTTGACTTTGCCCTGACATTTGTACTCGCCTATTTCCCCACACATCGGGCATGGTGCAAGAACACCCTCTTTCGGCGGGTCCACCCATTTTTGGTACTGGCTTTCGTAGCTTATTCCGCCTTTCCATCTGGCTTCGGTTACGCCGCCGCATTTTGTGCAGGCGATCCGCACCCAGCAGCCGCGTTTCTTGTAATACAGATAATGCTTCTGGTAGAAATAGAACATGTCTGCCATCTCCAGGATCTCCGCTTCCGGGAGTTCCGGTGTGTGCTCCTGGCGGTCTTTCAACGCCTGCTGCCGTTTTTCATACTTTCTGTTTTCTGCTTTTCTTCGTTCTTCTATTGCGATGGAACTCTGAAACCGGTATATGTGCTCCCACCATTCGCTTTTATACCATTCATTTTTTCCACAGAATTTTTCAATACGCTGCATGTCTTCTTCGGTGGCAAGGATATTGGCTTTTGCCCTGCTGTTTCGCTCTGTCCTTCCCCCTGCCTTATTCCAGACCAGTGTTGAACCGTAATAATAGTCCTTTCCGATTTTTTCTCTTGTCCATGTATCTTTGTCAGGGTAGTAAGTGCCGAAGTCTTTCTTTGTCAGTGCGATCCGCACGACCGGAATATCCATTGATTCTTTTTCGTTTCGATACATTTCCAGGAACAGATGCTTTTCGTGTCCCACGGTTTTGACCGCCGTTACCCCGATATATTTCACATCCTGCCCTCTGCTGACCTGTTTCAGTCCCAGGTATGGGATTTTTTCGATAGCTTTCTTTTTCATTTCTGCCGCCTACTTTCCCATATAGTACTCTGTGATCAGTTTCTTTGCGGTTGCCATCCCTGGACACATACCAAGCTTATAGTTTCCTCCGATGCCTGCTGCTTTCGCCACATCCTTGTGTACAGTTACTCTGGTAGCATAGGACCATTGCAGTAATGTCCCGATGCATCCCGCCAGGCTCTTGCCCTTTTTTCGCACCTGGAACGCAAGCATCTCATTTTCCATACACTGACCTCTCAGGTATTCCACCCAGTCCAGCATGATCTCCTGCGGCTTCAGCTCTCTGACCTCGACATCGATCTTGCCCAGTGCCGCATCCATTGCCTCGCAGAGCTGTGGGATCTCGCCCTGCAGGTACATCTCTGTCATATCTTCCGGAATCCCATTCTCTTTAGCCATTTCTTTCAGGCTTTTGATATCGCCCTCGTTGAACAGGTTTTCCGCCAGTTCATTGATCTCCTTGTAGGAGTTCATTTCGCCAAATTTTGTGAACATCATAATATCTTCTTCCTTTCTCCTTGCCGTAATTCAGATCAGTTTCTATGCGAACGGCAGTTCTTCGTCAATACCGTCCGGGATATTCATAAATCCATCGCCGCTGGCTGCACTC
>ENA-ORSC01000649-ORSC01000649.1-human-gut-metagenome-genome-assembly--contig:-NODE-649-length-26871-cov-2.877983_pt1 | contig 26871 bp, 26 predicted proteins | sample MGYA00242178_ERZ509140 | MGnify/ENA primary metagenome ERZ509140 (study PRJEB26280, sample SAMEA2338681) | human gut metagenome | biome: human gut; feature: human-associated habitat; material: faeces... | reverse complement strand
CCCCGCCACAAACACAGTTTGTTCGATTTTGTCCATTGTACTTGCCGTCTGTGCCCTTGTTTTTGGCATAGGATTCTTACCTTCTCTTGTAGTGTGCCTGATTTGGATTGTAAATCAGTCTGTATATTGCAAGGAAGCGTTAAAGTATTCAAAGGCAGGAAATAAGATATGATGATATTAAGCAGGATATGCTTAATATTGTTTTGATTGGATTGGCAAAGAAGTTACCTCGTCAGGATGAAAAGCATGAATTACATCGTCTGTTGGGGGCATTGCTTTCAAAGAGTCTTACACAAAGCGGGAAGCTAAATATAATTGAGAAAGAGTACGATATTCCATTAGAAGAAGATTTAAGAAAGAATTTTTCGAGAATCCGAAGACAGACCGGTTACGGAAGTTTTTACAAACTTTTACTTACGGGAGTGGAGAGGATAAAAATCGGACATACTAACAAAAAATATGGAGGTATGTCATGAAAACAAAAAATTACACGGATAAATCAGCGATGCTTGTAGGAACGGATGCAGATCCGGTTACCGCAGGACCAAAACATTTTGCGGAGAACACACCGGAACAGGAAAAAGAAAATGCCGCAATCCGGCAGAGCAGTATGTACAACGACAAAAACCGCGCACGCATAGATAAAAATCAGTTTTTTGAAACAAGAAGTAATCCTTTGAGCAGCAAGGGGAATTGAGGATTTGCTTGACAAAGGTTCTGTCCGAACATCATAATGAATGATAGAGATATCATGTAAAACAGGACGGAGCATAGTATGAATCAGATTTGCAGGGACATTTTCCGGGCGATTCATGAGGGAAAGTGGCTGAAAATCGAATATCGGAACAAAGCGGATCAGATTACAAAATACTGGATTGGAATCCGTGATCTTGATCCGGCAAAACGTACCCTCAAAGTAGATGGTCTGCACCTCGGAATGTATACACTGGGGGAATATGACAAAATTTTCGTGGATTCCATCCTGTCCACGGAAGTCATTGAAGGAACGTACTGTCCGGAAAACAGGCAGCTGATCGAAGATATTGAGATGCATCCGGAGCGTTATAAAACTATTTTTTCCAGCTCTGCAAATTTGAAAATACTAAATTATCTGGAACTATGTAACCGCATGGATACGACACCTTACATCACCGATTATGATCTGATCCATTATATTGATGGGGATCGTGTGAAAAACGGACGGTATGCACTTAACGATCAGCAGTTTCAGGAGGTCGTGTCAAATTTCCAGTATTCCCTGTCTCACGAAAAGAAAAAGAGCCCCAATTTAAGAATTAAGAAACTGGCACTCAATGTATTGAGTATTCATACGGCGAAGGGGCTGTATGTTCTGGCATACCGGAACCTGAACCTTGATGTGAAAAACAGAGTGTTTCAGCCGGATGAAGATATCACAGTCTGCACACAGTTTGGCATTGACGGACAGACGGAAAATGCGCGTAAATTTCTGGATGCGGACGAGTACGAACTGCTGGAAGATTTTGAAAACAATCTGGAAAAAATCAAAGATGCGATTACCGGTCATGGCGGGCAAAAGCCGGTCGTAGATGATATGCCGTATGTGCTGGGGCTTGGGATGGATGTAGTGCTGAATCTGCATGACGAGTACAAAGCCATACTTGATATGTTTGAAAAGCAGCAGGTTACTTATCCAGTCAAAGCCTTCTTCGGGGAATTGTTAGAACGGCCGCGCCGCACCAAGGCGTATCCGATTGCACTGATCAATCAGAACATCAATTTGGATCAGCTGCTGGCAATCAACAACGCCATGAAATATCCGCTTGCCTACATACAGGGGCCACCGGGCACGGGAAAAACAAATACGATCATCAACACGATAGTAACGGCGTTTTTTAACAATACGACCGTTTTATTTGCGTCCTACAATAACGTTCCAATCGACAATGTATTTGAAAAACTGACACATCTTGAGTACCATGGACAGACCATTCCGTTTCCGGTACTGCGGCTTGGGAATATAGACAAAGTTAAAGCTGCAATCAGCTACATCAACCGCCTGCGCAATCAGGTGCAGACCGTAAAAATATTTACGTCCACGCTCGATAAGCGCAAGGATGACCGGATTGACCGTGCAAAACGTCTTTCTGCGAGACTGAAAGAGTATGAGGAAATTCTGGATTTAAAGGAGCGGAAAGAGACACTTTCGCATCTCATGGAATATCAGGAACATATCAAAAATGCCATGAACCTGCTCCCGTTTCAGATGGACCTGCAGGGATACCAGATGCAGAGGCTCGATCAGAGAATCCACCAGATTGGCGAAATTTCTGATTCGGATGCCCTGCAGTTTCTCGACCGCAACGAAGAAGAATTTTATCAGTATTTATTTTATACGTCTGCGCGTTATATCAAGACACTCGAAGAACCCAAATATCAGGAACTGCGGGAGATTTTAGATTCTGGAGAAAATCCAGAGACACAGGCGCTTGCATTCAACAAATACATGCAGAAATCCGAAAATGTAAAGAAGCTGCAGCGTGTTTTTCCGGTTATTATCACTACCTGCATATCGGCACATAAGATCGGGGAACCGGAGCCGCTGTTTGACATGACCATTATGGACGAGGCCAGCCAGTGCAATGTTGCGATCTCTCTTGTCCCGATTATCCGTGGAGAGAAACTGATGCTTGTGGGAGATCCGCAGCAGCTGAATCCGGTTATTCTGCTCGGAGAACTGACCAACCGCAAGCTGCGACGGCGGTATCATGTGGCAGAGGAATATGATTACAGAAAGAATTCGATTTACAAAACCTATCTGGCATGTGATGCGGTGAGTGATGAAGTGCTTTTGCGCAGCCATTACCGCTGCAACAGAGAAATTATTGGATTTAACAATAAAAAATATTACAATTCCAAACTGCAGATCTGTTCAAAAAGCAAAGAGCCGGAGCCGCTTGTCTATGTAGATGTAAAAAGCGATTGTGCCGAGATCAAAAATACATCTCCGGCGGAAGCAGACGAGGTCATTGCATACGCGAAGCAGAACACGGACAAAAGTATCGCGGTGATCACACCGTTTGTAAACCAGCGGGCACTGATCGAGCAGGCGATCAAAGAAAACCACCTCGAAAATTTAGTCTGTGGAACGGTGCATGCTTTTCAGGGAGATGAAAAGGATGTGGTGCTTTTTTCCACGGCACTGTCCGACCGCACCAATGCCGGTACCTATCAGTGGCTGAAAAACAATAAGGAACTGATCAATGTTGCAACCTCACGGGCGAAAGACAAACTTGTTCTGCTCGCAGACAGCAAAGAACTGGAGCGTCTGCATGCAGGACAGGCAGACGATGATCTTTATGAACTTGCGCAGTACATCAAAACCAACGGGAAGTCAGAGATCACGGAAAAACATATCAGTTCCCGTGCACTTGGCATCCAGCCGTTTTCTACCGCTACCGAAAATGCATTTCTCGAAAACCTGACGCATGCGCTCGAAAATATCTGGCTTTCCCAGAGTAAGTATGTGATCCACAAAGAAGTTGCCATATCGCAGGTGTTTCAGGACAACATGACATATGATGATCTGTTTTATATGGGGCGCTTTGATTTTGTTGTGTACGAAAAACAGGGAAAAAAGGAACTGCCGGTTCTGGCGATCGAACTTGACGGGAAAGAGCATTTTGAGGATGCGGTGGTGCAGGAGCGCGACCGGAAAAAAAATGCCATCTGTCAGGCACACAATATGGAGATTATACGGGTGGAGAATTCTTATGCCAGAAGGTATAATCATATTAAGGGAATTCTGATGGATTATTTTTCGAGGGTGCATTAAAAGAAAAATGCATTTTTTGTTATGAAAATATAGCAAATCCCAAAAATCAGTGCTAAAATATACACAATTCATCCGTGCAGAAATGCGGCCTTCGGGCTTTCACATGACACTTTTTTCGATAGCGTAGGCTTAGCGGTGTTATCATGTTGAAGCGGATGAATTTTTATGTACAGAAAAGGGAAACGTGTCAGTAAGGAGAAACTGGTGAAAACACAAAAAGGAATGATCATCACTGCGGCCGTGTTACTTGCAGCTGCCGCAGTCGTAACCGGAAGCCGTCTGATCCGGCATCCGGAAAAATCAAGCACAAAAAAGTCTGAGGTTGCGGATCAGGAGAACAGTGAAAAAGAACAGGATCACAGGACTTCAGGGACAGAACTGAGTGAGAAAAAACAAAACATGAACGAACCGGATCATACGCAGAAAGAACAAAGTGTTGAAAATGCGGACCGTACCGGGAAAAGTATCACAGAGGAAGCGTTCTATATTTCCAAGATTCCGGACGATATTTTTGAGAAGATGCAGGGAAAATCATACAAGGCAGATTGTACCGTACCGCGGGAAGATCTCCGCTATCTTCATGTGCTCCACATGGGGTTTGACGGTCAGACAAAAGAGGGAGAACTTGTGGTAAATAAAGCCATTGCAGAAGATGTCCTTGCCATTTTCAGGCAGTTGTATGAGGCAGAATATCCCATTGAAAAAGTCCGGCTGGTGGATGAATACGATGCGGATGATGAGGCATCCATGAGCGATAACAATTCCTCTGCGTTTAATTTCCGTTTCATTTCCCACACGACAAAAATCTCAAAACACGGTCTGGGCATGGCAGTCGACATCAATACACTTTATAACCCCTATGTAAAAACCGTCAACGGAAAGCTGTCGATTGAGCCTGCAAATGCAAAAGCGTATGTTGACCGGAGTGGGGATTTTCCGCACAAGATCGATCACGATGATCTGTGTTACAAGCTTTTTACCAGATATGGATTTACCTGGGGCGGTGATTGGACACATTCGAAGGATTATCAGCATTTTGAAAAAGACTGATGGAAAGTTGTGGGGACATATAGAGAAAAAGATGTAATGTATGTCCCATAAGGGCAAACGGAGAGGTCAATCAGAAAAGCGTTGGTGGAAAAATTTTTCCTTGACATATCTGTACAGGGGAATATAATAGTCATCGAAAAGAAAATATTGTTCACCGAAATTCGTTGACGAGAACAGCATCGTATCTTATCGTTATTTTCAGAGAGCCTGTGGGTGGTGTGAACAGGTAGTAGCCGGATATGGATGATCCTCTCTAAGAAGCGGGCTGAAAGCAGACAACTGTGAGTAAACTTTGCCGGTTTCCTCCGTTATGGGATAGCATATGTTGGTATGTGAAGTGTCACAGAGTTTTTCTGTGGAATCAGGGTGGTAACGCGGATTTTATTCGTCCCTTTCCAGAGTAGTATCTGGGAAGGGGCTTTTTTAATGTCTGAATTCGTTTTTCAGTGAACAGACCAAGGAGGAAAAGTTTATGAAAGCACTACAAAAACTCAGCAAATGGTTATCGGACTACACATCAATTGTGGTAATTGCAATTGCGGTAGTAACATTTATCGTTCCGGGAATGATGGGATGGGTAAACCATCAGTTATTTACCGATCCGGTTTCCAATAAGTTTACAAGTCAGTCGATCATCATCGGTATTATTATGTTCAGTATGGGTCTGACACTGACAACGCAGGATTTTAAGATTCTGGCACAGAGACCATTCGATATCTGTGTTGGTGCATTGGCACAGTATCTGATTATGCCGTTTCTGGCATTCGCACTGACGAAAGTGCTGCATCTTCCTGCCGGCATTGCACTGGGACTCATTCTGGTGGGTTGTTGTCCGGGTGGTGTGTCATCCAATATCATGTCGTATCTCTGTGGTGGAGATGTGGCATTTTCCGTGGGAATGACAACCGTATCCACGATCCTTTCCCCGATCATGACACCACTTATGGTTTCTCTTCTGGCAAGCGGAACCAATATTTCCATCAAGGCACTGCCAATGCTTGTTTCCATTGTGGAAACGGTTATTCTTCCGGTAGCACTGGGCTTCCTTTTAAACTATCTGCTGGGGAAAAAGAAAATGTTCAGTGAGTTACAGAAAATTATGCCGGGTGTGGCAGTACTGGGGCTGGCGTGTGTTGTTGGTGGTGTGGTATCTTCCCAGGGCGCGAAGTTCTTCCAGTCCGGAGCTGTAATCTTTGTAGCTGTTTTTCTTCACAATGGACTTGGTTATCTGCTTGGTTATGGAGCAGGAAAACTTGTTGGCATGAATACCGCCAAAAAGAGAACCATTGCCATCGAAGTTGGCATGCAGAATGCGGGACTGGCAACAAACCTTGCCACAACGACCGCACAGTTTTCCGCAACACCGGAGTCTGCGATCATCTGCGCTGTTTCCTGCACCTGGCATTCTATTTCCGGAACACTGCTTGCCGGCATGTTTGCTGCTTATGATAAACACAAACAGAAAAATGCATAAGTTTTTCTATTGACATAGACATGGGAATGATGTAACATAACGGTGTTATCTAACATAACAACGTTATGTTGCATTTTTATTTACAGGGAGCGTACCATGGCAGGAAAGAAAATACATGACAGCGAGACGAAGATACACCTGATCCAATGTGCCAAAAAAGAATTTATGGAGAAAGGGTTTGCGGGGGCATCCCTCCGAGGAATCTGCCAGAAGGCGGGTGTGACCACAGGAGCACTGTATTTTTTCTTTCAGGATAAGGACGATCTGTTCTGTGAAGTAGTGGGAAATTTTATGGATCGGCTCAATGAGATTCTGCGAGAGCATTTTTCTTTTGAAGTCAGGGAGATGGAGAGCGGCAAAGCAAAAGAGCATGATGACAGCAGCGATTTTGAAGCAGTCGCACAGGTTGTCCATGAACTGTACACCTACCGGGATGAAGTGCTTTTAGTGCTGACAAAAGCGCAGGGATCAAGCATGGAACATATGCCGGACCGGCTGGTCGATCAGATGGATGAGCACAATGCATTTATCTGTGAAGCGATGTGCAAAGCTTACCATGTGCCGATGGTGGAACAAAGCGTTGTACACTGGATGTCCCATTCACAGATCGATATGTTTATATTTATGGTAACGCACATTGATGACGAGGAAGAAGCACTGCGGTTTGCGGAAAAAGGTGTAAAATATCTGTTGGCAGGCTGGTACGGACTCGTCAGACCGTAGGCTGTCCGCATGTTTTGACGGAAGGTCGGGAAAAGAAGCACAGATCGTCCGCGTTTGGACAAAAGGTTTAGAAAAGAAGCACAGGTCTTTCGCTTTTTGCGGGAGACCTAAAAAAAGAACCAGAGGTTAGATAAAACTAATATTAGTATGAAAAGTAAAACCAAAAAGAAAGGGAGTTTCTATGTCAGAAGAAGAAAAGAAGTTTTTGGAAATTGTAGATTTAAAGAAAGGATTCGGAAGCGGACAGACACGTCAGGAAGTACTCCGCGGCATGAATTTTTCCGTTGCAAAAGGGGAGTTCTGTGTGTTGTTAGGACCATCCGGTTCCGGAAAATCCACACTGCTCAATATCATCGGAGGCATTGATAACGCCGATTCCGGTTACATCAATATCAACGGCGATAAGTTAGAGGATATGAGTGAGAAAAAGCTGACACAGTACCGCAGAAAACATCTCGGCTATGTATTCCAGATGTACAATCTGATTGGAAATCTAAACGTGAAGGAAAACATCGAAGTGGGAGCGTATCTGTCAGACAATGCGCTTGATATTGACGATCTGTTACATACGCTCGGACTTTACGAGCACCGCTACAAACTGCCGAACCAGTTGTCCGGCGGCCAGCAGCAGCGTGTTTCCATCGGCCGTGCGATTGTAAAAAATCCGGATATTCTGCTCTGCGATGAGCCAACGGGAGCACTTGACTACAATACCTCCAAGGAGATCTTAAAGCTGATTGAGGAGGTCAACAAAAAATACGGAAATACTATCATTATGGTTACACATAACGAGGCGATCAAAAATATGGCAGACCATGTGATCAAGCTCCGTGACGGTGCGGTGCGCCACAACGACATCAATACAAACAAGGTATCCGCGGAAGATCTGGAATGGTAAGGGGGCTGCTATGAAAAAAATCAAAAATCCCCTGATCAGGAGAATACCGAAAGAACTGATCGGGGACTGGAAAAAATATCTGGTTGTATTTCTGTTTCTTGTGCTCACGATCGGCTTTGTGTCCGGTATGTATGTGGCAAACGAGAGTATGATTACTTCGGCAAACGAAGGCGTGACAAAATACAAACAGGAAGACGGTCATTTTGAGCTAAAAAAACAGGCAGATGCCACCTTGCTTTCGGCAATTGAGACCGGTGAAAAAGCGGATTTTAAGGCAACAAAGACAACATTGTATGAAAACTTTTTCCGAAATGAGGAAGAAGATTATAATAACGACGGGAAAAAGGATGGAACGATTCGCGTATTTGCAAAGACAAAGGATATCAACCTGGCATGTATGCTGCAGGGAAGTTTTCCACAGAAGGCGGATGAAATTGCCATTGACCGTATGCACGCCGACAACGTCGGAATAAAGGTGGGAGATACCGTCACAGTTTCCGGAGAGACTTATAAAGTTGTGGGACTGCTTGCGTATGTCAATTACTCCACCTTACATGAAAAGACCACAGATCTGATGTTTGATGCACTGAAATTTGATGTGGCAATGGTGACACAGGACGGTTTCGACCGGCTGCACAAGAGTATTCACTATACTTATGCATGGAAATATGAAACGGAGCCTGCGGATGAGGCCGGGGAAAAAACACGCTCTGATAATTTTATGCGTGCATTGCTCACACAGGTGGTTGTTGCGGACAATGAGCTCGAAGATTACACACCGAAATATGGAAATCCGGCGATCAATTTTGCAACCGATGATATGGGATCGGACAAAGCCATGGGCGGTGTGCTGCTGGATATCCTTGTGGTAATCATCGCATTTATTTTTGCCGTGACGATCAGCAATACGATTGCAAAAGAGTCCTCCGCGATCGGAACACTGCGCGCGTCCGGTTACACGAAAAGAGAGCTGGTGCAGCACTATCTGTCCATGCCGGTTATTGTAACACTGCTGGCTGCGATTGTCGGAAATATACTCGGCTATACGGTGTTTAAAAATATTGTTGTGTCGATGTATTACAACAGTTACAGTCTGCCAACGTATTACACGATCTGGAATCCGGATGCATTCTTTAAGACCACGGTGGTTCCGGTGATCCTGATGCTGGTTGTCAACCTGATTGTGATCGTGCGCATGATGCAGCATACACCACTGCAGTTTCTGCGTCATGACCTGAAAAAGACAAAGAATAAAAAAGCCATGCGTCTGCCGGGATGGAGCTTTTTTGGCCGGTTCCGCCTGCGGATCATGTTCCAGAATGTCACAAATTACCTGATTTTATTTGTCGGTATTTTCTTTATCATGGTCATGCTGGCCATGGCAGTGGGCATGCCGGATACGCTTGATTATTATAAGAGCAACACGGATGGCATGATGTTTGCAAAATACCAGTATGTGCTTAAATCCTATGAAGATGACGATAATAAACGGATTACAACGGAAAACAAAGATGCCGAAAAGTTTAACATGACATCGCTCGTAAAAAAGAGTGATGCGATCGATGAGGAAATTTCCGTATACGGAATCGCGGATGACAGTAACTATGTAAAGATTAAAAAGTTAAGTTCCCTTAAGAAAAACGAAGTTTATATTTCCGCTTCGTTTGCCGATAAATATGGGCTTGCAGCCGGCGATACGGTATCGCTGGATGAAAAGTATGAGAACAAATCTTATAAGTTTAAAGTAGCAGGACTGTATCATAAATCCCAGAGCCTTGCGGTCTTTATGTCCATTGACAATTACGGAAAAGTATTTGAACTGAAGGAAAATGAATTCAGCGGATTCTTATCCGACAGTAAAATTACCGATATTGATGAGGATAACATTGCAACAACCATTACAATCCATGATATTACAAAAATGGCAGATCAGCTGGATCATTCCATGGGTTCTTATATGACATATTTTCAGGTATTGTGTATCCTTCTGGCAGCCGTTATGATCTATCTTCTGACAAAGCTGATCATTGAAAAGAATGAGAATGCAATTTCCATGACAAAAATCCTTGGGTACGAAAACAAAGAGATCGCGAGTCTGTATCTGCTTTCGACGAGTATTGTGGTTGTAATCGCGGATCTCATCAGTGTGATTCTTGGAACACTTGTTATGGCCGCGGCATGGCGGATGATGCTCTTTTCCTACAGCGGCTGGTTCGCTTTTCGCGTAACACCGATTGGTTATGCAAAAATGTTTGGATTTGTGCTGATCGGATATCTGATTGTTATGGTATTTGATTTCCAGAGAATCAAGAAGATTCCGATGGATCAGGCTTTGAAAAATGTAGAGTAAACAAAGAAAATAAAAAGAACTGGTACTTTGGAGAGGTACATAAAACGCCCCGGTAGTTGTAGCTGCCGGGGCGTTAATTTATGTAATGTGGGATTACGCCTGCTCACCAAGAGAGGTATTACGCAGTACCGCAAGAATGATGATAGCATATACCCCGCCGATCAGAGCGGTAATTAACTGTGTGACAGAAAATTGAAGCTGCAGGACATGTAACATTGGCTGCATTTTTGCCGGGAGCATATTCGGCAGAATGATAAGAGAAATCAAAATTCCCATAAACAGAGCCTTTAATACAGCGCCAATTACAATGGATACGGGCAAACCGGCTTTTTTACCGAATTTACTGCGGAGCAGGGCAACTGCCAGAACGAGAATGATATTTCCAATCATAATACATGGGAACATTGCAGGAATGGCTGCCATAATCGGGCTTCCGGTGATGAAAAAGGAAGTGATTGGAGTGATCACGCTTAAAATGATGCCACAGGCCAGACCAGCGTATACCGTGGTTAAAATCAGAGCGGCATTGATGATCGGGCCTGTGATGTATACATTCAGGTTTTTGAAAAACTGGCTTACAATGCAGATTGCGAGTAAAATTGCTGTAACGGTGATTTGTCTTGTTTTTAATTTCATAAATTTATCCTCCTAAAATTCGTATCATGGTAATGATACTCTTAAAGGCACTGAAATGCAACGACACGGGGATTTTGTCTTGTGTTACCATAAAAAATGAGGTAGAGTAAAGGCAGTGAAAAGATATTTTGCTCCTACAGGGGGATAAAAACTGTCGAATGTTTAGAAAGAGGAGTGTATATGAAAAAGGGGATAGTATTTCTAATTGTATTTTTGATGGTCATCAGTTTCCCGATATGCGGATATGCGAAGGGGAAGGAGAAAATTTATCTGGACTCTTCCTGGAAATATGCGGATCATGCCAGAATTACATCGGGCTATGCCGTTATGTACAAGGCGAAAAAGAACCGGAAGGACATTGTGATTGCAGTCAATGCGGGACATGGAACGAAAGGCGGTTCATCGGTCAAAACGCTGTGTCATCCGGATGGCTCTGCAAAGGTGACCGGAGGAACGACAGCGGCAGGCTCTGTGAAAGCAGTGGCGGTTTCAGATGGAATGGCATTTCGGGACGGAACGGCAGAACGTGATGTGACGCTTCGTATGGCACGGATTCTGAAAAAGAAACTGCTGGCAGAGGGGTATGATGTGCTCATGGTCCGGGATGGAAAGGATGTACAATTGGATAATGTGGCGCGCACGGTTATATGTAATAATGTAGCAGATTGTCATATTGCGCTGCATTGGGACAGTGACGGACTTTCCTATGACAAAGGATGTTTTTATGCTTCTGTTCCGAAACAGCTGAAAAACCGAAAACCGGTTGCTTCTTATTGGAAAGAACATGATGCTCTGGGAAAAGCTTTGATTAAGGGATTGCGTTCTAAAAAAGTGAAAATAAGCGGGACAGGAGCTGCGGAGATTGACCTGACGCAGACTTCATACAGTACAATTCCTTCTGTTGATATTGAACTGGGCAACCAGTGCTCGGATCACAGTGACAAAAAAATGGAAAAATTAGCAGACGGATTACTGCGGGGAATCAATAGCTATGCGAAAAAATACATTCATGTAGCGCCTTTAAGCAGTCTGTGAGATTTATATGAAATAAAAAATGGAGGTAGCATATGGAAACATGGTATTATGAAGTGGTCAGCATTGATGGAGATTATGCAAATTTAAAGCGGACAGATATTGAAAGTGATGATTTAAAACTTGTGGCGCGGGCATTGCTTCCACCGGAAATTATGGAGGGAAGCAGACTCAAATATGAGCTGATGCAGTATGAAATCATAGCGTAGCTATTTGGAAAAGAGGTTTACACAATGGACGTAAGAAAAATGAGAAATGAAAAACTGGGAGCGCGTGTTGTGGCGGCACTTAACTCCCGCAACATGGAAGCATATTATGTAGAGACAAAAGAAGAGGCTGTAAAGAAAGCACTCGAATTGATCCCGAAGGGCAGCAGTATCAACATGGGCGGTGCAACTTCTGTAAAGGAGTGTGGCCTTTACGATGCCATTTCCAACGGTGAGTATGAATTTTATGACCGGGATAAAGTAAAAACCCCGGAGGAAAAAGAGGAGATTGCGCGGAAAGCATTCAGCTCGGATTATTTTTTAGGCAGTGTCAATGCCATGAGCGAGGATGGCGTGTTTATCAATATCGATGGAAATGCCAATCGTGTGGCTGCGTATGCCTATGGACCAAAGCATGTTCTGCTGATTGTGGGTATGAACAAAGTCGTAAAATCCGAGGAAGACGCCCTGCACCGTGCGCGGAATGAGGCGGCACCGATTAATGCACAGCGATTTGGCATTGACACACCATGTTCCAAAAACGGAAGCTGTTTTGACTGTAAAAGTCCACAGTGTATCTGCTGTCAGATTCTGACAACCCGATTCAGCAGGGTCAAAGGACGGTTTCAGATTATTCTGGTGGATGAAAATCTGGGCTTTTAAGAAGAAAGACGGGTTTTCTTGTGATGATTACGGGCATATAGCATTGGCAGTGGTGGCACTGATTCAGCTGATCCGGCAGGTTTGTAAGAAAAATGAATAATAAAGGATAAAAAGTTCTGGGAAACAGATGTTTTCCAGAGCTTTTTTATTTCCGGAAATATTACCTCGCAAAATTTTCAAAGGCCTTTATGAAACCCAAGAAATGGCATTTCTGGAAATCAGTATTGCGGTCACGTATGCGTGATAGTTTATGCTGAAAAGTACGGGGAAAGGTAAAGGCCGTAATGAAAAAAGTAAACGAAGTGAGCCGGCTGGCAGGAGTGAGCAAGAGAACTTTGCAGTTTTATGATGATGAAGGACTATTGCCTGCCCAGCGGTCGAAAGACAATTATCGACTGTACGATGACGCTGCACTGGAACGTCTCTGGGAGATTCTGGTGTATCGGGCAATGGGGCTTGATCTGAAGGAAATCAAAGATCTTCTGACGCTTTCGGAGAAACAAAAAAATCAGTATCTGGAAAAGAAAATCCGAGGGCTCAGGCAACAGATCAGACAGCTGAACGGGCAGATGGAATTTATTTCATATGTGCAGCAAAATGGAATGTTACCGGTTCCGACAGAGGAAAACACTGTGGAAAAGACCTATATGGATCATATAGCAGTGTTGAGAAAAATGAAGCAGGATCAAAAAGGGAGGACAAAGAGAAATGAAAAAAAGATTAATGATGGTAATGGTAGCAATGGGAATGGCATGTTCTTTGATGGCATGCGGATTATCAGGAAATACGCAAGATTCAGAAAAAACTTTAACATCAAAAAAAGATAATTTTGGATTTACATTAGGAAAGTTTTCTAAGAAAGCGACAATTGAAGAAAAAGTTTTGTATGACAAGGATAATGTAAAAATTACAGCAACAAATTTGGAATATGGGGAGGAAGCAGCAAATCTTAAACTGAAAATTGAAAATAACAGTAAAAAGAAATTAACATTTAGTGCCGGAACAATGGGATATGGCGTAAATGCGATTAACGGATTTATGGTAAGTGGTGGTTATTTAAATTGTGAGGCTGATGCCGGAGAGAGTATAGACGAGGAAATGTCATTTGACTATGAAGAACTTATTTTGTTGGGGATGAAAGAAATCGCAGATATCAGAGTTGGTTTTACGATTAGTGATGAGGATTTTAACAATATATACACAAAACCGGTACAAATAAAAACGAGCCTCGCAGATTCGTATGATTATTCTAAGAACAGTAAAAACTATCATAAAGCAATTACAAGTAAAGCGTTGAAATATACGTATGATATTGATATTCCGTATTTTGAGACCGATGAAATTTATTCTTCAAATGGAATTAAGGTTGTATCAGAGGGATATATGAAAAACGCGGATGGAGATCGGGTTTTGTTTTTGGAAGTACAGAACAATTCGGAAAATATGATCTATTTTCAGACAAGTGATCTGAAAGTTAATGAGAAAAAATTATATGATGGTACATGGAGCTATGATTGTATTTTGGCTGGCTGCACAACGCTTGTGAATATTGATGTTGATTATGGAATTGAGAGTTATGCGGAAAATACAAAAGATTTTGAACAGGTAGAAACTATCGGATTTACAGCACAGGCAGAAAACAAAGATGAATATGTCGTATCGGAGCCATCGGAGATAACGGTAACAGTTCCAGTGATTGAGAAAAAACTGGAAAATGATACGGAGCAGGAAGAAGGTGAGAATACAGAAGATCAGAAAGCGGATGCCGTTGTTTCTACAGATGAACAATCAGAGGGTGAAGTTAGTGCGGATTTTAAGAAGATGATGGATAGTTATGAAGATTTCTTTGATGAATATATCGAGTTTATGAGAAAGTATGAAAATTCTGATGATGTGGCGGGAATGTTAAATGATTATGCGGATTATATGACGAAATATGCCGATTACATGCAGAAGTTAAATGACGTGGATACGGATAATCTGTCGACTGCGGATGCCGCCTACTATACAAAAGTGCAGGCACGTATTGTGAAAAAGCTTGCAGAAATCCAATAGGATCTGCTTTATGATGGTGGGATGAAGAAAAGGATCGAAAGGTCCTTTTCTTTGTCATAAACAATAATTTATGAGGAAAAGAAAAATGAAAAGAAAGAAAATGCTTCTGGTTATTTATTATGGAAAAAAGATAAAAATTTTTGGATCAGTTATGATGGAACAGTGACGCTCGGTATTGATAGTTCAAAGCTAGATGTAAAAGTGGATGGTGAAAATGTAAAAATACATATTCCAGAAGCAAAGGTATTAAGTTCAAAACCAGATCCAGACAGCATTACCAAGGATTCCTATTATTATGCAAAAAATTCAGCAATAGCGGATGCAGATGATCAGACGAAAGCCTATAAAAAGGCAGAGAAAGAAATGGAGAAGACAGCAGCAAATGATACTGTTTTATTAGCACAGGCACAACAAAGGGTGCAGTCTTTGCTAGAGGATTATGTGAAAAATATGGGTACAATGTTAGGAAAAGAGTATACGATCACATGGGATATCAAAGAAAATCATGTGAAGTCGGATACGGCAGAATCGACAGAATAGTAAGCTTTTTACGATGGCTTGGAACAATGTATTCTAAGCCATCAATTTTTATGCAGGTATGCGTTACGGTTGGTAAAAAATTAACATTTGCCTAATTAAACAACAGAAAAATTGATAGAAACGATCAAGATAGACTCTTGAAAAAAGTAAATTTCCTCATAAAAATGTAAAAAATAAATATAATTAGCCCATAAAAATGTAATATTGAAGAAAAAATCGCCCATAAAAATGTAAATTTTTATAAAAGTTTGCATTAAAAGGTGTATAATAGATACACTTAAACTGTGGAGGTACACAATATGGGATATTTAGTTCGAAAAGCAGACGCATTTTTGAGGGAGTGGAAGAAAAATCCAGATCGAAAACCTCTGATAATAAAGGGCGCAAGACAGGTCGGAAAAACAGAGACGATCAGAACATTTGCGCGGGAAAATTATAAGAATGTAATTGAGATCAACTTTATTACAGAGCCATCTTATAAAGTTATTGTTGAGGAAGGGTTTTCAGCAGAACATATTATCAAGCTGATCAGCAGGATTGATCCGACGAAACATTTTGAAGAAAACGAAACACTGATTTTTTTTGATGAAATTCAGGATTTCCCGGAGATTGCAACCGCGCTTAAATTTTTTAAAGAAAATGGAAAATACGACGTTATATGTTCTGGATCATTACTTGGGGTGCAGTATCAGCGAATTGCAAGTATCAGTGTGGGGTATAAAACAGATTATCAGATGTACTCCATGGATTTTGAAGAGTTTTTGTGGGCAAAAGGGTATTCGGAAGAAGCAATATCGGATATGCTTTGTCATATGCTTGAAGGAGTTGCTTTTTCCGAAGCAGAGCAAGTGATTTTTTCAAACCTTTTTCTGGAATACTGTATCTTAGGGGGCATGCCTGCGATTGTATCAAGTTATATTGAAAGAGAAACTTTTGAGGGTTCGCTGGATTTGCAGCATCAATTATTGGTAGATTATGAAAATGATATTGTAAAGTATGCACAAGGGCTGGATAAGGCGAAAATTCTGAGCGTATACCGGTCAATTCCAGCACAGCTTGCCAAAGAAAATAAAAAATTTCAATATTCGAAAGTCTCTAAGGGCGGAAGATCTAAGGATTATATGGGATGTGTAGAGTGGTTGAAAGATGCCGGGCTTATTAATGTATGTGAATGTTTGCAATTTCCGGAATTGCCATTAAAAGGAAATGTGGATGAAAGCAAATATAAAGTATATATTTCGGATACCGGATTATTGGTGGCAAGTCTGGACGATGAATCACAAATTGACTTGCGTGCGAATAAAAATCTTGGCATTTATAAAGGTGCGCTTTATGAAAATTTTGTGGCAGAGGCATTGGTAAAGCAGGGATATGGGCTTTATTATTATTCGAAGGATAATTCTACATTAGAAGAAGATTTCTTTATTCGAAGCGCAAATGAACTGATTCCAGTAGAAGTAAAAGCAAATACGAATCGTGCCAAATCTATGCGCCAACTAATAAAAAGTGATACTTATACAGATATTAAGCATGGAATTAAACTCATGGCGGGGAATGTGGGAATCAGTGAGAATATAGTCACATTTCCGTATTTTTGTACTTTTTTATTAAAAAGGTATATGGGGAAACAAAACCTGTTTCAATAAAGCAAGTGAAAGTCATCTATGGTGAAAACCAGATGAAGCTGGTTACCGAAGAGATTACAAAAATAGGAGCCCGGTCAGACGTTCTTCAAAATAAAGTTCCGGCTGGGAATGGATCTGACCCCAGTCCTGCCTGTGGTCAATCCATTTTTCGTGATATCCATGGCTGCCAGATAACCATTTTTAAAAGGCTGTCATCCGACGGTAAAACCATTTTGCTTTTGGTCACTTTCCGGAGCTGACGGTTGAATCCTTCCATTGCATTGGTGGAATAAATCAACCGTCTTACAGCTTTCAAATCAGCCATCAGTTTTTTGATGTCTTTGTATGAAAAAAACTTCATCGAATTACGGATCTGATAAATGATACACTGCTGTATGCTGTAAAAAGAAAAGTGGAGATAACATTATGATTAAAAACATCGTAAAAGGCAAACAGATTTTTTCAAAAAAAGCAACCCCTGCCACAGAAGCCGACAGGCAGGTAATCACCGATCTCTTAGACACCCTGCGTGCCAACCGGGAAATCTGTGTCGGCATGGCTGCAAATATGATTGGCGTAAACAAAGCAATTATCGTTGTAGCGGCCGGACCGTTTCAGTTTGCAATGGTAAATCCCGTGATAATAAAGAAATCCGGGGAGTATCAGACCGAGGAAAGCTGCCTGTCACTCGACGGAGCCAGAAACTGTACCAGATATAAGGAGATCGAAGTAGATTATCTGGATCAGAATTTTAAACCACAGCACGGAAAATATTCCGGCTGGACGGCGCAGATCATCCAGCATGAAATTGATCATTGCAACGGAATTATTATTTAATCAGGAAAGGAAAACGATGAACGAGGAAAAGAACGAGACAAGATGGGACAGGCTTCTTGCGGTTCGCACCACTGGCAGAGACGATACAAATGCGGATCAGTATCGTTATCCTTATGAACCTACGCCTTATTCAGTTTTGGAACGTCTGGCAAACAGCGGACTGATTCGAAAGGAAAACACATTGCTCGACTACGGCTGCGGAAAAGGAAGAGTTGATTTTTTTATGTCATATCAAACCAGATGTCAGTCTATCGGTGTCGAATATAACGAGCGAATTTATGAAAAGGCTATGAATAACAAAGAGTCTGCCGTGGCTTCCGGCAGGGTATTATTTGCACTTGCAAATGCGGAGCGGTATACAGTTCCGGAAACGGTGGACCGGATTTATTTTTTTAATCCTTTTTCGCTGGAACTGCTGAAAAAAGTAATTGCCCGGATTTTGAATTCTTATTATGTAAACAGGAGAACAGTAAAGTTGTTTTTCTATTATCCATCCGATGAATACATAGCTTATCTGATGACCGTAGAGGAATTGTTGTTTTCCGATGAAATTGATTGCAGAGATCTGTTTGACGGAAACAATGTACGGGAAAAAATAGTGATATTTGAAATTGCTGTTTAACTGCGTGGTCTGTTCAGAGGGATGGATTTGCGGGGGAGACTGTTCTAAATATAAGGTTTCTCGATGTGACGGAAAAAGGGGACATTCTCTTTCTACAGAAAAATTTACAAGTTAGCTCTGGCGTTGGTTTCAGGTACGTGGAGTAAAGTTGTTCGGTTTACGCAATTCGCTGTGGGTTGTGAGTGCCAGAGCAAGTTGTAAATTTGTTCTTCCGAAAGAAATGTTCCCCTTCTTCCTGTTGGCTGGAGAAAATATAATTGAGAAACATATTTCCGCAAATCCTGTCTGTGGAACAAATATAAAGGCACCAGAACCTGCAGTTAAAGGCGCTCCCGGAAGAAAATTCGTGTAAAAGATACCATTGTGGTATCTATGCCAATAAAATTCATGTAAAAGATACCATTATGGTACCTACACGCTGAAAATTTAACATTCAGATACCGGAAAGTCTCTATAGATCAAAAATTGCTTCTCCAGATACCACTTTTTCTAAAAAAACGGTATCTGGAAAGGCAATTTTTACTATATAGGTGACATTTCCTGATTTCAAGCATTAAAATTTCGAAAAACCGTCACCTAAAACTTTAATTTTTCATCTATAGATACCCGGCCTTATCATCAAGTGATTTAACCGGGTGTTTTTACGTTTATTTCAGTTTATGGGATTCGCATATCTTTTCCAGGCGCCTCTTAACTGCAAGTTCTATTATATATAGAAATTCCTATTTGTCGTTAATTAAGTATGTTTGAAAAATAAAATGGAGACATTTTTGATGATTCAAGATACTATTATAGTATAAATAAAACCTTTTTGCCAGTTCAGGACAATATAAAAGTGTAAGGGCAAACCCCTTAAATCGATTTAAGAGAGAAAAAGGATCAGGGATGGATAAGCACGAATTTGAGCAGTTTGTCACCGAACATGGAAAAGACATTCTGCGGTTCTGCAGGATGAATGCCGGGAGTACAGAGCGTGGAAACGAACTGTATCAGGACACCATGGTAAAGCTGTTGGAAAAGCAAAAAAAGCTTGATGCGGCGCAGAATATAAAAAGTTATGCCATGCAGACAGCAATCCTGCTGTGGAAAGCCCGGAAGATCCGTCGCAGAAACAGGCATTTTTAAAGCTGCAGATAAAATAAAAAGATCCTTATAAATTCCTTAGAATTCTCCTTTATACTGATTTTACAAATCAAGAGGAGGATGAAACATGCAACAGAATATGATCACAATCAGAAATCTGTCAAAAGAATTTAAAGGACAAAGCGTTCTGAAAAACATTACAATGGAAATCCCCAAAAACTGTGTATACGGACTTTTGGGGGCAAACGGCGCGGGAAAATCCACGCTGTTGAAAACAATCACCGGACTGTTAAACCCTACGTCCGGTGAAATTTATTTTGAGGGGCATAAGTGGACACGGGCAGATCTGGCGGATATTGGCGCGCTGATCGAGACACCGCCCATTTATGAAAACCTGACGGCGTGGGAGAACATGAAAGTGCGCGCGCTTCTTCTCGGAATTCCGGATGAAAAAATTCAGAAAGTACTCAAAACCGTCGACCTGACGGATACGGGAAAGAAAAAAGCAGGGGCTTTTTCACTTGGAATGAAGCAGCGGCTTGGCATAGGTCTGGCACTTTTGAATGATCCGAAACTGCTGGTACTTGACGAACCGGTCAACGGGTTAGATCCACTTGGAATTCAGGAGCTGCGCGCACTGATCCGGAGTTTCCCGCAAAAAGGCATTACGGTGATCATTTCAAGCCACATTTTAAGTGAAATCCAGCAGACTGCCGATTACATCGGGATCATTGCAAAGGGAACGGTGGGATTTGAAGGAAAACTGCAGGAACAGCAGGATCTGGAGGCATTGTTTATGAAGGTTGTCGCAAAAGGAGGGAATGAATCATGAAACATTATTTTCAGGCGGAACAGTTAAAATACCGTCATACCTCCGTGGCAGCAATTACGTTCGGCATGCCGGTGTTTACGGCGTTGCTGGCATTCTGGCTGACCTCTTCCTATTTTTCCGTTGATGTGTACAACTGGTGGTACATCGGGCTGTATCCGGCGTTTCTGGGCATTTTGTGCAGCATCATCGGGAAAAAGGACAAACAGAAAAAGAATTACACGATATGGTCACTGCCCTGCGGCATGGAACAGATCTGGGACGCAAAAATCCTTGTCGGAATAAAGATGTCGGCGGTTGCAGTTGCTGGACTTACGCTGTTTTCCATGATGGGGCAGATGCTGCTGGAATCTGTGGGGAATCTGAAGATGAGGCAGGCAATCCCGATTCCGGCACAGATACTGGCAGGAATTGTGTTGTGGCTTACCACACTCTGGGAGATTCCGTTCTGCCTGCTTCTTGCACAGAAAATAAGCACATTTCTGATGCTTGTGATCCATGTTGGAATCTATAGTATTTTGTCTACGTCGGTATCGTTAAAACCGTGGTTTGCGTTGTTTCCGGGAGCGATCACATCGCGGCTGATGTGTGTCGTGATCAAAGTGATGCCAAACGGACTGCCGTTTGAGCCGGGGCAGGTGACCTATTCTCCGGAACTCGGCAGAGTGAGTGGTCTGTTGATTGGAATTCCTGCCGCACTTCTGTGGTTTCTGGTATTCTGGCTGGCAGGCAGAACATGGTTTCGAAAGCAGGTGGCAGAATGACAAAACGTGTGATGGGAAGTGTCCGGGCGGAACTTTTGAAAATGAAGCATACTTTTTTAATTCCGTTTCATGTGGCGGTGCCGGTTATCATCGCTGGTTTCATGCTGTTTTATTATCGCGGGACTATAGGAAATCCCATGGGACAGACCATGGCATATTTTGAACTGATCGGTATCGGGCTTCCGTTTGTGGTGAGCATTGTGTGTGCGGGAAATATCGGACTTGAGGAGCAGAATCATTTTCAGGTATTTCTCGGGAACTACAAAGTAAAGGGCAAAGGGTTTGTTGTAAAGGGCGTGGTTCTTTTTGGCATGGGGTTTCTTGCAATTTTCGGGGCAGCAGTTCTTTTTGCTGCCGGGTATCATTTTTTACTGGGAAAAGAGGGGATTGGCATGCGGTATGTGCGGCTGACGGGGACACTGATTTTCGGAAGTGTGCCGTTGTATCTGGAGCATTTGTTCCTGAATCTGATCTTTCCAAAGACCGTATCCCAGTGCGTGGGCGTGGCGCAGTCGGTGGTGTCCGCCCTGTTTCTCACCGGGCTTGGGGAGGGCAGATGGCAGTTTTTTCCGGCTACGTGGAGTGCAAGGGGCATTCGGTACTGCAATGATCCCGTAAACGGGAAACGTGTGTTGTTTTGTCTGTTGCTCTTGTTTCTGATGTGTGTCATAATCGGAGTATGGTTTCATAAATATGAAGGAAGGCAGTGCAATGACTGAGATATTGGCAATTGATGATGACCGGGAAATTTTAGCTGTGATCAAAAAAGCACTTTTGCGGGAAGGGTATCAGGTGACGGCACTTGAAGATCCGCTGCAACTGGAGGAAGACAAACTGGGCAGATACCAGCTCATTCTTTTAGACGTGATGATGCCGGGCATAGACGGGTTTGATCTGTGCCGCAGAATCCGCGAAAAAGTGGATTGTCCGATTCTGTTTCTCACGGCAAAAACCGAAGAGAAAGACGTAATGACCGGGCTTGGCGCGGGTGGGGATGACTATATCACAAAACCGTTCGGGATCGGGGAACTGCGGGCGAGAGTTGCTGCACATATCCGTCGGGAAAACAGGGAAAAAACGCATACGATCTGTATCGGGGAGGTGCGTTTTTCCATGCAGGAGAGAAAAATCTATGTGCAGGAACATGAACTTGTTTTTACAAAGGCGGAATATACGATCTGCGAATTCCTGGCATTAAACCACGGACAGGTATTTTCGAAAGAACGGATTTTAGAGTATGTATTCGGATTTGACGGGGACAGCAACAGTTCCGCAATTACGGAGCATGTAAAAAATATCCGTGCAAAATTTCAGAAATTCGGGATCAACCCGATTGAAACGGTTTGGGGGATCGGCTATCGATGGAAATGAAAAAAAGAAGACAAAAAACACTGACCGGGCTGTTTTTGAAATTTGCGGCGTTATTCTGTCTGGATACGTTCGGAATCGGAATGTTCTGTCTGGTGCTTCTGGTATTCAGTCCCATGACAGGATTTACGCTGCCTGCCAATTATGCGGAGCTGCAACTGACGGACCATACGGAAGAAATTAAGGCTGCGGGGACAGATGTGGAAGCCCTGATTCCGGATGGATGCAGATACGGGATTTACGATGCGATGGGGCGGTTTAAGATCGGAACTTTTTCGGCAGACGCGCAGAAAAGGGCATGGCAGGGGTATAAAAACGGCAGTAAGTATGCATCCATGGGAAAGTATTACCGCTATATTAAGCAGAACAGCGGCGATATCTGTATTGTAAAATACGATTTGCATATGAGGTATGCGTACGATAAATTAAACGGCATTGTTCCATCTCTGGAGATACTGACACCGGTGCTTGGCGTGGTGCTGTTTTTCCTGCACGCCACATTGTTGTCCGGCCATTTTGCAAAAAAATTAAAACGGGAGCTTAGGCAGCTACGCGAAGTTACGGAAAAAATTGGACAAAATGATCTGGAGTTTGAAACCGAACCATCGCAGATTAAGGAGATTGACGATGTGATGTCCTCACTTTCCGGCATGAAAGAAGCATTAAAAGATTCGCTGACCAGACAGTGGGACGCACAGCAGCAGAAAAAAGAGCAGCTTGCGGCACTGACACACGATATCAAGACACCGCTTACTGTCATCAAAGGAAATGCCGAGCTTTTGGCGGAGACGGATTTGTCTGCGGAAAACCGGGAGTGTACGGATGCTATTTTGGCGAATGTGGGCAGCATGGAGCAGTATTTGGAGCATATGCGGCAACTGCTGTATGGACGTGACCGCGCAGAGGAGACAGAAGTAGTCACCTGTGCGCGTTTGAAAGAGCAGTTCAAAGAAGCAGCCATGCAGATTGCGGCAGCGGAAAAAGTTCCGGTTGTTTTTCAGGAGGATTCCCTGTGTGGGAATGTATGCTGCAAGCCAGGACCGGTTGGCAGAGCGTGGAAAAATGTGGTCAGCAATGCGGTGGAACACACAGACCGGGCGCGCGGGATCGTGGTGCGCCTGCAGATGGAAGTGTATGAGGGGCAGGAGTATCTGACTGCAACCGTCCGCGATTTTGGAAAGGGTTTTTCGGAGCAGGATCTCATCTATGCAGATCAGGAATTTTACAGCGGGGATGCCAGCCGGCATGACCGGACGCATCAGGGGCTTGGTCTTGCGATCGCAAAAAAATTCTTAAAAGAGCAGGGCGGCATGCTTTGTTTTTACAACCACGCGGAGTCTGGAGCGGAAGTGGTGTGCCGGATCAAAACGGAAAAGACGTAATTTTCGCATTGTAAATAAACGCGCAATATGCTAATATGTAGAAAGTTTCATAAAAAAGATCTTTGGTGCCTGTCATATAAAGCCGCTTTGCATGGGATATATGGGCTGTATGCACAGGGTAAAAGGGAAACAGGTGCAAATCCTGTACGAACTCGTCACTGTGATTAGGGAGTAACTGCAAGAAGCACATCGCATGAGAAATCCGCTGACGCGTATGCGGTGTACGTAGGAAATGCAGCTTAGGCTGCATTTCAGGTGCCACTGATGCAGCTGCATTGGGAAGGCGAAGCATGTTATGATGATCTATGAGCCAGGAAACCTGCCAATGATCTGGTACAGAAAGTTTTTACTTTCAGATCACGAGTCATTGATCGTACTGCATGTTACAGAAAACTGTGTGGGACAGCCGTCCACAGACAGTTCCTTTTTGCATGGGTTGATTGCTCCTTTCGGAATGTTCCGGGTGGGGCTTTTCTTTTGGCACTTTGGATGATGCGTGATCTTATGAGATGAAGCAACCCGTCAACCCAAAGAATACATCGCATGAGAAATCCGTCAGGGTGGATGCGGTGTATGCAGGAAATGCAGCCTATGCTGTATTTCAAAAAGGAGAGAATTATGAGAAAGAAAACACTTGCATTGTTTCTGACATGTGTACTGGCTGCAGGCATGCTTGCCGGATGCGGAAACAAAGACAGCAAAGACAACAATCAGGTAGAAAATTCGCAGGGCACAGAGTCTGCAAAAGACGATCAGGCAGCTGCAGATGAGGTAGCAGAATTAATTGATGCTATTTATGTTCAGGAAAGAACAGATAAAACCGATGAGCAGTGTGCTGCTGCAAAAGAAGCATGGGACAAGCTGACAGATGCACAGAAGGAACTTGTTGAGGGAGAAAATGCTGACCCGGATTATTTCGGAAGAGATACAGGAGATGCATCCAAGGATGATCCTTTGAATGAGGACGGAATCGGAGAGAACGAGCTTTTAGTGGTAAGTTTTGGTACATCCTTCAACGACAGCAGGGCAGAGGATATCGGTGGCGTGGAAAAAGCACTGCAGGAAGCAAATCCGGACTGGTCTGTAAGAAGAGCATTCACAGCACAGATCATCATCAACCATGTACAGGCAAGAGATGGTGAAAAAATTGACAATGTAGAACAGGCACTCGACAGAGCAGTAGAAAATGGTGTAAAAAATCTCGTAGTACAGCCAACTCATTTGATGCATGGTGCAGAGTATGATGAACTCGTAGATGCATTAGATGGATACAAAGATAAATTTGAGACAGTTACGATCGCTGAACCGTTACTTGGCGAAGTTGGAAGTGATGCAACTGTTGTCAATGAAGATAAAGCAGCCGTTGCAGAAGCTATCACAGCAGAGGCAGTAAAGACAGCAGGTTTTGATTCCTTAGAGGCAGCAAAAGAAGATGGTACAGCATTTGTATTCATGGGACATGGTACTTCCCATACTGCAAAAGTAAGCTACAGCCAGATGGCTGCCCAGATGGAAAAATTAGGTTATGACAACGTATTCATCGGAACAGTAGAAGGTGAGCCGGAAGAGACAGCATGTGAGAACGTGATCGCAGCAGTAAAAGATGCAGGATACACAAAAGTGATCCTTCGTCCTTTAATGGTCGTAGCCGGAGATCACGCCAATAACGATATGGCTGGGGATGATGACGATTCCTGGAAGAGCCAGTTTGTTGCAAGCGGAAACTTTGAAAGTGTTGACTGCCAGATCGCAGGACTTGGTGAGATCGATGCGATTCAGCAGATTTATGCAGCCCATACAAAAGCAGCCATCGATTCTCTTGGGGATATCGCAACAACAGCATCTGCAGACAGTGATGTCCTTGCAGATGGAACCTACTCTGCAAAATTCGATACCGACAGCAGCATGTTTCATGTAAATGAAGCAGACGATGGAAAAGGTGTCCTGACAGTAGAGAACGGCAAGATGAACATTCATGTGTCACTTGCCTCCAAGAAGATCGTGAACCTCTATCCGGGTCTTGCAGAAGATGCACAGAAGGATGGAGCAGAACTTTTGGAGCCGACTACAGATACCGTTACTTATAGTGATGGAGAATCTGAGGAAGTATACGGATTTGATATTCCGGTACCGGCTCTGGACAAAGAGTTTGATGTGGCACTGATCGGTGAAAAAGGAACCTGGTATGATCACAAAGTCAGCGTGACCAATCCGGTGAAGGCAGAATAAGCCAGTGATGAAAGATCTGTCGCATGGACGGCCCGGGCAATTTGCCCGGGTCGTTGTGCTATGGAAAGAGAGGACAAAGATGAAAAGAAAAATCTGGATGAAATTGACAGGAATTCTGACAGCAGCACTGCTTGTAACAGGAGTGACAGGTATTTCCATGACAAGCTATGCGGCGGAGAGTACAGAAGAGCAGACTGACCTGGCTAACGTGGATCTGGCAGGAGCTGCAGAAGCTCAGCCCATGAAAGTGGACATGAGCGATGGAACTTACAAGATCGATGTAGTTCTTGAAGGAGGAAGTGGTCGTGCAACCATCACATCTCCGGCAACTCTGGTCGTAAAAGAGGGATGTGCATATGCACAGATCGAATGGAGTAGTTCTCATTATGACTATATGAAAGTGGGAGAGACTACTTATGACCCCATCAATACAGATGGAAATTCTGTATTTGAACTTCCGGTCACTGTTATGGATAAGCCGATGGATGTGATCGCAGACACTACCGCCATGGGCACCCCTCATGAGATCAATTATACCCTGACTTTCTATTCCGATTCCATCGGTTCCAAAAGCCAGATGCCGCAGGAAGCAGCGAAACGTGTTGTTGCTGTTGCCCTTGTTATTATCATAGGCGGCGGGATTCTGAATTATTTCGTAAACAAGAGAAACCGATGCTGAACCAGGCAGACA
>ENA-ORSC01000637-ORSC01000637.1-human-gut-metagenome-genome-assembly--contig:-NODE-637-length-27219-cov-4.731998_pt1 | contig 27219 bp, 18 predicted proteins | sample MGYA00242178_ERZ509140 | MGnify/ENA primary metagenome ERZ509140 (study PRJEB26280, sample SAMEA2338681) | human gut metagenome | biome: human gut; feature: human-associated habitat; material: faeces... | reverse complement strand
GACAAATTGTAACGGTGGTTGGTAGCGCCGCCTACCTTAACGGCGTACTTCTCAAAGGGGCGCATATTGGGTGTGGTCTTGCGGGTGTCTAGCAGCACGGTATCGTAGCCTGTCAGCTCGTCCATATATTCTCTGGTGATGGTGGCAATGCCGCTCATACGCTGGAGGTAGTTCAGCGCCGTGCGCTCGCCGGAGAGAATGGCCTTAATGTCGCCGTACAGGGTGCCCAGCAGCTGGCCCTTTTGCACCCGGTCGCCGTCCTGCACCGCGCAGTCAAAGCGGGCGGTATCGTCCAACAGACGGAAGGTGCGGAAAAACACATCCAGCCCGCAGATCACGCCGTCGTCCTTACAGATCAGCTGCGCGCTGCCCTGCTTGTTCACCGGCATCACCGCGTTGGTGGACACATCCTCGTCGTTAATATCCTCTTTTAAGGTGCGCAGAATGTAATCATCAACGCATATTTTCATCGTTACACCATTTATCATAGAAAGCCTTGTCCTTTCGCTTAATTTCACCTAAAATCAGGTCCTTGAATTCCTTTTGCCGTCCGGCCTTGTCCGGATAAGACGCCAGGTCGATCTGGGGATCAAAGGCAGGCTTCTCCTCCTTGTCCTTGGCGATCAAATCCGCTGCCCGCTTGGCAAAGACCATGCTCTCCAGCAGGCTGTTGCTGGCCAGTCGGTTCTTGCCGTGCACCCCGTTGCAGGCGGTTTCGCCGGCGGCGTACAAGTGGCGCATGGAGGTGCAGCCATTAATATCCGTCTGAATCCCGCCCATCATGTAGTGCTGGGCCGGGGTCACAGGGACCTTGTCTTTGGTCATATCGTAACCCTCGTCCATGCAGGCCTCAAAAATGTTGGGAAAGCGCTTGTGGGCCTCCTCGCTGGTCATATTGGGCAGGGTCAGGTACACATGGTCGGTGCCGAATTTCTTTTCTTCTTTGACAATGGCCTCGGTCACTACATCCCGGGGCTGTAGCTCGTCGGTAAAGCGCTCGCCGTTCTCGTTAAGCAGAATAGCGCCCTCGCCCCGCACGGATTCGCTGATGAGAAAGCGGCGCCCGCTCTTTTTACTGTACAGGGTGGTGGGGTGGATCTGAATATAGCTCATATCCTGCAAGGCGACACCGTGCTTGATAGCCAGTGCAAAGCTGTCGCCGGTAATGTGGGGATAGTTGGTAGAGCTCTTAAACAGCCCGCCGATGCCGCCGGTTGCCAGGATAATGTCCTGGGCCAAAATGCAACCCCGCTCGCCAAACTCATCCTCGCACACAATGCCGTAGCAAGTGTTGTCCCTCTCGATCAGGTCGATCATAGTGGTTTGCGGAATAAAAGTTATGTTGCGTCGGTTCTTGGCAATGGACAGCAGGGTGGTAGTGATCTCCTTGCCGGTCTCGTCCTTGTGGTGGAGAATGCGGTTGTTGCGGTGGGCGCCCTCACGGGTGTAGTCAAAGTCGCCGTCTTTTTTGGTGTCAAAGTCCGCGCCCAGCTTAATCAGCGTGCCGATCACATCCGGCGAACTTTCGATCATGACCCGCACAGACTCCGGGTTGTTCTCATAATGACCAGCCTTCATAGTGTCTTCATAAAAGCACTTAAAGTCGTCCAGACTCTTCAGCACGCATACGCCGCCCTGGGCCAGGTAAGAGTCGCACTCTTTCAGATCCTCTTTGGTGATCATTAAAATCTTCTTGCTTTCCGGCAGGCAGAGGGCTGCAAACAGGCCCGCCACGCCGCTGCCGACGATCACAATGTCTGTGTGAATGTAACTTCTGTGTTTCATAGTGATTTTTGCCGCTTTTTCGTTGCCAGCGGCTCCTTCTTTCTGGAATTTGTATAACTGTTTTCTTTTTTTAGCTATACTTATTCCAATATATAACGAACAGCGCTATTTGTCAAGATTGAACTTGCTTTTCATCTGTGATAAAATACAGATGTAACCCATGTTGACACCTGTCACCTATTTTACACATCTTTAACAAAAACGGTATCTGTTCTTTACCAAAAGGGTATATGCTTATGAATGTGTACGATTTTGATAATACCATCTACGACGGCGAGACGCTGGTAGACTTTATCCTCTACTATGTGCGCACAGACCCACGGATTTGGCGCTATGTGCCAAAACTGCTGGTGATCGCCTTTAAGGATGCCTTTCACCTGTTTACCGTGGCCCAAGCGCTGGAGGCGTATGCATCCTTCCTGGAAGGATATTATGTTAAGGTAGAGCACATTGAGGAAGATGTGGTGAAGTTTTGGGACAGCCACATGCACAAGATTAAGCCCTGGTACGCCAAGGTACAGCGGGAGGACGATATTATTGTCAGCGGCACCACGGACTTTTTGCTGGACGAGGTGATGCGCCGGCTGGGGGTCAAGCACTATGTTGGCTCCTCTATTGATAAAAACACCGGCAAGTTCATTCGCCTGTGTTTTTTGGACAACAAGGTGAAAATTTTTCGTGAGTTGTACCCGAATGCGCATATTGACAACTTCTATACCGACTCCATGAATGATAAACCGATGATGGACCTTGCCGATCATGTGTTCTTTGTGCGAGGCGATAAAATTGAACAAATTAAATAATCCTCGGTATTTGCCGGGAACGGAGGTGATGGGGCGGCGCCGTGGCGTCTGCCTGTAAAAATGAACAAGATCAAATCATTCCTCGATCGAAAGATCGTGACCAAAGATGTGGGGGAGGAAACCTACATTACCTGGCGAGAGGCGCTGTCCTATGCCATGGGTCGTGGCGCCCAGGGTATGAGCACCTCCATGACCGCCTCAAAGTATGTAAACTTCTTTATTACCGATGTGTTGCATATTAAGGCGCGCCATGCCTCTAATATTCGCCTGTACTGCGGTATTTTTGACGCCATCAATGACCCGATCATGGGCGTGATTGTAGATAAGACCCGCACCAAGTACGGCAAAATGCGGCCGTATATCAAGTTTGCGCCGTACTTCGTGTCGTTGTTTATGCTGCTGTTTTTTATTGGCAACGACAGCCTGTCTTATGGGGCAAAGATTGCCCTGACGGTGTTTGCCTTTGTAGGGCTGGATGTGACCTACACCGCCTTTGATGTGCCTATGGGGGCGTTGGCGTTCAGTATGACGCCAAACGGCACGGAACGCACAAAGCTTTACGGTGTTGCCTCCATCGGGCGTATGATCCTGGGGGCTATTCCTGCCGGGCTGGTGGCCTTTGCCGCCTGGCTGCCGTACTTTAACCAGAATTTGGACAAGGCGTATCTGGCAGCCGCTGTCTTTTCCGCGTTCTTTATTATTCTTTTTACCCGTTTTACCTTTAAGAACACCACAGAGCGGTTGGAGCACCACGAGGAGGCTCCCAGCTTAAAAGAATGCTTGCACCTGCTGGCAACCAATCGGCCGCTGCTGATGCTCTTTCTGGGCAATATTTTCTTTGTGATCATCAAGGTGTCCGAGCAGGCGTCCTTCTACTTTGCCTATGACGCGTTGTTTAACGCCAAGTATAACGGCTTTTTGGACATTGCCAAGGCACCCGGCTCGTTTTTGGCAGGTATCTTTGTACCCATTATTATTGAGCGGCTGGGCCGCAAGGCGGACTCTAAGAAGTTTTACCAGGTGTGCTGCGTGATGGGTATTGTGCTCAACGGTCTGTTTGCCCTGTGCACCTATAACGGCATTATGAACAAGGGTGCCGGTCAGTCCGTGTCCCTGCTTACCGGATTGATGGTCATTGTCTTTTCTGCCGTGGTTACTTTCCCGCTGGAGTTTAAGAACCTGATGCAAAAAGAAATGGAAGCGGAGACGGTGGACTATGTGGAGTGGAAAACCGGCAAGCGGGTAGAGGGCACCATGCTGTCCATTATGAGCTTTACCGGCAAGCTGGAGGGTACGCTGTCCTCCTTTATCTGCTTGCAGGTACTGGCCCGCACCGGCTATGTGGAGCACACCACCGATGTGTCCACCTTACAGAACCATTCCACTCTGCTGGGGCTGTTCCTGATGACCACCGTGTTCCCCATGGTGGGCTATGCGCTGATGCTCATTCCCATGCACTTTTATAACATTACCGGTGACAGCCACCGCCGGATGATTAAGGACATTATGGCTCGCCGTGCCCAGGCAGGCGAGGCAGCAGCCCAGGAGGCTGTGGCGGCAGAGGCCAAAGAGGGCTAAACAGACGGGGAAGTCAGATGTACAAATTCACCTTTCTTGCAGATTTACATTATTATTCCAAGACTTTGGGCACTTCCGGCCGGGCGTATGAACTGCGCAGCGGCTCGGACCAAAAGTGCCTGGCAGAGAGCGGCGCCATAATTGACGCCGCTTTTGACCATTTGGCCCGGTCGGACACCCAGGCGGTGCTGCTGGCGGGAGATTTGACCAATGACGGTGTAATGGTGTGCCACCGGGAGCTGCGGGAGAAGCTGTACGCCTTGGCAGAGAAAAAGCCGGTGTACCTGATCACCAACACCCACGACTGGTGCTGTGACGGCAACCCGCGGCGCTTTACCGGTGCCCGAGTCACCCATGATGTGCCTACCATGCCCCACACGGGGATTCACGATTTTTATTATGATTTCGGCGGGCGGCAGGCCATTGCCGAGTACCGCACCCATTTGGGAATCAGCTCTTATGTGATCCCTTTGGCAGAGAAAATTTGGCTGCTGGCGCTGTGTGACGACCAAAACGGTCGTGGCAAGGCCGGTTATACGGAACCGCATTTTCAGTGGATTGAGGAACAGCTGCGCCGCGCCAAGGAACAGGGCTGTTTGGTGCTGGGTATGCAGCACCATTTGCTGCTGACCCACGTGCACCCGCTACTTACCGGCGGCTGCTGCGTAGGGGACCGGGAGGCGGTGACCGCCCGGCTGGCAGACGCAGGGCTGCGCTATATGTTTGTGGGCCACAGCCATTTGCAGCGTACGGATCGCTATCGCTCTCCGGCTGGAAACGAATTGACCGAGGTGAATGTCGGCGCCCTGTCCGGCTACCCGGTGCCTATGGTACAGGTGACGGTGACGGATGATTTGCAGGTGCAGATGCAGGTGGAGCACCTGGCGACTTTTGACTGGTACGGCCGCCCGGTGGACGCGGTGGCTTACACCCGGGACCATGCTTGCAATTTACTGCGGCGGCTGCTGTCTGCCGGGTCCCCGGCGGATTTTGCCCAGAAGCTGGACGCCTTGCAGCTGCCCGGGCGCAAGTTGCTGCCTCTGTATCCATTGGCAAAGCCGTTGTTTCGTTTGCTGCGCACCGGTATGGTGAGGGACTTGCAACGAACGCTGCGGCGTTTAGGGCTGGGTCGGTATGTGGACGCCCGGGCAGCGGCAGAACTGGCGGATCGGCCGATTCTGCCCTATCTGGAGTGGATCCTGCTGCAATTTATGGACGGCTCCGCCCATCCGGTGGGCAGGGATAGCGCCGTTTATCGGCTGGTGCTGTCTGTCATAGAGATTCCCGCCCATTTGCTGCCGGGCAATATGGATATGAAAAAGCTGATCTTTGCTTGCGATGCTATTTTGACCGGCGGCGACGGCGATCACCAGCAGTCGATTTTATAAGTGCCTTTGGCGCTCTGCCGTTTTTTACCGCGGCAGGGCGCTTTTTTTGTCTTGCTGAAGCGGAAAACGACCGCTTGCCCCCTTGACAAGCGGCGGCCTTTATGTTACCCTTTTGTTACCTAATGAGGGCGCAAGATTTTGCGCTGTTTCAACGAATTTTGCCGTTTTAACAAGATGTGGTAGATGATTTTTACAGGCGTTACAGATATGGCCTTTTTGTAAAAGTTACATTTTGGATAAAATACGGTGCTTTTTGTTTCTATTCTTTACGGATTTTGTTATAATATCTGCAATGAATTGGAACTTATAAAGATTTTAGTTTTTGCAAACATTACTTTTGGATAGAGATATAAAGAGGTGGACACCTTTTGGATAATTTTATAATTGAAGGCGGTCACGAGCTGTTTGGCGAGGTGAATATCAGCGGCGCCAAGAACGCAGCTGTGGCCATTATTCCTGCGGCCATTTTAGCGGACGACGTGGTGCGGATTGAAAACATTCCCGCCATTAGCGATGTTAGTCTGATCATTAAGATTTTGGACAGTATGGGCGCCGGGATCAAAATGATCAATAAAAACACCATTGAGGTGGACTCCCGCTCCTTAAAATGCCAGAGCGTGCCCTATGAGTTGACCTCCTGTTTTCGCGCCAGTTATTACCTGATTGGTGCTATGTTGGGTCGGTTTAAGCAGGCGCAGGTGGCTATGCCCGGCGGCTGCAACTTCGGTGTGCGGCCCATTGACCTGCATATTAAGGGCTTTGAACTGCTGGGTGCCCAGGTGAATACCGTTGAGGGTATGGTTTGCGCCCGGGCGGACAAGCTGATCGGCGCTTCTATTTATATGGACCAGGTGTCCGTTGGCGCTACCATCAATGTGATGCTGGCAGCTGTGCTGGCTCGCGGTTTGACGGTGATCGAGAATGCAGCTAAGGAGCCGCATATCGTAGATCTGGCCAACTTCTTAAACTCTATGGGTGCCGATGTGCGCGGCGCCGGCACAGACGTAATTAAAATTCGCGGGGTGGAGAAGATGCACGGCTGCACCTACAGCATCATCCCGGATCAGATCGAGGCTGGCAGCTACATGGTGGCTGTGGCGGCTGCTGCCTGTGGCGGCGATGTGCTGGTGAAGAATGTGATTCCCAAGCATTTGGAGTCCATTAGCGCTAAGCTGGAGGAGGCCGGTGCGGAGATCATTGAGTATGACGACGCGGTGCGGATCACCCGCTTTAAGCCCTTGACCCGCTGCAATGTAAAGACCATGCCCCACCCGGGCTTCCCCACGGATATGCAGCCCCAGATGGCGGTGCTTCTGTCTGTGGCAGAGGGTACCAGTATTCTCACCGAGGGCGTGTGGGACAATCGCTTCCAGTATGTAGGCGAGTTGAGCCGTATGGGCGCCAATATCCAGGTGGACGGCAAGGTGGCTGTCATCGAGGGTGTGCCGGCGTTGACCGGCGTTACCGTAAAGGCTACGGACCTGCGCGCCGGTGCGGCCATGATCATTGCCGGTATGGTGGGGCGAGACTCGGGTGACCAATATCCAGTATGTGGACCGTGGGTACGAAGATGTGGTAGAGAAGTTCTCTGCCCTGGGTGCCGATATTCGGCGGGTGCCCTGTGACGACGGCGACGACGGTGCTGCCACGGCAAACGCAGGATAAAAAACAAAGTACGGGTGGACCGGGTTCCACCCTTTCTTTTTTGGATAAAATAAAAGCAGATTAGGAGACAAAATGAGCAAGGCGTGTTCTCTTTTTTCCGGCAGCAGCGGCAACAGTATTTATGTGGGCTGCGGCGACAATCAAATTTTAGTGGACATCGGTGTGTCTGCCAGGCGGTGCGAGCAAAAGCTGCGCCAGGTGGGCGCGGATCCGGCGGAGATCAAGGGCATTTTTGTTACCCATGAGCATGCAGACCATGCGGCCGGTGTGCGGGTGTTTGCCGCACGGTATCATATTCCGGTGTTTGCCCATCCGGCGGTGCTGGAGCAGATGGCGCGCCAGGGCAATTTGAATGAGAAGGTGGACGCCCGCCCCTTTGCAGAGGTTGGGGATTTTATGGATCTACAAGTGTTGCCCTTTGCCTTGAGCCATGACAGCGTGGCGTGCCAGGGATATAAGTTTACGATGCCGGACGGGCGGCGCATTGCCATGTGCACGGATACCGGTTACATAACCTCGGCGGCGAAAGCGGCTTTGCCGGGCACAGATTTGGTATTTCTGGAGAGCAATCACGAGCCGTCTATGGTGCGCGCCGGGTCGTATCCCTATCCGCTGCAACAGCGCATTTTGTCCGATACCGGCCATTTGTCCAATACGGACTGCGCCGCCTTTGCCGGGGAATTGCTGCGCAGCGGCACCACCCGCTTTGTGCTGTCTCACCTGAGCCGGGAGAACAATATGCCTTCTTTGGCATACCAGACCACCGTGGCGGCTCTGACGGCGTTGGGTGCCCGGCCGGAGGTAGACTACCGCTTGCAGGTGGCTGCACCGGAGCAGGAAGGCGGGTGCCTGGTGTTATGATCCGCATAACCGTTCTGACAGTGGGCAAGCTAAAAGAAAAATATCTTCGCGAGGGCTGCGACGAATACTTAAAGCGGCTGTCCGCCTTTTCCAAGGTGCAGGTGGTGGAATTGCCGGAGAGCCGCTGCCCGGCAGATCCGTCTCCGGCAGAGATCCAACGGGTGCTGGAGCAGGAGGGCGACAGCATATTGGCAAAAATTCCCAAAGGCGCTCGGGTGATCCCCCTTTGTATCGAGGGGCGAGAGCTGTCCAGCGCGCAGTTGGCGACCCGGGTGGCGGACTTTAGCCAGCAAAGCTCCCACCTGGTATTTGTCATCGGCGGTTCGTATGGCCTGTCGCCTCGTGTAAAGGCCGCAGGCGACTTGCAGCTGTCCTTTGGCAAAATGACTTTGCCGCACCAGTTGGCCCGCCTGGTGCTTCTGGAGCAGATCTACCGGGCCTGCGCCATCAACAACCATTCTAAATATCATAAATAAAAATACGGCAGTCCGCTCTGTTCCCAGCAGGCTGCCACTTTTGTTTTTGCAGATAAAAGAAGCGACGCCGAACATAGCATTCGGTGTCGCTTCTTTTAAGGGGGGTAAAAATTTATGCAAAAGCCATAAATTATATATGTCAAAAGGCTGCCCGGAAAGGGGGAGAGAAGGCAACCTTCTTGGCATCTTACTTATCAGTCAGACTGTAAGCCTGACTGTATAACTGGGTGTTGTTGCCGGGAACGGCACCCAGAGAATTTTTCCGCATCGCGCCTTTAATCATAAAGAACGCCACATCCTTGCTGATCTGGGCATAGTCTACATTGAAGATTTTTGCGGAAAGGGTCTTGTTAAAGAAGTTGATCAGCGGGCCCATACAAAAGGCCGTAATAACGGTGCCGATGCCGATATTTTGAATACTGGCAAAATCGCCGTGGGCAATGGCGGTAAAGCCGCCGCTGACCAGCAGTCCGATGGACACCACGGTCACATCCGTCAGCACCCGCACCCATTTGTACGGCAGCTTGGCGAAGCGGCTGAGCATAAAGCCCAGGGCGTCATAAGGACCGACGCCGATGTTGGCCGTGAAGAACAGGCTACAGGCAAAGCAGAGAACGAGGATACCGGCAAGGAGAAGGGGGATTCTAATTGACAGAGTGTCGTTCTGCTTTACCATCGGCATCAGCAGGCTGCTGAATAACTCACAGCTGTAACCGACGCCGGCCATGTTGAACACGGTGCCTACACCGACCAGTCCCCGGTGCGCAACGATAACTACATACAGCAGGATCACTGCGTTGATGATCAGCTGGTAGGTACCAAAGCTGACCCCCAAAACGGCGGCCACGCTCATATTCATAGAGGTGAACGGGTCTACGCCGAAACCGGAAACGTTGAAAAGAGCCGTACCAAACCCCATAATCACAATGCTCAGAAAAGACAGTACGGTGCGCTTCACCATATGGTGCTGTGCAAACATATCCAGGATATAACCGCGTGCGTTGTTTCTAAGTTTCTTCATTGCTTTTACCTCGGGTCCGTTTTTCTCTTTTCGTGACACATTATAGACCCGATTTTCAAAAATGCAAGGCTTTTTTTGCCATTTCTGCGTATTGGCTACTATGCACTAAAAACGCACTTACTTTTTGTGCAAATTGCACAATTCGATTTACTCCATTTGCCGCCCCAAAAAGGCGGCACCTACCTGGATCAGCCGGATTTGTGCTTCGTCCGGCAGGTTGCCGTCCTCCCCTTGCAGCAGCAGTACTGTGCCGGACACATCGCCGCCGTACACAATGGGGTAGGCTACCTCTGCGGGGCGGTCGTATCCCTCAATGGCTTGCAGGCATTCGCCGGGTGCTTTGGCGATCCGTGGGGTACGGGCGTCCATCACATCCTCCAACGCCTTGGTCACCCGGCGCTCCATCACTTCTCGCTTGCTGACCCCGGCAGCGGCCACCACATGGTCGTTGTCCGTGATCACCACTGGAGAGCAGCCGTTCTTGTGGAGCACCTCGGCGTATTGCCCGGCAAATTGGGACAGCTCTCCGATGGGCGAGTATTTTTTAAAGATCACCTCGCCGTCGGCGTTGGTAAAGATCTCCAGTGGGTCGCCCTCCTTGATGCGGAACGAGCGGCGGATCTCCTTGGGGATCACAATGCGCCCCAAGTCGTCAATTCTTCTTACGATACCGGTTGCTTTCATATTTTATTCTCCTTTGTTGTTAATATCTCCCTATTATTCTGTACTTGTTTTGCCGTGCAATACCCAAGTTTTGTACCACCTTTTTTTCCAATTTACGGCAAAAAAAATCCCCGGCTGTACAGCCGGGGATAAAATCGTATGCTTTTTACGCTTCCTCACCGATGAAACGCAGGATCAGGTCTGCCACGCGGCGGCTGGAGCGGCCGTCCAGGTGGTCAAAGAACTTGGTCTTAAAGGGCGGTACTTTCTCGCTCTCAAAGTCACCGGCGACGATGGCCTCTGTCAATTCCCGCTGAGAAAAGACGATCTTGCCGGGCACAAAGCTCTCAAAATCATAATAGAAATCCCGCTTGCTGATGTAGTCAAACAGATCGAAGGCATAAAACAGCATGGGAATATCCAGCAGCGACGCCTCAAACACCACGCTGGAGTAGTCGGTGATCAGCAGATCGGTGATGAACAGCAGGTCGTTGAGCTCGTCCTCGTCGGACAGATCCAGCACCCGATCCTTGTAGCCTTCCGGGATCACCGGGCGTTCCGGGCAGAAGGGGTGGTACTTGATCAGCAGTGCCGTATCTGCCGGCAAAGCTTCCATAAACTCGTCCACATGGAAGGCGTCTGCCGGGTAGTAGGCGCTCATTTGGCCGTTGCCTCGAAAGGTGGGGGCAAAGAGGATGATGCGCTTGTCCCGCAGCTGGGGATACTTGGCATAGAACCCATCCTGCACCGTTTGGGCATATTGTGGGTCCATAAATATATCTGTTCTGGGAATGCCGGTGGCCAACACCTTGTCATCGGACAGGCCGAAGCCCTCTGCGTAATGCTTGGCGATCTCCGCAGAGGAGACAATGGCCACATCGTACATGCGGTGGTTGGGGTCCGTTTGCTTGGGGCCGCCTGCCTTGCCCAGGCGGGTAAAGCCAAAGGTCTTAAAGGCGCCGCAGGCGTGCCACAGCTGCATCAGCTTCACTTCCGGGCGCTTGTTCACCATATTCAGCAGGCGGAAGTAATCGTCCACGATCACCACCTTGGAGGAGGCATACAATTTGACAAAGCGGAACATATTTTTAGCTTTATAGTGGCCGTTGGGGTCGGAAAACAGCAAAAACTGAAAATCAATATTCGGGTCGTCTTTGATTTGGTTATAGACGAACTCCGGGTTGCCGCCCAGGGTGTCCCGTCGGCCGGACATAAAGGTGACCCGGTTGGGCACCACTTCCTTTTTGCACAGCAGCTTATAGTAGGCGTTGTAGATGGCATACACCGGGCGGCGAATGTTCTCTACAAAATTGGCACGCTTAAAGCTGGTTTTAATAAAGGAAGACACATTGATCTTAAACTGCACAAAAATGTTTTTGCCCACACCCTCAATGGGTGCGGTTTTGCGCCGGGGCACAATATCCAGCCCGGCCAAAATGCCGTCAAACAGAAACAGCGGCAGCAAAAGCAGGGCAAGCAGGCACCGCAGGGCAAAGTCAATAAACCGCAGCAGGGGCACCAGCACACGGCTGCGTTGCACAAAGGGTCGATCTCCGTTTTTCTTTTTTTTCGAGAAAAGGAGAATGGCGCTGTTTTCGCAGTCAAAGTCGAAGGTGTAGGTGCGGTTTCCGGTTTGCGCCGGGGGAACATACTCATTGTCCGGTGCGTCAAATACCGCTGCGCCGTCAAAGCACTCGTACTCCATGTATTCCTCCGGCAGTTCCAGACCCGGGTTCTCGTGGAGCACATTGGTAGACACGGTAAAGGGCAGCGCTTGCACCGTGTGGCGGCCGTACTCAAAGTCAATGGTGACGGTCACCGGGCTTTCCGGCTGGAAGTGGTAAAAGATCTGGTCCAGCAGGTAGGTATAGTTGCATACCACAATGCAGCTCCCCTCCTGCTTTTGGCGAAAGTAGTTGACCACCCGCAGGGGCAGGCGGCGGGTCTGTCCGTCACATTCAAACAGGATTCGCGCTTTGGGAGAGGAAACATCCACATCAAAGGGGCAGTTGATGGCCACCCCGATCTCCATACGAGCGTCCTCAATATGCAGGCGGTTGATAATCATTTTGCAGTTAAACATGAACAGTCTCCGTTACTGGGAATTTATAGGGGTAGGTGATCCGTGGGAATATGCAGCAGCTCTTTGGCAAAGTGCACCACATTTTGGGTGGCTTTTCCGGCGGTATCGTCAAAATTGCGGGCGTAGAAGGGTGCTACTTTCTCTTGCTGGTAATCCTCCGTCTGCAGGGCGTGGGTCAGTTCCTCCATGGTGCGCACAATGCGCCCGGGCACAAAGGAGGCGTAGTCGCAGTAAAAGTCCCGCTCCTTGCAATAGCTTTCCAAATCAAAGGCATAGAACAGCATGGGTAGGTTCAAAATAGACGCCTCGTACACCACGCTGGAATAGTCGGTGATGAGTACGCTGCTGACAAACAGCAGGTCGTTTACATCGTACCGATCTGTCAGATCAATAAACCGGTTGGCGTGCTCTGCCCTTTGGCAGGTGGGGCGTTCGGTTAGATAAGGGTGCATTTTCGTTGCCAGAACCGTGTCCTCCGGCAGGGCATCCAGCAGATCGTCCGGGCGGAATTTCTCCAGCGGATAGTAGCAGTTGCCTTGACCGCCGCCTCGAAAGGTGGGCGCGAACAACACGATCTTTTTGTCTGCTAATTGGGGATTTTCCGCATAAAAGCGCTTGGTAAAGGCCGCCTTGTATCGGTCATCGGCAAAGCGGTCGCACCGAGGTGAGCCCAGGGGCAATACCTTTTGCAAATCAATGCCAAAGCCTTCTGCATAGCAGGGGCACACCTGTTGAGAGCTGACAATCGCGTAGTCGTACTGCCGGTGATTGGGCGAGCCTTGGGGCAGTGCCTGCTCACTCTGGCGGGAGTAGCCAAAGGTCTTAAAGGCACCGCAGGCGTGCCACAATTGCACCAGCTGCACCTCCGGTTTTTTCTTTACATAAGACAGCAGGTGATAATAGTCGTCTACAAATACCACCTGCGACGTGGCATACAGGCGCAGAAATTGGCGCAGCACCGGCAGGCTGTGAAGCAGGTTGCCCTTGTGGCACAGGACGGTGATCTCCACGCCCGGTACCTTGGTCATCTCCAAAAAGACGGATTTAATATTGCCGGACAATCGATCGGAGCGGTTGGAAAGGAAAGTCACTTGCTTAGGTTCCACCTTGCAGTGTCGATAGGGCAGAGCCAGCAGCGAGAAGCAGGCCCCCGCCAACTGCTTCAACTTCTCTTTTTTGCTGCTGTGGATAAAGTGGCGCAGCGCCCGGCGGGGCGGACAGGTCACTTGGTACGGTTGGTCCGGTTCCACCGGCTGATAGCCGTGGACGCCGTCGGTATAAAGAAAAGTGATGCCCATGGGCTGCCCCACCGGCGGCTCGTAAAACACATAGGCCAGCTCCACGGTTTTTTGGGCGTGCAGCGTGGTGCCGTCGCTGTCGGTAAATGCCATGGGAATGATCCGGGTGCGTTCGCCGCAGGTAAAGACGACGCTGAGTTTGGGGTACACCGGGGGCACCGGACAGGTGAGGGTCACTTGCAGATTCAGCTGATGGCCGATCTGTTGGCAGCGTTCAATTGTAACAGTGGGTTTGGTCATATTTTTCTCCGCCTATGTGGAAGTTGCAAAAAATCTCTGCTCTTTATAGTAGCATAAACTGCATAATTTGTCTATATTCGCCGGCGCAGGATTTGCCTTTTTCATAAAGAATATTGACATTATCCGCTATCTATTTATAATATTGTATATAGACTCTGTGAAAGTGAAGAGGAAGCCATGGCTTGGTATAACACGGACAATTTAGAACTGCTGTATGCGCCCCATAAGCGTGATTGGCGTGCAGAAGCGTTCAAAAAAATCAAAAAAGTGGCCATTGACGTGGCCAAGCGCAGCGCTGTTTTTCGCAAGGCCAGCCGTCGAATTTTGCTGGATGAGCGTATGGGCGGTTACCAAAAGCGCACGGCACATATTGCAACAGATCCCAAGGTGGTGCTTTTTTCTACCTTTGACGGCAGGGGGTACAGCGACAGCCCCAAGGCCATTTATGAATATATGTGCAGCGATCCTCGCTTTGCGGATTACACTTTTGTGTGGGCTTTTCGGGAACCGAAGAAATTCACGTATGTGCTGGATCACCCCAATACCTATATGGTTACCGTAAATACCCCGGCTTATGAGGAAGCTTGCGCCCGGGCAAAGTATTGGTTCTTTAACTATCGGATTGCAGACCATATTTATCCAAAGGACGACCAGGTGTATGTGCAGCTTTGGCACGGTACGCCCCTAAAGCGCTTAGGATACGATATTTCCATTTCTGACAATGCCATGAATTCCAAAGAGGAAATTCGCCAAAAATACAAGGTGGATGCAGAGAAGTTTAAGTATATTTTGGCACCCTCTGCCTTTGCGGCGGAAAAGTTCATTTCCGCCTGGAATTTGCAGGCGGTGGGCAAGGCGGACACGGTGCTGGAGGCGGGCTATCCGCGCAATGACTTTTTGATTAACCATACGCCGGAAGATGAGGCGCAAATCAAAAGGGAATTGGGACTGCCGATGGATAAAAAAGTCATTCTCTATGCGCCCACATGGCGGGACAATCAGCATGACGCCAAATTGGGCTATGTGTACCGCACCCACATGGATTTTGACGCCCTGCGCCGGGAATTTGGTGACGATTATGTGATCTTGTTCCGTGCCCACTATTTGGTGGCCAATTCTTTTGATTTTAAGAAATACAAGGGCTTTGTATACGACGCCTGCGGCGTGACGGATATTAACCGGCTGTATGTGGTGGCAGATGTGCTTATTACCGATTACAGCTCTGTGTTTTTTGACTATGCGAATTTGCACCGGCCTATGCTATTTTATATGTACGATCTGGCCAGTTATGCAGGTGAAATTCGTGGATTTTATATTGATTTGGATTGTTTGCCAGGCCCGATTGTGGAAACGCAGGCGGATCTGCATCGGGTGCTGCACGCCGTAGAGGCGGACAAGTCACGGTATGCGGAGAAATATGCCGCTTTTAACGCCCGCTTCAATTATTTGGACGACGGCCACGCCGCACAGCGTGTGGTGGAGCGTGTGGTGCTTGACAGAGACGGTGCAAATGTGGTTTAATAACAAAAAAGATTGTTCTTTTAGAAAAGGCAGGAGAATCAGATGAAACGGATTTTAACATACGGCACCTTTGATCTGCTCCATTACGGTCATATTCGGCTGTTGCAGCGGGCAAAGGCTATGGGCGATTACCTGGTGGTGGCGCTTTCTACAGATGAATTTAACGCCGAAAAGGGCAAAAAGGCTTACCACACCTATGAGACCCGCAAGAAGATGCTGGAGGCCATTCGCTATGTGGATCTGGTGATCCCGGAGAACAGCTGGGAGCAAAAGATCCACGATGTGCAGGAATACCATATTGATACGGTGGTCATGGGCGGCGACTGGAAAGGCAGCGACAAGTTCGATTATTTGAAGGACTACTGTGAGCTGGTGTTTTTGGATCGCACGCCGGGTATTTCCACTTCTCAGATCAAAGAGGACCTGGGCCTGCAAGAGGCGGTGGGTGGCGTAGATCAGCTGCCGGACGAGCCGGATGGCGCCCCCGGTCGGGACCAAAAAAAATAACAGACTTGATTATATACCCTGCCGATTTTCGGCGGGGTTTTGTGGCTTTTATAAGTGGTAGAAAACAGGAGAAATTATGGCTGGAATTCGAAAAAAATTAAAAGCGATCAAGAACCGGCTGCGCCGTATGGTCAGCAAGACCCCCAAGCGGAAGTTTTATTACGGCTTTTTTTCAAAATACTGCCGTCTGCGTCCCAAGTGGGTGCTCATCGAGTCCTTCCACGGCCAAACGGTGTCCGACTCTGGGCTGGTGCTGGCGCAAGAGATCGCACGGCTTTACCCGGGGCAGTACCGGGTGTTCTATGCCACAGAGGATAAAAAGAAGCACCAAGCTTTTGTGGACGCGGCGGGACTGCAAGTGGAGCTGGTGGATGTGACCACCTTTCGCTATACCCGCATTTTGGCTTGCGCCCAGCATATTTTTTCCAATGCGTCGCTGCCCATTTACTTCATTAAGCGACCTGGGCAGGTGTATATGCAGACTTGGCACGGCACCCCGCTGAAAACCCTGGGTAAACAAATGCGCATGGGCATTGAGTCCATGTATAATGTGCAGCACAATTTTCTGCAAGCGGACTACCTGACCCAGCCCAACGCCTTTACTCGGGATGTGATCTTACGGGATTACAATTTGGAGCCGTTGTATACCGGCAAGGTGGTGATGGCCGGTTATCCCCGCAACAAGGTGTTTATGGAGCCGGAGAAAGGCACCGCCCTGCGCCGGCAGCTGGGGCTGGAGGACAAGACGGTCTATGCCTATATGCCCACCTGGCGGGGCCAGAGCAACCACAGTGTGGATGTGCTGGAATATGCGGCACAGGTCAAAAAAATTATGCAGCAGGTGGACAGCGGCTTAAAGGACGACCAGGTGCTGTATGTGAATTTTCATCCGATTTTGCACGGGGCGGTGCAGTTGGATGCGTATCAGCATATTCTGCCGTTTCCTACAGAGGTCAGCAACTACGAATTTTTGAATTGTGCAGACGCACTGATTACAGATTATTCCAGTGTGTTCTTTGACTTTTCCTTAACCAAGAAGCCCATTATCCTGTTTATGTATGACTACGATACCTATTTGGCAGACCGTGGTTTGTATATGGATGTGCGCACCCTGCCGTTTCGCCAGATCTACAAGACGGACGAGCTGGTGGAGTGTCTGCGCAGCGGCGCTTGCTTGCAAGATGATTACAGCGATACGGAGTATTATCATACATTCTCTAAGTACGATAGCCCGGATGTAAGCGAAAAGCTGTTAAAGCTGGCCTTTACCGGCGATACCGGCGATCTGGAAGTGATCGACTACGGCAAGAATAAAGAGAAAACCTGGCGGGTGCTGTACCCCCAGCCGATTACCCAGTTGTCTGATCTGCGCACTTTGGCGAAAAAGGCAGACGATCACACGCTGGTTCTGATGGAGAAAAAGTGGTTCAAAGGGGATTTGAGCCCGGTGCTCCACGATCAGTTTAATGACGCGTTTCCTTATGTGATCACCACCATGACCGTGCCGCGCACCTATATTGAGGCGCTGCTGGCGTCCTTTGGCGTGCGGCGGGTGCAAGAGCGACTGCTGCGGCGGGATCGGCAGCGGATCTTCCCCAATTTGAAGATTGACGGCAAGTATCGGCGTCACAGCAGTGTGTTTGCACCCGGTTATACGGCGGACCTGGAAAAAGCCGTGCGTGTGCCCCTGGAGCAGTGCACTGTTCGGGACGGCGTGGTGCAGTTGCAGTATGGCGCCATTTCGGCCGATTATACCATTTTGCAGCAGGCGGTGCTGAGCCAAAAGGGCTGTGTGCTGGCAGCATGGGACGCACCGGAGGATGCCACCACTGGCGCGCGGTATGATTTGCGTGCGGTGGTCGAGGATGTGCAGCTGTATATCCGCAGAGGGTGCGTGCCGGCGTTGATCGCTCGCAGAGGCAAAACCGGTCGCCGGGTACTCTTGACCTTTGACGATCCCCAAAAGCGCCGCCGGGCGCAGGTGAAAGCCAATGCCTGGAATAAGGCGCCGTATTACTACGGTGTGGATCAGAGCATTTATACGGTTTCTAAAGACTATTTTTCCCCGGCCTTTCGCCGTGCGGCGGAGAATGAACTGCTGGTGGATCGACAGGCTGCCTTGGCCGCCTTTTCAGCAGAGTGGCAGTCCCAGCCTCTCGTGCTGTTGCCGTTCTTAGAGAATAAGAAAAATGCCCCTCGGTGCCTGACTGTTTGGCTGACTACACCGGAGCTGGCAATGAACCGGCTGCAGCGGGGCGCGGCCTTGCAGAGGCTGCATTGCAAGGGCCACCGGTGCACCATGCACCTGGCGCTTAAGGGAATCGAACCGGACCAGGTGGTGGGCGGCGTGTTGCAGTTCCGTTCCAAGACGGAAGAGATCGCCGTGCCGTTTGACACACGGGTCAAGCGCTGCCGCAGCGGCAGTGCAGTGCGTCTGGATCTGCAGCTGGACGCGCACTTGCCGCTGAAGGAGCTGTATTGGGACGCTTATGTGCAGATCCGCCAGTTTGGCGCCGTGTATCCGGTGAAGATTGTGTCTGCCAAGCCTTTACAGCGGTGGCAGCTGTTCTTTACCAACTGCCAGGCGTTGGTGGACGATACCCATATTTTGTTCCCCTACTACAGAAAGGGCGGCCAGTTGTGCTACTGTTATCGCCCCTTGTGCGAGTACGACACGGCGGCGGTGCGCCTGCGGGAGATTACTGCCTATACACTGTATATGTTGTTCCGTCCTCTTTGGCAGCGGCAAAAGAACTGGGTGGTGTATGAAAAGTTCTGTAAGACCGCCCAGGACAACAGCTACTATTTCTTCAAATACTGTATGGAGCACCTGCCGGAGAAAGAGCGTCGGCATATCTATTATATTATGGACCCTCGGGAGCCGGACTACAAGAATGTGGCCGGTTACGGACGCCAGGTGGTGCCCTTTATGAGTCTCAAGCACATGCTGCTGACCCTGTCCATGCGCATTTGCATTTCCTCGGACTCTACCTCCCATTTATATGTGTGGCGATCCAAACCCAGCATTGTGCGCCGAGCCATTAAGCAAAAGGAAGAGCTGTTTTTGCAGCACGGCGTTACCGCTATGAAGCGGGTGGACCAGCTGTTTGGCAAGAAGGGCAGCAGCCCCATGACCTACTTTGTGACCTGCTCTCGGCCGGAGCACGATATTGTGGTGCGGGAGTTTGACTACGAACCGGAGGATGTGCCTATTACTGGCTTTGCTCGCTGGGATGTGCTGGAGGACAAGTCCACACCGGACGATCCCTTTATCCTGATGATGCCCACTTGGCGCTCTTGGCTGGAGGAGGTGGACAACGACACCTTCCTGCAAAGCGATTACTACAAAAATTATTCCGCTTTGTTGACGGACCCGGCGTTGGACGAGATGCTCCGGCGCAATCATACCCGCCTGGTGTTCTATTTGCATCCCAAATTTGCCGGGTATATGGATAATTTTAAGGACAAGATCAGTCCCCGGGTCACCTGTATTCCTTTTGGTCAGCAGCCGCTGAATGAACTGATGATGCGCTGCAAGCTACTGGTGACGGACTATTCCAGCGTGTGTTGGGATGTGCTGTACCAAAATAAGCCGGTGGTGTATTACCAGTTTGACTATGACCTGTATAACCAGGTGCACGGCTCGTATTTGGATATGACTACCCAACTGCCCGGCGACCGGTTTACACAGGTCGAGGACCTGGTGCCCTGCCTGGACAGCTACGCGGCAGCGGGCTTTGAAATGAAGCCCAAGTACCGCAAAATGGCCAAGCAGTATTTTATGTTCCGTGACCACCACAACAGCCAACGAATCTACAAATTTTTAAAGTCTAAAAACTACTAATACAAAAAAAGTAAGTCCCGCAGTTTATTCTGCGGGACTTACTCTTTTTAAACATTTTGTATCTTGTAAAGCCACTCGTTTATGTCAAATATTTGATCTTTTTCTGTTACTTTGTTATTTTCATCAAAATAACGGATCGTGTGACCGTATTCTTGTGCTTCCATTTGCACACCGGGCAGATACTGCACAGCAGGGAGCCAACAGTTGCCTAATTTGTTTTGTAGGGTCAGGTAGACATTAGGCGAACTTAAATAGCAGATATTGTCCGTGTGCCGAATGGCACTGCGTTCAGCATAAGTAAAAACAGAGAAAAAGTCAAAGACAATTAATTGCTTGACTTGTTCAGCGAGCATCTGAACCTGATGTAGCGCAGTAGCGGCGGGCGTGTGATTGTCAAGCACTATGTAATCCGGGGGCGCATCAAATACCGGTATAGTGGTAATGCTCAGGGTATCCAGTCCGCTTTTGTACTGTTTATCTACCACCAGCACTTGCTGTTTGTTGGGCATTTCAAGAATTGGAGCGGTTGCTTGTTCTTTGTCTTTGTTGCGCTTTAGAGGAATATATGGCAACAAATCAAAGGCCGTACAGAGATTTTCATTGTCAAATTCGGCTGCCGCATTTGCGGCATCTTGATTAAGGAACAAGCTAAATTCGTGTTCCTTAATGTGACCTGTTTTTTTCTGTAAGGCGTCCACATTGGTGGATCGATAATTATTCAGATTGGCGATTATTTTCGTGCCGTTATAAGAACGCAGCAACCAGCGCCAATAAAAGACATCATACTTTAAATTGAAAATACAATCAAAAGACTTGTCTCCCAGTAAGCGCCTTTGCTCACGAACAAAAAGTTCATCGGATATGAAAGCAGATATATCGGCCGGTTCCTCAATAAAGTGGTGTTCGTACTTCAAATAAGCCAGTCGACGATTGGTCTCTGTATCGCAGAGCATTTTACCTCTTTTGACAGCCAAATGCACGCGAGGGTCCAGCGCTTCTAATTGAGTTGCGTACTGGTCTGCGTATTTCCCTTCCAATAATAATGTAACATCGTACCGACTGTGGTCCAGTCGCTCCGTAAGTCTGGTGAAAAATGAAAAGAAAGGATTATAATACTTGAAATTGATCACAAACAGCAAATTGGTTTTATTTGTTGTCTGGGCTTTAGTGGGCAGCTGTCGTAATGCCAATTTGCATAGAAGCGCAGACTCGGAAATGTTTCCCTTGCGGCTTTTGGTGTGCACATGATAGTCTGCTTTGTTTTCCAGTGATGTTAAATGTACGCGATTTTTGCAGTTGGTCGGCTGGAGTTCTACCTGCTCAATAAGCACTTGCCCCGGCTGTTTGGCAAAATCCGTATATAGTACCGTATCGGTATAGACCCATTTGGCGGTAGCCATGGCATTGTAGTACGCCGGTGTGTTTTTGTCTACCGGGTGCACATGTTTGTTGCCGGCAAAGGCCTTTGCAAAGTATTCACGGACATATACCTCCAGTCCGGCAATGCGTGCGGCTTTTGCCAACTTCTTTACTCGGGGCAGACTGGCTTTGGATTTCGTGAGGATCAAAATCGATTTGGAATTAAGCGGTTGATCCAGTTGTTTGCAATATTCGGTCTGCTCAAAAGGTTCGTCAAAGTGAAACACGGTATAGTCTTGGAAAGAGACAGGATATTCTTCCATTTTGTTTTTCCTCCTTAATCTTCCAAGCAGACTTCAAATTCTGCCATAGCTTCGCGGTTATATTGGTCCGGGTCAAAGGTATAGTCGTTGGGGACTTGGCCGTCTAAAAAGGCTTGTAATGCGTTCAGAATGTCTTCGGTCTCCATGCCGATACAGAGCTGTCCGTTTGGATATAGACTATCCTTCACGCTGGAAAAATCAGATACGATAATAGGCAGATGCAGCGTGCGCGCCTCCAACAATACCATGGGCTGACCTTCGTAAAAAGAGGGCAGAACAAAGCAATCGCAATCGGCCAGCAGTGCAAACGGATTGCTGATATTGCCGGTGAGGATGACTTTTCCGGTGAGCTTCAGCTTTGTGATCTGCTTACGCAGTTTGTTGCGCAGCGGACCGTCGCCGATGATATAAAGCCGCAAATCTTCTCTTTTTGTTTTTTTACACAGCAAATCAAAGGCGTCGATCAGTCGCGCCTGATTTTTCGCATCTGCCAATCGACCCATGGTCGCAAAACAAGTTTGCTCCTTTTTGGGTGCAGGAACCAATGTATAACTTGATGTGTTTGCTGCGTTGGAAATAAGAAGATAAGGCGCTCCGTCCATGTGGACGATCTGCCGTTGCGCCACACCTTTATAGACACGGGCACTGTTAGTCAAATTTTTGGCATAACCAAATCGGCTGTATGTTTCCGGCGTTGCAAGATCTGCCCGGTTGACTTCCATAACAGCATGAGAGCAACTCATGTACTTATCCAAGTAAGGATACAGACGATAAATTGTATCTAAGTGACGCCGAAATGTGTAATGGCCATTGACACAGCGGTCATATTCGGATTGCATCACATTGTGCATCCAAATGACTTGGCGAATATGACGCTGAGAAAAATAGACAGTAGCCCAAAATGCGTTGAACCCGGAAAAATTGATGATACAGTCAAACTGGGCGTCCCCAAATGCACGATGAAATTCGGCATTATAAAACGCTTTTGGAAAGATCGGATTGTCATCCGTTTCGATGATCGCATGATCCATGCAGTATTCCTTGCGGGCATAGGTTTCCCGGTCGATAATCATACTTCCGATCCTGTACAGGACACGAACGCCTTTTGGAATTGCGTCTAAATATTCGCCGATGTCTTTGGCTTTCCCTATGGCGTAAAAAGTAACATCGTACTTATCGCAGTCAATTTGATTGAGCAGGTTTTGCATGGAAAAGCTAATGCCGTTTGCCAAGATGCCGTCTGTATGGAACAACAGCTTCTTCTTTTTGGTCGGTAGTGTTAAACAATGCGTGTTGTCACCAAAAAATACGGCATTCACCACGCGCTCGCATACATGCCCATCATCGTTACAAACAAATTTTTCCTTTGCTGCGGTGTATTTTTGAGAATCAAAAAATGTGTTATATTGATCAATGTGTGCGCACCAACGCCCGATTTGGTCTGCATCTTGGCTGATGGGGCCCGGTAGGGTATCTACCGGCAGATAGAGCCCGCGTTCCTCTGTGTAAATATCTAAATCGGGAATGTAGAAGAGCAGCGGTCGATCGGTGGCCAAAAAGTCGAAGAAAATGCTGGAATAGTCAGAAACGAGTATATCGGTAATGCCTAAAAGGGCGTTTGTATCTATCGTAGCGGGAACAAAGGTGTCTTGCAGCAGTCCTTTTTCACGCAATGTTTTGTAAACGATCTGGTGCGGCTTGAAGAGCACTTGATAGCGGTCTTTATCAATATATTTGTACAGTGTTTCTGCGAATTCCAGATATTCCTCCGGATTTACATCCGGTGTGCCGAACTTTTCGCCTCTCCAGGTAGGTGCCCATAGAATCAATTTCTTGTTTGGGTCATAGTTTACACCGCTGTCCAGCAAGTTTTTTTGGATTTGTGCACGATCTACATTCAAAGTGCGATCAATGCGGGGATAGCCGGTCTCAATAATTTTACCGGGAAAAATACCATCCAGTTTACCTGCGGTTTTATAGTTTTCTGTGGTAAAGGGAACAGGACTTAGTAAGTAGTCCGTCAACAAAAAGTTGCGGACCACATTGGCATTATTTATATTTGCACCCGGAATATCATAATACAGGCTTTTTAGCGGAATACCGTGCCAGGTGTTGATGACGACCTGACCTTCTTTTTTAGAAAAGTAATTGGGCCATGTGCTATTGTTGATCAGATACTTGGCGGTGGAAAGATATTTTAAGTAGTCGTTTGTAAACGGCTCAACAAAGCGAACATTTGCTTTGTCTGCGAACTCTGCAATGATTCTGTCCCGATCCGCACTTTCTTCCAAGACCCACACATGTGTGTAATCGGAAAAGCGAGCGTCGCTTAGCAGATAGCGGAATAATGCACCCGGATTGCAGGTGATCCCTCTGCCGTAAAACGCTTCATACAAAATCATGTGATCGTCAATCTCACAACTTTGCCGTGCTTCGTAATAGTCCGCTCTTATAGCAAAGTAGGGGCTGGCTTTATATTGATTTTCTGCTTCTATCAGATACGGTTCCAGTTCGGTAAGATACGGTTCCAGTTTGGCACTTGTCTTTCCCATTTTTACTCCTTTTTTCACCAAAATAGTTAAAAAGAGTATAACATATTCCTTTATTTTTGTAAAGACGGCACGATTGACGGCAGAGGCAAAAGGGCATATAATATTTTTTAGATATGGAGGGGGGGGCGCGGCTATGGAATACAAATATGAGCTTCACTGCCACACCGGCGCTGTCAGCCGCTGTGGGCGGGTGGAACCGGAGAAGATTGTGGAGATGTATGTGGAGGCCGGGTACAACGGCATTGTGGTTACGGACCATTACAGCCCCATGACCTTTCCTATTCACCGGCTGGCGTGCCCCCAAAAGGCGGCGGATTTTTACCTGTCCGGTTATCGGCGGATGCAAGCGGCGGCCCCGGAGGGCTTTACTGTGCTGCTGGGTATGGAGCTGCGCCACTACTGGACCGCCAACGACTACCTGATCTACGGCGTGACGGAGGCGTTTATCAAGAATGCCGGCAATTTGATGAATGTGTGGGAGCCGGGGATCAAAGCCCTGTGCGAGCAAAACGGCTTTCTCATTTATCAGGCGCACCCTTTCCGTGTGGGTATTCGCCGTACGGACCCGAAGAATATTGACGGGGTAGAGGTGTATAACGGCAAGACGGACGATCGGCGCAACGCCCAGGCGCTGGCGTGGGCCAAAGAGAACGGCAAGCTGATGGTCTCCGGCTCCGACTTTCACACCCCGGAGCATTTGGCAAGGGGCGGAATTATCACCAAAAAACCCATCCAAAATAATGCAGATTTATTAACAATTCTTAAAAATTCCGATTTCCGGCTGATAAATGTTGACTTATAAGCGGGAATTGGTATAATATCAAAAACGCTGCATACAGGTTATGCGGCGTTTTTTCTAAAAAACGTCTAATTTCAAGTAGGTGATTCTATGTATAAAATCGTTGCCAAGCAGGTGCTGAACCCGACTGTTGTGCGTATGGAAATTCAGGCGCCTTATGTGGCAAAGAAAGCCCAGGCCGGTCAGTTTGTGATCCTGCGGGTGGACGATCGGGGCGAGCGGATCCCCCTGACGGTGGCGGACTATAACCGCACAGCCGGTACGGTGACCATTATCTTCCAGCTGGTGGGCGCGACCACCAAGCAGTTGGCACGGCTGGAGGTGGGCGACAGCTTGCAGGACTTTGTAGGCCCTCTGGGCAATCCCACCAAGGTGACCGGCTACCGCAAGGTGGCTGTGGTTGGCGGCGGCGTGGGCTGCGCCATTGCGTACCCGGTGGCCAAGGCGCTGCACGAGAACGGCGCCCAGGTGCACAGCATTGTGGGTTTCCGTACCAAGGATCTGGTGATCTTGCAGCAGGAGTTTGAGAAAGTCAGCGACCGGTATGTGCTCATGAGCGACGACGGCTCTGTAGGTGAAAAGGGGCTGGTGACCAATGCCCTGGAAAGCCTGATTCAAAGCGGCGAGCAATACGATTTGGTGATTGCTATCGGCCCGCTGGTGATGATGAAGTTTGTGTGCAAGACCACGGAGAAGTACGGGATCCACACCGTTGTGTCTATGAACCCCATTATGATCGACGGCACCGGTATGTGCGGCGGCTGCCGCCTGACCGTCGGCGGCCAGACCAAGTTTGCCTGCGTGGACGGCCCCGATTTTGACGGCTTTGAGGTCGATTTTGACGAGGCTATGCACCGTGGCACGATGTACAAGCCCTTTGAGGCACACGCCCGCGAGGCCGAGTGCAATTTGCTGAAGCAGGAGGTGCAGTAATTATGCCGAACATGGACCCGAAAAAGTGCCCCATGCCCAGCCAGGAGCCGAACGTCCGCAACAAAAACTTTAAAGAGGTCGCCCTTGGCTACACCGAGGAGATGGCCGTGAACGAGGCCAAGCGCTGCCTGCAGTGCAAGAACCACCCCTGCCGCAGCGGCTGCCCCGTTGAAATTGATATTCCCGGCTTTATCAAGCACGTCGCCGAGGGCGACTTTGAGGCCGCCTACAACGTGATTGCTCAGTCCAGTGCGCTGCCCGCTGTCTGCGGACGTGTCTGCCCGCAGGAGCACCAGTGCGAGGGCAAGTGCGTCCGCGGCATCAAGGGCGAGGCCGTCGGCATTGGCCGCTTGGAGCGCTTTGTCGCTGACTGGTACCGCAACAACGTACATACCAAGCCCACCGCTCCCGCGCCCAACGGCCACAAGGTCGCTGTCATCGGCGCAGGCCCGTCCGGCCTGACCGTCGCGGGCAATCTGGCCAAGCTGGGCTACAAGGTCACCGTCTACGAGGCCCTGCATGTGGCCGGCGGCGTGCTGATGTACGGCATCCCCGAGTTCCGTCTGCCCAAGGCCATCGTGGCCAACGAGGTCAGGAAGCTGGAAGCGCAGGGCGTCGAGGTCATGACCAACATGGTCATCGGCCGGGTTCTGACCATTGACGAGCTGTTCGAGATGGGCTACAAGGCCGTGTTCGTCGGTTCCGGCGCGGGTCTGCCCATGTTCATGAACATCCCCGGCGAGTCTTTGAAGGGCGTTCTGTCCGCCAACGAATATCTGACCCGTACCAACCTGATGAAGGCTTACACCGAGGAAGCCGATACCCCCGTCATCAAGTCCAAGGCTGTGGCGGTGGTCGGCGGCGGCAACGTGGCTATGGACGCCGCCCGGTGCGCCATGCGTCTGGGCGCGGAGCACGTGTACATCGTCTACCGCCGTGGTGAGGCCGAAATGCCCGCCCGTCTGGAAGAGCAGCACCACGCCAAGGAAGAGGGCATCGAGTTCAAGACCCTTTGCAACCCCGTGGAGATTCTGGGCGGTGAAGATGGCCGCGTGAACGGCATTAAGTGCGTGCGCATGGAGCTGGGCGAGCCGGACGCCTCCGGACGCCGTCGTCCCATCGCCATTGAGGGCAGCGAGTTTGTGCTGGACGTGGACACCGTTATTATGGCCCTCGGCACCAGCCCCAACCCCCTGATCCGCTCCACCACGCCCGGTCTGGACACCAACCGCAAGGGCGGCCTGATCGTGGACGAGAATGAGATGACCACCCGTACCGGCGTCTTCGCCGGCGGCGATGCCGTCACCGGCGCTGCCACCGTCATCCTCGCCATGGGCGCAGGCAAGAAGGGCGCGGCTGCCATCGACGCATACCTGAAGAAATAATCCAAAGCAGTAAAAAATCACCCAACGGTCTGCTGGGTGGTCGTAAAACAGTGAATGGAGCGTATCGGAAACGATACGCTCCATTTTTCGTGCCGAAGTACAACCCCTCGGCTCTCCCTCTGGGAGAGCTGTCAC
>ENA-ORSC01000631-ORSC01000631.1-human-gut-metagenome-genome-assembly--contig:-NODE-631-length-27349-cov-16.814355_pt1 | contig 27349 bp, 20 predicted proteins | sample MGYA00242178_ERZ509140 | MGnify/ENA primary metagenome ERZ509140 (study PRJEB26280, sample SAMEA2338681) | human gut metagenome | biome: human gut; feature: human-associated habitat; material: faeces... | reverse complement strand
TTGGCATGCGTATAAAATTTTAAAAGCCGATAACTATGAATGTAAAAATGATGTCTGTTTGCCTGGCATGCGCCGGAGCGTTTCTCGACCGACGCGGGACGCGGGATCATGGCGTCCGTCTCGGCCGTAGGACCTCCGCACGACGCGGCGCAGAGCGACAGCCCCGCAAGAAGGGAGAGCAGGTGATTTTTCTTCATACGTGTTTGCTTGGTAAACGGAGTTTATTCGGTTTTATTTCCATCGGGATAGGTGAAGGGGATGAAACGCGTCATGACGAAGGCCGGAATCGTCGCCAGCATCACCACGACGAAGAAGAGCGAATAGCCGAGCCAGTCGCTCAGGTAGCCCGACACGGCGCCGGTGAGCATCACCGAAAGGTTCATGATGCCCGAGGCGAAAGCGTAGTGCGCCATCTGGTGCCGACCCGGGGCCACCTGCTGCATCATGAAGAGCGTAAGCCCCACGAACCCGAACCCGTAGCCGAAATACTCCACGACGATGCCGCCGCCCACGAGCCACATCGACTGCGGCTGGAACCATGCCAGCAGCGCATAGACCGCGAACGGAAGGTTGAAAATGCAGCACAGCGTGAAGAGCGAGCGCCTCAGTCCGCGGTGGGCGATATAGTAGCCCGCGAGCAGCGATCCCAAAAGGAATGCCCCGGCGCCGAACGTGCCGTAGTACAACCCGATCTGCTGGTTGGTAAGCCCCAGCCCTCCGGCCGCGGTATCCGCCTTGAGGAACAACGGCACGATCTTCATCACGAAGCCCTCGCCCAGGCGGTAGAAGACGATGAAGGCGATGTAATACCAGATATGCTTTTTCGTGAAGAACGCTGCGATCACCTCCTTCAGGCTGCGCAGCCCTTCCCGCAGCGAATGTCCGTCAGCCGCACTTCCGCCCGACGGCAACTCGCGGCTGTGGTAAATACCCAGCAGGACGAGCAGGCCGCAAAGGATCGCCAGCACCACCGTCCACGACTGCACATAGGCATCGAAGGTCGCCGCCCCGGAATCGCTGAAACGCTTGCTGAGCCAGCCCGCGAACCAGACCAGGCCGCCCGTGGCGACCAGTTTCGCAAGGTTGTAGAACGCCCCCTGCCAGCCGATATACCGCGCCTGATCCCCGGTCGAGAGCTCCGACATGTAAACGCCGTCGGCCGCGATGTCGTGCGTGGCGCCGCTGAAGGCCACCACCGCGAAGACCCCCACCGTGACGGCGAAGAAATGGGGCATATGCAGCGCCAGCGCAGCAAGGCCGAACAACACGCCGCTCAGGAGCTGCGTCGTGACGACGAAGAATTTTTTGGTGCGGAAAATTTCCAGGAAGGGGCTCCACAGGAATTTGATCGTCCACGGCCACATGATCAGCGACGTCCAGAACGCGATCCGGGCGTCGGAAATCCCCATATCCTTGAACATGACGGCCGAGACCATGTTCAGCACGACGAACGGAAGCCCCATCGCAAAATAGACCGTAGGCACCCAGGCCAGCGGCGAAGTTTTTTTAACTGTCGAAATCATCGGGTCTTCTCCGGTTTTAGGTTAGGGATGCACAAAGATAATAAAATCTTTCCGCACGCGATCGGTATTCCGGGCGGTTATCATCTTTGCATCCGTAAAGTAATACAATTTCGGGCGCAGGATTACTAAAGCGGCCGGCAATTTAATTCCCCGGGAAAGAAGACCGTGCAGCCGGCGGGTCTTGCGGCTCGCGACTGCACGGTCGTCAGAATCGAATCCTGCAGAGAAATCAATCTACATATACGATCTCCGTCGCGGCATTCTTGGTCAGGTGCGGAATATCCTGCCCTTTCTTGAGATAGAGCGACTTCACCTTCTCCCCACGATCGCATTTAAGAGTCTGGAGTGCCGGACAACCCGACACGTCGATCGAGGTTATCCCGTCATACCAAACATAGTAGGAGGCTACTGTCAGATCCAGCGATAGCAACTTGTTACCGATCATCGTAAACTTCTCGACATCCGCATAATCGGTTCCCAGCGGCGACAACGATTCGATCGGATTGTCTCCAAGATTAATCAAGGCCAACCCATAATTCTTGGTGCAATTCAATTCTTTTACCTTTGTCAAACCGGAAAGGTCTATTTCACTTAGATCATTACTCATGACATTGATCTTTTCCAGGTTCGTGAAGTTTTCGATCCCCTCCAGCGATGTCCATTGGGTACCATAGTAGCTGGGGTTATATGACAACTCGGTGGCGGCCAACCCTTTCTCCGTAATGATTCCGGAAGTAGACCCCAATGCGACGATCCAGCCCTGTTGTTGCAGCCACTTTACAAAATCCTTATCGACAAACGAAATCAGTGTCGCATTCGGATCTTTCTGGATAACGGACAACTCTTTGGTAATGCCAGCACCCTCAATCGTAATCTTACCTCCGCGACTGGTAGTTGCCGCTCCGAGATGGAATGTAAGCGTCTTCGTTTCCAGCCCACGGGTTTCGGGCACCTGCGTGATCCAATCGTCGCTAATCATTACTTTGTAATCTACATTGGCATTCACATCAACGGAGAAAGAACGCTCCGCAAGGTCAAACTCAAATGCCGTATCCTCGATATTGATTGCATATATCCGGTTCTGGGTCAGCGGAATATCGACCGACTGCCCCATGCCCGAGACCGTGACCACGGTCGAACGGTCATCGTAATCCGGGTTCTTGGCAACGGTAAACTTCAAGACCGTGTTGCCGAAAACGTCGTTGCGCCCGACATACGTGACCCAATCCCCGCCGCCGTCGGAAAACGCGACGGCCAATTCCGGAATGTTCGTATGCAGTTTGACCTGGATATCGGTGCTCAATGCTTCGACGGTCATATTCTCCTCGGAAAGAAGGGTCAGCGAATAGCCCGCTTCCGAAACGATTTTCAGGGGAGCGACAGCCGATCCCGTAAAGAACTTGAAGGCCGCTTCACGGCTCTCTTCGCTTGTATTCGGATCGATCGTGAAGGTTACCACATCGCCGCTCTTCCCGGCTTCGGCCGAAGGATGCACCCAGTCGCAGACACCTGCGAGCCGCCAGTCTCCCGAACTGGTTACGGTCACCTGCGTCGTCGTCCCGTCAGGCCCGGCGGGGATGGCATCGGGGGTAATGGATATCGTGGCCCGGGAAAGGTCGTCCGCCGTATCGTCGTCGGAACAGGCGCTGAGCGCACAGGCCACCGCTACAAACGCTATAAATATCTTTTTCATAAAATCTACGTTGTTTTAGGTTCTCAGTCGAACTGCACTCCCCGCAGCGGCGTGCTGCGGGGAGTACAGCACACAATCGGATTAAGGCAGTTTATAACGCGTTGCGTCGTTCTTTTTGTAATAATACTCGGGCATCAGCAGTTCCTCGTCATAGAGGCCCCGGGCAACAGACTGGCAACGGCTCACCTGGAACCGATAGTCGCTGAAATCGCTTACCAACGAATTGGTATGCCCCAGTGCGAAGAACATGTAATAGCCGTATCCGGCCTCCTTCTTCGAGCGGGCTGTGCCCTCGCTCGAATCCCCGCTGCCCCGGTTCAACTCGATCGACATGCCGGAGCACTGCTTGACGGTCATGCCCTGCATCGGCGCTGCGGTTCCCCCGTAATCGGCGACGGCATAGTCGACGAACATGCCCGGCTCGACCCCGTCGACAGAAGGCATCCGGCTATTGATACCGCCCAGATAGTAAACCATGACGGTTTTATCGGGCATGGCTTTCTTGGTTTCATAGAGCAGCCGGGAGGCGGCAGCCGACGACCACGGCGCAAACCAGGGATTGCTCAGGTCGGGAGAGTTCGAATACTCGTCGTCGAAACCGACGCCGTCGAGGTTGTAGGCATTGCAATAAGCGGCCAGCTCCTTGGCAAACTCGCGGCAGCCCATATCGGACAGCTGTGCCACGCCGGCGGCATCGTGGTTGCCCAGGATACCGAGGATCACCTTCATGCCACGCTTGCGCAACGGCTGCAGGAACTGCTCGTTGTTGTCCAGCAGGAACTGCACGTTGGGGTTGTTCAGCACATAGACCCGTCCCGTTTCCGCATTGTAATTGATATTGGCCGAAAAAAGGATGATGTCGTCGAAGAAGAGCTTGCCGCTGTCCTTGAGCACGAACTCCAGCGCATTGAGCGGGTTGGTGTCGTTGACCTCGAAATAGCACACGTTCCTCACGGCGTCGGGGCCCTTGTAAGCGTCGCCCTGGGCTCGCAGGTCTTTCACCAGATAGACCGCATGCTGCGCCTTTTCCGAGAGCGTGATACCCTCGGTCGAGGAGGTTGCCTTGAGCGGAAGCAGATAGGTCGTCCCCTCCTGCAATTCGCTGCCTGCGGCCAGGGTAACGCCCACCCCGACCGAACGGATCTCGTCCGGGGCCAGCAGCAGCTTGCCCTCGCGGTCGATGGCGACATCGGCCGCGGGGAAGAGCTGGAACTCCGTCCCGTGCTCGGCATTATAAGTTTCCAGATAAGCGGGATCTACCTCGATCTTCACGTCGACACCCTTCTGGGGCGCTTTCGTAAGGCGGAAGAAGACCTCGGTCTGGTATTTGTCCGAGCGCAGTTCGATCACCGACTCGTTCTTGTTCGACGTCACGTCGAGCAACATGCCGTCGACGCGCTTCACGGCGTCGTATGCCCCTTCGTCGACAGGCTTGCCGCCCTCGATGTCGTCGGTGCAGGCCGTGAATGCCAGGCCACCCAACATCAGCACAAGCGGAAGGAAGCTGTATTTCAGATATTTCTTGGTGTTCATAATCGTTTCAGGTTAAAGGTTAGCAGATTATTTACCCAGCTCGGGAAGCGATACATTCACCCACTTCAACTCCTTCTCGACGGTAAGATCGTTCCCGTAGGAGGTCTGGTCTTTGATGGTCTTGCCGGCTCCCTCGTCGAATTTCCAGTAGGCCACCAGTCCGTCGGAAGCCGCGGCCACCTGGTAGAAATGGTCGGGGGCATTGATCTCCTCGGGGGTCAGCGCCTTGTTCCAGATACGCACTTCCGAGATCTGGCCGTCGAAATAACGGTCGCTGGCATACGAATAGCCGATCCAGAAGCAACGGGGCTTGCCGTCCGACTCGTCGGAATGCTTCACGCCGAAATTCACGGACGAGGTACCGACGTTGCCGCTGCACTTCTCCACACCGTCGAGGTATACCTTCACGCTTCCCGACTCGAATGTCACGGCCACATGGTACCAGCGGCCGGCATCGAGCTTGAGATCCGAATTGGTCAGGTTCCTCGACGAAGCGATCTGAATCTGGTTGGGATCCACGCCCGAATCGCCGATACGCACCAGGAACTTACCCTCGATACCCATGATCGTGGAGATCTGGTTCTTGAACGCATTGCCGTTGATCAGCGCCTCGAGCGTGAAGGTACGCATGTTGGTTACGGGCGAGGCATCCTTCCAGTCGGGCCAAGCACGGTTCTCGGTAATACCGGCCACGACGTTGATCAGCGCGGCACCCTTGAAGATATAGTAAACACTGCGGGCACTCGGCAACACGTCGATACCCGACACCGAACGGATCGTCACGGGCAGTACATAGCGCTCGTTCTTGTCCAGCAGGTTCACGTCGACGAACCTGATCGTCACGGGAACGCTCGCCACGCTTCCGGCCTGTATCCTGGTCTTCGTCTCATCGAACTGGTAGAACTCCTCGGAAAGCAGTTTCACGTCCTCGTCGTAGAAGGCCTGGCGGTAGTGGTCGAACAGTTCGGGAGCCGCGGCGAACTCGATCGAAATGTCCTGCCCGACGGGCTTGGCGATACCGGCCGTGATTTCGCGCTCATAGGAGGAATTCGCAGCCTTGATAAGCATCTCGTCGGTGAAATTCGTCGCCGAGATGAAAAGTTTATTGTCGTAATGCTGCCTGGACAGATCCTCGTTCTTGCAGCCTGCCAGAGCGACGGCGGCAAGAGCCGCGACAGCAATATTTAACTTGTTGAGTTTCATAGGTCGCATTAGTTTTTAGGTGCGGGATTCAGGATGTCGACCGCCTCCCGGATGTTTTTATAAACCAAAGTCAGGTTGAAATAGTCGTTCTGCGCGTTGGCGATGGAGATACCCAGTTTCTCATAGCCCGACGCCGGGCTTACGACCCACTGGGCAGCACCCTTGGTGGCACGCACACGTGTCTTGCCGTCGGCCTCGTAGCCGGAGAAATAACCGCTCTCATCGCTCAGGTCGGTGAGCGACGGGGTCGTCACGCCGATGACGAACCGGTCGGTCGGGACATCTTCCACGGCGGCCATCAGCACGGCGAACGACATCTTGTCGGCCGAAGTTGCGGTCAGCGCGGGGATGACGATATAATCGCATTCGCCCAGGACGGACTTGTCGATGAGGTTCTGCGGATTGCCCTGGAAGACCAGCACTTTGCCGGAGTTGGCCTCGTTCCAGGTCTTCACGTTCGAGAAGAACGCCTCCTGGCGTGCGGCATACTGCGCTTTTTCCTCTTCCTGCATAGCCTGCGGGGCACGGCCGGTATAGTTCACCTGGACACCGTCGTAACCATATTTGGCACACAGGTTCAGCTGACTGACGGTCTGCTGCCTGCAGAACTCCAGGAAACGGAGCTCCAGCTCCTCCTCGGGGGTCGGTTCGCCCTCGCCGCCACCTTCGCCGCCTTCGTCCTGGGTCGCCTCGGGGGTGCTGGGATTCGTGGGTTCTTCGGGTTTGTTGGCCTCCTCATCCGCGAGGACTTTCTCCCAGAGTTTCTCGATCGCATTATAGTCGATGTTGTAGATCACCCGGGTGCCCTTCTCGCGTACCTTGGCGAATTCACCGGCCAGGGTCGGATGCAGGTTGTCGGGATTCATCAGGCAGATGATGTCCACGCTGTCGGGCATCGTCGTCAGGTGCTCGTTGCGCTGGGCCGGAGCCGAGGTGGTATTGTCCATCGAGACGAGGACGACCTTGTGCTCGCCCGCCTTGTAATCCCGGAGCGCCTTCAGGTACTGCTTGTAGAGCTCGGGATTCTGCTCCTCAAGCGTAGGATAGTTGATGTCGAGGCTTTCGGTCTCCGTCCAGTCGCTGCACGCCGCAAAAGAGAGGACTGCAACGGCTACGGCCGGGAACAGAAATTTCTTGATATTTCGTTTCATAATCGTTTAGCGTTCGGGTTGGTTATTATTTGATCGCGGGGTTGCAATCCCACCACATACGGGTCGCCATGTTGTCGGTACCCTTCAGAAGCGACGAAACCGCATTGTTGACGTTCACGTTGTTGGTCGTGTATTCGTCTGCCGGATAAGGCATACGGCGCGCCCCGAGTTCGGAATCGACGACCCCGAGACTCTTGTTTCCATCCTCGGTGGCAGGCATCAGACGGGGATAACCCGTGCGGCGGTAGTCGGCCCATGCCTCGTTGCCCAGCTGCCAGTTGGCGATCCACTTCTGCGTGATGATGCGCTCCTGCATCTGGGCCGGAGTAGCCCCTTCATCCCATGCGATCGTAATATCGGACAACTCCTGCGCATAAGAATTCGAGTTCGCAGGATCGGCATAGAGCTGCGGTTTGCCCGTGGTATTGGCCAGGTAAGTGTCGGCACCCGACACACCCCACTCCTCGAACGAGAGGCGGATGCCTTCGTCATAGAAATCCTTGGCCTCGCCGGAGCCCATGTTGAACCCGAAGACACCCTTCGCCTCGGCCTTCAGGAAAGCCACCTCGGCAGCATTCATCCACGTGACGGGCGAGGAGATCGAGATATTGACGCCGGAGTACTTGCGGCCAACGGATGCCAGAGGCGGAATCACGATTCCGCGGCGGATGCCGACATAGGTTTGACCGGGCCACTCCGACTGCGTGAAATATTTCTCGCGGCGGGGGTCTGAATAACCGTTCATGTAGCAGATGATGTCGGCTGCGGCATGCGTATCGCCGCCCGTTATGCAGTCTGCGGGCTTGTTGTAGTTGACTGCCACGTAAATGGGGTTGCCGTCGGCACCGAACGACGTCAGCCTGGCGTTGTCGGCATTCGACGTGATGACGCCCACCTCGCTGTTCACGGCCGATTCGGCCATCTCGCGGGCTTTAGCCTCGTTCGCATAGACGATACGCATCGCCAGGCGCAGTTTGAGCGAATTGGCGAGCTTGCACCACTTCTCGGCGCTGCCGCCGTAGATATAGTCGGCTTTTGCGGAAATAGCATCCGTGCGGTGCTCGGTAAGCACCTTGATCGCGGCATCCAGCTCTTCGAAAAACTTGTCGTAAACCTTCTCCTGCGAATCGTACGGCACCTGAATCTGGCCGTTCTCACCGATCATCGAATAGGGGATCGGGCCGTAGGTGTCGGTCACGCGGTGCATGGCCGCTACCTTGATGATGTCGGCGATCGCCAGTACGATGGGGTCGTCGGTCACCTTCTTCAGCTCGCGCAGGTTCGAGTAAAGCACCGGGATCGTCCTGTCGCTATACATGAAAACGTTCGTCCAGTCGTCCGTCGGATTGTAATTCATGATCGTACGGGTAAAGCCACCCGTCGTGGAATAATACCCACCCATGGGGCCGCCCAGCAGCACATCGGTAAACTGCGCCGTATTGACGTCGGTCGATACGACGGTGCTCGCGAGCGAGGTCAGCGCCGAGCCGATGATATAGCCGTCGGTCTGCATGTCGTCCTCGGAGGGCTCGTAAGGATTGGTATTTATATCGAGGTAGTTGGCGGTGCAGGCCGTACCGACAAGTACCAACGCAGCCAAAGCCGGTTTTAATATATTGAATTTCATAGTCATCGTGCAGATTAGAATTTAAGTCTGAGGTTGAACCCGATATTACGCGTCGAAGGCGACATGAAATAGTCGATGCCCTGGTAGTAGCTGTTCACCGTCGCAACGGTCTCGGGATCGTAGGGAGCCTTGTTGTAGATCATCCACAGGTTGCGCCCCACGAGCGACAAGGTAATTTCGCAGATGTCGCCCAGCTTTTTCTTCGGGATCGTATAGCCGATCGAAGCCTCCTGCAGGCGCACGTTGGTGGCAGAATAGGTATAGTACTGCGGAACGGAGTTACCGCTGCCGATGGCCGTGTACCATTTGTTGGCATCCACCAGGTCGCCGCCGTTGATCATCACGCCGCCGGCATCGCGCGCTGCGGCCGAAACCTCGGAAACACCGTAGTAGTCGAGCATGGCCTGCGTACGCGAGAATACCACGCCGCCCAGGCGGGCCGAAACCATGAAGCCGAAGTTGAAGTTACGCCAGCGGAAGTCGTTGCGCCATGCCATGTTGGCGTCGGGAAGCACGCTGCCCAGCTTGATGTAGCTGTTGACGTCGGTGATCGACTCGGAAGCGATCTCGCCCTTCTCGTTGATATAGACGGCACCGTTGCTGTCGCGTTTGAGGTCGATGCGCGAATAGAAGTCGCCCAGCGTACCGCCCTCGCGGAGGATGAAGCGGGCATCGGCAAGACCTCCCATATCGAGCTGGTCGACCGAGAAGTGTTCGCCGGTCTCGGGGTTGACCACATCGTCGGCAAGCGAAAGAATCTTGTTCTTGTTCGCCGACAGCGTGTAGTTCGAATCCCACGAGAATTTGCCCCACGTATTGCTGTAACCCAGCGCGACCTCGAAACCGCGGTTGCGGACGTTACCCGACTGAATGGTCAGTTTGGACGAACCCGAACCGGTCGAGATATTCGGCTCGAAGGTCTGATCCTGCGTCTTGGTGTTATAGTAGGTGAAGTCGAGGTTGAAGTGGCGCAGGAAGCGCATCGTCAGACCGACCTCGAACGACTTGGTGCGCTCGGGCTTGAGGTTGTAAATCGGGAATCGGGTCTGGGTGCTCCAGTTCAGGCCGCTCTCGTTCCAGCTGTAACGCGGGTTGGCGAGGTAACGCTCGAAAGCCACACCCACCGATGCGTACGACGCACGGAGTTTGACGTAGGAGAGGTTCTTCGGCATCTCGGGGATGAGCTGCGACAGCACGACCGAAGCGCCGACCGAGGGATAGAAAAACGAACTCTTCACCGAATGCTCGCCGGCCAGCTGCGAAGGCCAGTCGTTACGGCCGGTCAGCGTGAGGAAGTATGTGTTCTTGAAGCCGATCTCGACCGAGGCGAAAATCGACTGGGTCTGCTCGCGCCACCCTTCCTGCAGCCGCTTGGTCTTGGAGGTGTTGCTCAGGTTCTGCACATTGAACACGTTGGCCAGCAGGGGTTTTTCGTCGGTGATCTCACCGTCGGGGATCGGGCCGCGCACCTTCATGGCGTCGTAGCGCATGTCCGAGATCGAAGCACCGGCATTGGCCTGCAACGACCAGTCCTCGCCGAAGGTCTTGTTGATATTGACCAACACGTCGCCGTAGACCTGTTTGTCCTTGGTCTTGGTGATGCCGTAAAGGCCGTTTTTCGAACCTTCGGTCAACTGCGTGAAGGTCGAAGCATAGAATTTTTCCGTATAGTCGTTGCTGCTGTTGTCGACGCGGATACGGCCGGAGACATTGAGCCAGTCGAGCACATCGTACGAGAGTGCTGCGTTCAGCATGTAACGGTCTTTGTTGTTTTCGCGCAGGTTGCGGTAGTTGATCCAATAGGGGTTCTGCATCGTCATGCCGGCATCGCCTACGGGCCAGTACTGGGTATAGAGGCGGCGGGCGGGATCGTAACGCTCGTACATTTCGATATCGGCCCAGTCGTTGCCGCGCGGGTAGACGTAAGCGCCGACCAGCGGGTTGTTGTAGGTACCCTGGTTGGTCATGTTGCGGTCTTTCTGCATCACATAGCTGGCACCCACGTCGAGTTTCAGCTTGTCACCGAGGAACGAGGTGGTATTGCGGAACGTAAAATTGTAACGGTCGTAGCCGTTGTTGGGAATTACTCCGCGCGAGTTGACCGCCGCGGCCGAGAAATAGGTTTGGTTCTTCTCGGTACCCGTCGAGAGCGAGACGCTCTCGGTACCCGTTACGCCGGTTTGGAAATAGTCATCGCGCGGGCTGTACCCCATATAGTTGGAGCTGTTCAGGCGATTGCCCCAGCTGCGGACGATCGAACCTTCGCTCGAATTGAGATCGCCCGTACCGTAACGGTTCTGAAACTCGGGAAGGACGAACGGCGACATCACCTCGGTGTTGCTCGATACGGTCACCGAAGTGTAGCCCGCCTTGCCGCGCTTGGTCGTGACGACGATGGCACCGTTGGCGGCATCCGAACCGTAGAGTGCCGCAGCGGCCGCACCGTTCAGCACCGACATCGACTCGATGTCCTCGGGGTTGATATCGGCGATGGGATCGGTCGTACCCTGCGAGGCGAACTCCGTGCCGCCGTCGCGGGCCGTCGTGAACATCGGCACGCCGTCGATTACGTAGAGGGCGTTCGAAGTCTGCGAAATCGACTTCTGACCACGCATGACGACCCTCGATGCGCTGCCGACGCCACCGGACGACGAGTTGATCGTCACACCGGCGACCTTGCCGCTGAGCGAGTTGATGAAGTTGACGTCCTTGTTGGCCACGATGTCCTCGGAGTTGACCTGCTGCACGTTGTACGACAGCGCCTTTTCCGAACGTTTGATACCGAGAGCCGTAACCACGACCGCATCCACATCCACCGCCGACTCCCGGAGCGTAAAGGTGATGTTGGTGCGGCTGCCTACGGTCTGTGCGATCGGTTCGTAGCCTAAATAATTGATTTCTAATACGGCGTCAGCCGAGGGGGGGGGGAACTTGCAGCGAGAAATCGCCGTCCACGCCGGTACTCGTACCGATCGTAGTCCCCTTGACAATGACCGCAGCGCCGATCACCGGCATACCGGAAGCATCGACGACCTTGCCCGTCACGGTGACAGGCTGGCCGGGCTGTGCGGCCGGGGCTTTCTGCGAGAGTACGATCGACGTATTCTCGACGGCATAAGCGATATCGGAAGATTGGAAAAGCGTATTGAGCACATTGTTCAGCGGCGTGTCCTTCACATCGATCGACACGCGGCACGCTACGTCCACATTCTTGTCGTAAACGAACAGGTAGGTGGTTTGCTTTTCGATTGCACTGAGCACCTGCTCAAGGGGAGCGTCCGAAACCCGGAGGGTTACCGGTACGGACTGCGCACTTGCCGTGCCCGCGAAAAGGCAGCATACAAGTGTCAAAACAGGCAAGAGAAACCTAACTCTCGCTTGGTTTTTCATTTTCATACGTTGGTCAGTTAATTAGGTTATTGGTTTTTCCCGGATCCCCTGCCCTGCTCGGGGGAGGGGTTTAAAGGCGCTGTCCGGGGCACGCCTCGTCATTCGTCTAAGGTCTGGGGCAATTTTTCACATAAATCTGGGCTTAGGTACTACAATCAGGTTAGGTTGGTCAGTGTATATAAATCATGTCTTTCAATTCGTTGCGCGTATACTGGAAATCGGCGCTCTGCTGCAAAACCCACAGGGCATGGTCGATACCCTCGGAGATACGGATCTTCCCGGTGAAAAGGTTGGTCGGCATATCCTGGCGCCGCACCTCGATCTTCACGCCGTAATATTTCTCGAACTCATCGAGCAAATCCCCGAACGAAGCGTCGCGGAAGGCAATCAGCCCCTCGCGCCACAGGAACCCTTCGTGTTCGGGTATCCGCCCCAGGATCAGCCGTCCGTTGAGGTGCGTCACCTGTTCGCGCGGATGCAGCTCGACCTGGTTGTTCGAATTGAAGCGATCCGTCACGCGCACCTTACCCTCGACGAGCGAGGCGACGAACTCCCCGTCTTCCGAGCGGGCCTTGACGTTGAATTTCGTACCCAGCACCTCCACGTCGCAGGCATAGGTCTCGACGACGAAAGGATGCTTCCGGTCATGCGACACATCGAAAAACGCTTCGCCCTTGAGCTGCACCTTACGCTCGCGCCCGATGAAGAAGGTCGGGTAATGCAGTTCGGAAAGCGCGTTCATGCAGACTTTCGTGCCGTCGGGCAGCTGCACGTCGATATGCTGGCCTGCCGGGACGGTGATCGTATTGCCCGTCAACAGGAACTTGTCATACATCCGCGAGACGTAGATGCCCCCCGCTCCCGCAACGACCAGGATGACCGCAGCGTATTTGAGGACTTCGCGTGTCCAGCGCGGCAGGGTCAAAACCTTCGGCTTGCGTGTCGTGCGTCCGGGGTCGGCCAGCATCAGCATCGAATCGAACAAACGGCGCTCGGCAAGCAGTTCCCTGCGGTTGGCCGGATCACGGTCGATCCAGTCGAGGACTTGTTTTTCCTCTTCTACGGACGCGCGCCCGTCAAAAAACCGGTGTAGTAATTCTTTTTCCATGACATAGAGATAACACCCCAGCCGGGGAAATCCCTGAAAAAAATCGCACTTTTTTCAGGGAAAGCCCGGGTGAAGCAAGTTAAACGAATGATTATCAATTGATATAAAACCAGAAAATAAAATAAGCCAGGTAATCTTTGAGCACCACACGCAGGATTTTCATCGCCTTCGAGACTTCGAACTCGACGCTCTTGACCGTAACGCCCATTTCGGCGGCGATCTCCTTATAGCTTTTGCCGTCGAAGCGGCTGCGGATAAAGATCGCGCGGGTCTTTTCCGGAAGTCTGTCCAGCGTCTCGTTCACCAGCCGCCGCGCCTCCTCGCTGAACAGTTCCTCGGGGTTGCAGGCTTCGAGGGTCGAGATGCGGGTTCGGAGCATGCGCGCACCGTGGGAGTGGATATCCTCGGCGGCACGCAGGCGGACGCCCTGCGAACGCAGATGGTTCAGGCATTTGTTCTTGACGATCGTGAGCGCGTAGGGAGGGAAGGCGGAGGCGGAAAGCATGTCGCGTTTTTCCCAGGCGGCCATAAAGCTCTCCATGACGATATCCTCGGCCGTGGCTGCATCGGAGACATAAGTGCCCGCGAAACGGATAAACCGTTGTTGGTACTCCCCGAACAGGCGGTTGAACGCCTTCAGATCCAGAATCGTCTCGGATTGCAACTCCATACACTCATTCATTTAAACAAATATAAGGAAAGTGTGCAATATCCGCGCCCTAAAAACGCAAAAAATAAACGGCCATACCCGCCAGCGCCAAACTCCGGGTAGGGCAACGCAACAGAATTTATTCCATAAATCCCTGCCATTTATATAATAACACCCCAGCGCGGGAAATCCCTGACAAAAAACCGTTTTTTCCGCACCGGACATAAAAAAAGCTCCTCAAAGGGAGCTTTCAGCCCGAATTGCCAGCCCGTTACCTGGCTTTGGCCTCGCAGTAGGCGCAGCGGCAGGTGCCGTCGGCCGTGCGGTAGAACAATTGGTCGACATCCTCCGTCGCGGAGATGCAACGGCGGTTGGAACACTCCATCTCGTTGACCACATACTCGCCGTTGAAAACCGGAGTCCGTTCGAACGGTTTGTTCCGGTCAGCCCAGCGGAGCAGGGTCAGGATCAGTGCCATACGCACGAACTTACCGTTCTCGACCTGCCGGAAATAGGCCGCGCGGGAATCGTTGTCCACGGCACGCGTGATCTCGTTCACGCGCGGCAGCGGATGCAGGATGATCATATCCTTCTTGGCCGTCCCGAGTTTCTCGGGGTTGAGCACGAAGCTGTTCTTCACGCGGTCGAACTCCTCCTCATCGAGGAAGCGCTCCTTCTGTACGCGCGTCATGTAGAGGACGTCCAGTTCGGGCATCACCTCCTCCATGGTCTCCACCTCGCGGCACTCCAGTTTCGAGTTCTCGCTCATCTCGGCCAGCATGTAGTCGGGAAGGCGCAGCTCCTGCGGGGCGATCAGGATGACCTTGATGCCCGAGTAGCGCGACAGCGCCTTGATGAGCGAATGGACGGTGCGGCCGAACTTGAGGTCGCCGCAGAAGCCGATCGTCATGTTGTCGAAACGCCCCTTTTCGCGCTTGATCGTCAGCAGGTCGGTCAGCGTCTGCGTCGGGTGGCTGTGGCTGCCGTCACCGGCATTGATGACCGGTACCCCGGCATACTGCGAGGCCACGAGCGGCGCCCCCTCCTTGAAGTGGCGCATGGCGATGATGTCCGCGAAGCAGCGGATCACACGTACGGTATCGGCCACGGTCTCGCCCTTGGACACGGACGACGAGTTGGCGTCCGAGAAACCGATGACGCTGCCGCCCAGCTCCATCATGGCCGAGGTGAAACTCAGGCGCGTACGGGTCGAGGGCTCGTAGAAGAGCGTCGCCAGCTTCTTTCCCTTGCACGCCTCGCTGTATTTGGCACGGTTGGCGATGATGTCCTCCGCCAGCGCAACGATCTGTTCGGTTTCGGCAACCGTCAGGTCGGTCGGATCGATTAAATGTCGCATATTTTTCTTCTCTGTTTTCGGTTTCGGGTTGCGTAGTCCGTATCGGCGCCGGTATGTCCCGCGGTTCCACCCCGGCTGCGTGCGGGCATATCCCCGCACGGCAGGAAAGGCCCGGCCGGGAATACGCGGCCGCAGCGAACTATTTGTCCATCCAGCTTTCGTCCGAGGGGTTGTCGCGAAATTTCAGCAGCCGGGCCTTATCCCCGGGCTCGATATACCCCTCTTCGGCGGCGACCTCCACCAGCGCATCGAGGTTCGAAAGGCTGTAATTGACCACATCGGCCTCTTTCAGGCGCTCCAGCCCCTTCTTCATGCCGTAGGTGAAGATCGAAGCCACACCCAGCACCTCGGCACCGGCTTCGCGCAGGGCGTTCACCACCTCGATGCAGGAACCGCCGGTCGAGATCAGGTCTTCGATCACGACGACCTTCTGCCCCTTCTCCAGTTTGCCTTCGATCCGGTTGCCGCGGCCGTGGTCTTTCGAACCGCTGCGCACGTACCCCATCGGCAGGTCGAGGATCGTCGCCGTGATGGCCGCATGGGCGATGCCGGCGGTCGAAGTGCCCATCAGCACCTCGGCACCGGGGAATTTGGTGCGGACTATCCCGGCCAGCCCGGCCTCGACATGTCCGCGCACGACAGGCGCCGTCAGCGTCAGGCGGTTGTCGCAATAGATCGGGCTCTTGATACCGCTGGCCCAGGTAAACGGCTGCTCGGGACGCAGGAATACCGCGCCGATCGAGAGCAGGTCTTTAGCAATTGATTTCTCCATGATTATTTTACATTTTTTTCGGTTTTTTTCAAATCTCCGGCCACCCACTCGACCCACGGGTCAACGTTGTCGGTGAGCGTCCGGGGCAGCGGCAGCGGGATGCGCACGTCGGGAGCGATCCCCTCCCGGTCGATGCCGCGCCCTGCGGGAATCCGTTTGGAACGGGTGACGGGCACGATCATCCAACGCGCCGTGTCCCGAGGGAAATAAAGTATCTCGCAGTTCGAATAGTCGAGGCACCCCAGCGTGTTGTCCTGTCCGTAGACGGTCGTACGACGGCTCGAAGCCCGTACTTCGAGTACCAACTGCTCGCCCGACGAAGCCACCCGTCCGTCGACGATCAGCGCGGCGCGCCGGGGCACCAGCGACACCGAATCGTAACGGATACGGTAGGTTTTGCCCTCTTCGAGAAATTCCCCGGCCGGGGTTCGCTCCATACACGCAACCTTCCTGCGTCCCCGCTCCGTATTCCCGACAAACTCCCGGACGTGGGCGATGGCTATATCCGATACGCGGTACTCCATGGCATCCTCCGTACCTTCGTGGTCGTAAAGCAGTTTGAGCAGGGGTTCATAGGCATTGTCGCTCCCACCCATATTGCCGCGGATGTCGACGACCAGGTTTTCGCAGCCCGAGGCGCAGTAAACCGCGACAGCGGCCCGCACTCCGGCGATTTCGGCATCGGTCAGGTCGCACGACGGGAATCGGATCAAATACGTATCTTCGTCCACGCGGCAGTGCATGAACTGCGGATCGTAACGCTTCATCCGCCCGGCATAGTCCGTATCGCGGCGCAGCGACTTAGCCCGGTAGGCTTCGGCACCGGGTGTTTGGAGGTGCGAATCGTCGAACCAGCCGAGGTATTCGGCAATGGCATCATAGACATCACGGTCGCCGGAAATCTCGCTTTGCAGCCGCGCTTTCAGTGCTGCGTACTCCGCTTCGCGGCCCGCGGTCTTGTCCGGATAGCCGGCATAGGCGCGTTCCACGACACCGACGGCATAGCCGAAATCGGACACAGCGTTCCCTGCCGGGGTTTGTGCCCCGGCGGGCAGCAGGCAAAGCACGGCCGCAGCCGCCAGCGACATTCGCAGCAAGGTTCTCATCGGGCAGGTTCGTATGAATCGGATCCCCGGATCGGGTCTCCCGACCGGAGGGTTATTCCAGTGCCGAGCGTAAAATCTTCTCCACCTCCTCGGGATAAACCCCGCCTTCGTGCACCTTCACGCCGCCGACATAGAATGTCGGCACGTAGTAATAGTCGAACGTGTCGGCCAGCGCGGGCTGTTCCGACTCCTCGATCATCTCGATCCCGACGGCAGCCAGCTCGGGGTGCGCCGCCCTGGCCTCTTCGATGTAACGCAACGCCTTCTTGCAGAAGGGGCAGTTTTTCAGGTAGAAAAGTTTTACCGGTTTCATAACTATACTCGTTTAAAAGTAACTTCGCGGATTATCCGCAGAATTCGTCCACACAACGGCGATAGGCAGCCACAGGGTCGGCCGCGGCGGTGATCGGGCGTCCCACGACGATGAAGTCGGAGCCGATCTCCCGCGCACGGGCAGGCGTGGTGACACGCACCTGATCCGCCACGTCACCGTCTGCAAAACGCACGCCGGGCGTGATTGTGAGGAACTCTTTTCCGCAGGCTTGGTGTACCATGCCCGCTTCGAGCGGCGAGCAGACCACGCCATCGAGCCCTGCGGCCTTGGTATTCTGCGCGTATTTCACGATCGTGTCGCCGATCGAAGATGCGATCAGCAGCTCCTGTTGCATACGCTCCTCGCTGGTCGAGGTGAGCTGCGTCACGGCGATCAGCAGGGGGCGCGTACCGTCCTCGCGCGTGAGCCCCTCGAGGGCATATTTCATCATCTCGATGGTACCCGCCGCATGGACGTTGCACATATCCACGTCCAGCCGCGACAGTACGGCCATCGCTTTCTTCACCGTATTGGGAATGTCGTGCAGCTTGAGGTCGAGGAAAATCTTGTGCCCCCGGCGCTTGATCTCACGCACGATTTCCGGCCCTTCGGCATAGAACAGCTCCATGCCGATCTTGAGGAAAGGTTTGCGTGCCTCGCCCCTGAACAGGTCGAGGAATTTGAAGGTATCTTCCGCAGACTTGAAGTCGCAGGCGATAATTACGTCATGTTGCATATCGTACGGTTTTACGTTCATTCTACAATTCCGATTATGTCGCTCAGCCGCCCGATCCCGAGCCGTTGCATCTCGGCAGGCAGCGCCTCGACGATCTCCTTCGAGGCATAGGGGTTCGCCAGGTTCGCGGCGCCGACCTGTACGGCCGTAGCGCCGGCCATCATCATCTCGATCACATCGCGGGCCGTCGTCACGCCGCCGCACCCCATGACGGGTATTTTGCAGGCCTTGGCGACCTGGTAGACCATCCGCACGGCCACGGGGAAGACCGCAGCACCCGAAAAGCCTCCCATCGTATTGGCGATGACCGCCTTGCGGTTCCTGACGTCGATCCGCATCCCCAGCAGGGTATTTATCAGGCAGATGCCGTCGGCACCCGCCTCCTCGCACGCCCGGGCGATCGAGACAATGTCCGTGACGTTGGGCGACAGCTTGATGTAGACGGGTTTGGTCGTCACGGCCTTCACGGCGCGCGTCACCTCGGCGGCACACTCGGGCGACGTGCCGAACGACATGCCGCCGTGCCGCACGTTGGGGCACGAGACGTTGACCTCGATGATGCCGACCTGCGGCTCGCGGTCGATCCGCTCGCAGCAATAGGCGTACTCCTCGACCGAAAAGCCGCTGATATTGGCGATCACGGGTTTATGGAAAAAAGTCTTCAGGCGCGGCAGCTCTTCGGCGATCACGGCGTCGATGCCCGGGTTCTGCAGCCCCACAGCATTGATCATGCCCGCCGTACATTCGGCGATGCGGGGCGTGGGGTTCCCGAAGCGCGCATCGCGCGTGGTGCCCTTGAACGAAAACGACCCGAGGATGTTGATGTCGTAAAAATCCCGGAACTCGTTGCCGTACCCGAACGTACCGCTGGCCGGCACGACCGGGTTATCCAGTCTCAGGCCGCTCAGGCTGACGGACATATCCGCGGCGGGTTTTTCCGCGGGCCGGTTTTGTGCGATGAACTGCTTGTTTACCATATGACCTCCCCTTTCGTTAATACGGGCCCCTCCTTGCAGATGCGCTTGTTGCCGTATTTGGTTTTGCACGAACAGCCCATGCAGGCCCCGAAACCGCAGCCCATGCGCTCTTCGAACGAGAGCTGCCCGTCCTGCGGCACAGCGTCGCACAATGCCCGCAGCATCGGCAGCGGCCCGCAGGCATAGAAATAGTCGAACTCGGGGCGGCACTCGGCGATGGCCGTCGTGACGAACCCCCTGACACCCGCCGAACCGTCGGCCGTGGCCAGATGAACGTCGCAGCCCAGCGCCCGGAATTCGTCGGCATAGAAAACCTCGTCCGCCGTATTGAACCCGAGCACCACGCCGACCCGTTTGCCCGCCGCGAGCAGCACCTTGGCCAGGTTGTAGAGCGGGGGCACGCCTACGCCGCCGCCCACCAGCAGGGGACGCTGTGCGGCATTGTGCACGTCGAACCCGTTGCCGAGCCCCGTCAGCAGGTCGAGCTCCCCGCCCGCAGCCATACGGCTCATCTGTGCGGTTCCCTCGCCCACCACCTTGTAGATGAGCGTGAGCGTCGTGGCGTCGTAGTCGCAGACCGAGATCGGACGGCGCAGGTAACGGCCTTCGAGGGCGATGTCGACGAACTGCCCGGGGGCGGTGATCCACTGCGTGTCCCCCCCGAGCACCATGCGCCATACGGTCGCCGTCAGCGGTTCGTTGGCAAGGATTTTATAGATGCCTTTCTTATACATGCCTTTCTGTTCCAATGTGCCGCATAATACCGGAAATCACTTCGCATCGATGGTCGAAACCCCGAACGTAATCTCTTCCAGCACGTCCAACAGCACCTTCACCGTTTCGAGCGCCGTAAATACCGTCACGTTGTTCTCGACGGCCGTGCGGCGGATCTCGTACCCGTCGAGACGGGTGTTATGCTGGTTGATGTCGATGGTGTTGATGACGTAGCTCACATGTCCCTGGCGCAGCGAGTCGATGATCTCCGAGCTGCCTTCGCTCAGTTTGCGGCGCGTACGGGTACGGATACCGTGGTTACGCAGGAACTCGGCCGTCCCGGTCGTGGCCTCGATGTTAAAGCCCAGGTCGTAGAACCGCCGCACGAGGGGCAGTGCCTGCTCCTTGTCGTGGTCGGCGATCGTGACGAAGATCGTCCCGTAGTTCGAAACGTTCATGCCCGTGGCCTGCAATGCCTTGTAGAGCGCGCGGGTGAGTTTGTCGTCGTAGCCGATCGCCTCGCCCGTGGACTTCATCTCAGGCGACAGGTACGAATCCATGCCGCGGATCTTGGCGAACGAGAAGGCCGGGGCTTTGACGTACCAGCGCTTCTTCTCCTTGCCGTAGACTTCGGTGATGCCCAGCTCGCGGAGCGTCTTGCCCAAAATCACCTGCGTGGCGATGTGTGCCATGGGCACGCCCGTCGACTTGGAAAGGAACGGCACGGTACGCGACGAACGCGGATTGACCTCGATGACATAGACCTCGTCGTTTTCGTCGAGGATGAACTGGATGTTATAGAGGCCGACGATGCCGATCCTCAGTCCGAGTTTGACCGTATAGTCGATGATCTTATCCTTGGCCTTCTGGCTGACGCTGAAGGTCGGATAGACGCTGATCGAATCGCCCGAATGGATGCCCGTGCGCTCCACATGTTCCATGATGCCGGGGATGAAGACGTCCTTGCCGTCACAGATGGCGTCCACCTCCAGCTCCTTGCCCATGATATAGCGGTCGACCAGCACCGGCGAATCCTCGTTGACCTCGACGGCCGTCTGCAGGTAGTGGCGCAGGCGCTCCTCGTTCGAAACGATCTGCATGGCACGGCCTCCGAGCACATAGCTCGGACGCACCAGCACCGGGTAGCCGATGCGGGCGGCGGCCTTCACGCCGGTCTCGATGTCGGTGACGGCCTCGGCCTCGGGCTGCGGGATGCGCAACTCTTCCATGATCTTTTCGAAGCAACCGCGGTCTTCGGCGTTCCTGATCGCCTGCGTATCGGTACCGATAATGGGCACGCCCAACTGCGCCAGCGGCTCGGCCAGGTTGATGGCCGTCTGTCCGCCGAGCGACACGACGATCGCCTTCGGTTTTTCGAGGTGGATGACGTTCATCACGTCCTCGACCATCAGCGGTTCGAAATAGAGCTTGTCGCTGGTAGTGTAGTCCGTCGACACGGTTTCGGGGTTGTTGTTGATGATAATCGCCTCGTAACCGGCCTCGCGGATCGACCAGATGGCATGCACGGTCGAGTAGTCGAACTCAACGCCCTGGCCGATACGGATCGGGCCCGAGCCGAGCACCACGATCTTCTCCTTATCGCTCACAACCGACTCGTTCTCGTCCTCGTAAGTCGAGTAGAAATAGGGCACATAGGAGCTGAATTCGCTGGCACAGGTGTCGATCATCTTGTAGACGGGGAAGAGGCCGTTCTTTTCGCGCAGCCGGTATACGTCCTGCTGCGAGATGCCCCACAACTGGCCGATGAACTTGTCGCTGAATCCCATGCGCTTGGCATCGCGCAGGGTTTCGACATCCATCGGGTGCGCTTTCACCTCGCGTTCGAATTCGACGATGTTCTTGAACTTTTCGAGGAAGAACATGTCGATCTTCGTATTGTCGTAGATCAGCACCAGGTCGATGCCGTTGCGGATCAACTGCGCGATGGCATAGAGGCGGTCGTCCGTAGCGTCCTTGATGTATTCCAGCAGCTGCGCGTCCGACCAGTCGTCGAATTTCTTGTGGTAGATATGGCAGACACCCGTTTCGAGCGAGCGCATCGCCTTCAGGAGGCTTTCCTCCATCGTGCGGCCGATGGACATCACCTCGCCCGTGGCCTTCATCTGCGTACCCAGTTTGTTCGACGCATCGCTGAACTTGTCGAACGGGAAGCGGGCGACTTTGGTGACCACGTAATCGAGCGTCGGCTCGAAGCTGGCGGGCGTATTGGCCAGCATGATCTCGTCGAGCGTAAGTCCTACGGCGACCTTGGCCGTCACACGCGCGATCGGATAGCCGCTGGCCTTCGACGCCAGGGCCGACGAGCGCGACACGCGGGGGTTCACCTCGATCAGGTAGTATTTGAACGACAGGGGGTCGAGTGCGAACTGCACGTTGCAACCGCCTTCGATTTTCAGCTCGCGGATAATCTTCAGCGCCGAATCGCGCAGCATCTGGAACTCCTTGTTGGTAAGCGTCTGGCACGGCGCCACGACGATCGAGTCGCCCGTATGCACGCCCACGGGATCGATATTCTCCATGCAGCAGATGCTGATGGCCGTGTCGTTGTGGTCGCGCATCACCTCGAACTCGATCTCCTTGTAGCCCTTGATGCTCTTCTCGACGAGCACCTGGTGCACGGGCGAAAGGAACAGGGCGTGGCGCATCATTTCGCGCAGCTGCTCCTCGTTGTCGACGAATCCGCCGCCCGTACCGCCCAGCGTATAGGCGGGACGCAGCACGACGGGATAGCCGATCTGGGCGGCGACCTCCACGGCCTCCTCGACCGACATGGCGATTTTAGATTCGATCACCGGTTCGCCCAGCGACTCGCACAGCTCCTTGAAAAGTTCGCGGTCTTCGGCGCGTTCGATCGACTCGAACGAGGTGCCCAGGATCTCGACCTGGCACTCTTTCAGGATACCCTTCTTGGCAAGTTGCACCGCAAGGTTCAGGCCCGTCTGTCCGCCCAGCCCCGGCACGATGGCGTCGGGACGCTCGAAACGGATGATCTTGGCCACGTATTCGAGCGTCAGGGGTTCCATGTAGACCTTGTCTGCGATATGCGTATCGGTCATGATCGTCGCAGGGTTGGAATTCACCAGGATTACCTCGTATCCCTCCTCCTTGAGTGCGAGGCACGCCTGCGTACCCGCATAGTCGAATTCCGCGGCCTGGCCGATGACGATCGGGCCGGAACCGATGACCATTACCTTGTTTATATCTCTTCTCTTAGGCATTTTTACGCTCCTCCATTATTTTGGTAAACTTCTTGAACAAATAGCTGCTATCCTGCGGGCCCGAGGCACTCTCGGGGTGGTACTGCATCGAAAAGACGCCGTCCTCGGCGCACTCCACGCCTTCGGCCGTGCCGTCGAGCAGGTTTACGTGCGTCAGCCTGAGGCCGGTGGCGGCCAGCGAGTCGATGTCCACGGCATAGCTGTGGTTCTGGCTCGTGATCTCGATCCGTCCCGTCTCCAGATTTTTCACGGGGTGGTTCCCGCCGCGGTGGCCGAATTTCATCTTCACGGTCTTGGCGCCATAGGCCAGCGATATGAGCTGGTGCCCCATGCAGATGCCGAAAATCGGCAGTTTGCCGCGCAGTTGCCTGACCAGCCCGATCACCGGCGTCACATCCTCGGGGTTGCCTGGGCCGTTCGACAGCACGATGCCGTCGGGATGGAAGGCCATGATCTCCTCGACCGTCGAGTCGTAGGGCACGATGGTCACATTGCAGCCCACGCGGTTAAGCTGGCGAATGATATTGTGCTTGATGCCGCAGTCGACGGCCACCACGTCGTACTTGTGGTTGGGAACGCGCGACATCCAGCGTTTCTTGCAGCTCACACGTGAAACCATATCGTGCGGCAGGCGATACTCGGCGAGCTTGCGCATCGCTTCCTCACGGGGCGTGGCGGCATCGGTGACGATGACCTTCTGGCTGCCCTCGTTGCGGATAATGCGCGTCAGCGTGCGGGTATCTACGCCCCAGATCGCCGGGATGCCGTACTCCTCGAACACCTCGTTCAGGGTTTTCGTATACCGGAAATTCGACGGCGAGTCGTTATACTCGCGCACGATCATACCGCCGATGGTCGGGTTCTTCGTTTCGTAATCCTCATCGGCCATACCGTAGTTTCCGATGAGCGGATAGGTCATCACGACCATCTGATCCGTGTAGGAGGGATCCGACATGATCTCCTGGTACCCCACCATCGAGGTATTGAAGACGATCTCGTTGATAGCCTCTCGGTCGGCACCGAAGCCGTAACCGTAGAACTCCCGGCCGTTTTCCAGCACAATTTTCTTCGTAAATGGTTTCATTCTTATCTATTGGTTTTCATCGTTTCGTCTCTAAACACTTCCCTGCCGCCCACGACGGTCATCGCCGCACGGCCCTGTACTTCCCAGCCCGCAAACGGGGTCGCCCGGCCCATCGAAAGGAACGTCGCAGGGTCGACCCTGTACCGTGCATCGAGATCCAGCACCGTAAAGTCGGCCTGGTCGCCGACATGCAGCCCGCCGCCCAGGCCGAATATCCGGCGGGGATTAACAGCCATCAGCGCGATCAGCTTTTCGAGCGTGATAATGCCCGGCAACACCATATATTTATATAACAGGGGGAAAGCACACTCCAACCCCACGACCCCCATGGCGCTTGCGGCCAAGCCGCGCGACTTCTCCGCGGCGGTATGGGGCGCATGATCCGTGGCGATCACCTCGATCGTGCCGTCCGTGATCCCCGCAAGCAGGGCATCGCGGTCAGCGCGGCTGCGCAGCGGCGGGTTCATCTTGAAGCGTCCGTCCTCCTGCAGATCCTCGTCGCAGAGCAGCAGGTAGTGCGGAGCCGTTTCGCCGCTGACTTTCAGCCCGGCGGCCTTCGCCCGGCGAATCAGCTCGACGCTCTCCTTGGTCGAAACGTGGCAGACATGATACTGACATCCGGTTTCGGCTGCCAATTTTATATCGCGTTCCACCTGCCGCCACTCGCTCTCGGAGCAGATACCCTTGTGTCCGTGCTCGCGGCAATAAACACCGTCGTGGATATACCCTCCTTTCAGCAATTCATCGACTTCGCAATGGGCCACGATCGGCTTGCCGACCGCTGCGGCGCGACGCATGGCTTCGGCCATCAGCTCCTCGCCCTGCACCCCCCGTCCGTCGTCCGAGAAGCCCACGACCTCTCCGGCCAGAGCCCCGAAATCGACCAGCTCCCCGCGTCCCTTCTGTCCCCGCGTAATGGAACCGTAAGGCAGCACCCGAACGACCGCATCGCGGCGGATCAGAGCCAGCTCCGCTTCCAGATGCTCCGGCGAATCGGGCGCCGGATTGAGATTCGGCATCGGACAAACGGTGGTATAACCTCCGTGCGCGGCGGCAGCCGTACCCGTCGCAATAGTCTCTTTCTCCGAAAAACCCGGTTCGCGCAAGTGGACATGCACATCGACCAATCCCGGCAACACATGACAACCCGTCAAATCGACAGCCCGGTCGTCCGCCTCAAGCGCGACCCGACCGCCTATGGCGACGATTTTACCGTCTTCGATCGCCAGATCGCCCGTTTCGAACCTTCCGTCCCGATAGAACTTCGCACCTTTGAGAATCGTCTTCATTTTGCTGTACCGTTTCGCACCTCGCCGCAGCGGGTGCACAAAAAAATAGGGCAACTTGGACAGCTACCCTAATAACTTGGAAAAATTATAATAAAAATTGGAAATATTTTCCGAATGATTACCCCGGAAATGACGGCGCCGTACGTACTGGGCCTCCTGAAATGCGTTCGGTATGAAACTAAACATTGGCTTGATCGGGTTCCGGTGTTATCAGGGGCAAAGGTAAGCATAATTTACGGTTTCGGCAAGACAACCCGGCCAAAAAATTTCGCCGGCATCCTGCAACGACAGAACGATACGCCCCGGCAGAAGTTTCGGTCCGCGCTCCGACGCCCGTCCACCCGACCGGACGGCCATCGAGCGTTCCTCCGGAAACCTCCGCCCCCATCCCCCGCCGGAAAAAGCACGGCCTTATCGAAGAGCGGGGAGGGGCGTTCAACGCTCCTCCCCGCTCTTTCCGGCCGATCTGAATCAATACCGGTTGCGCCCGTAACTGCCGCCCTGATTGGAGCCGTAACCACCCCGGTCGCTGCGCTCGGTCTTCGGACGGGCCTCATTGACGTTGATAGCCCGCTCGTCGAGCTCGAAACCGTTCAACGCGTTAATCGCGTTCCGTGCGGCCGACTCGTCCGGCATTTCGACGAAACCGAAGCCGCGCGAGCGGCCGGTTTCGCGGTCGGTGATGATGTTGGCGGAAGATACTTCTCCGTACTCCCCGAATAAAGTCTGCAAACTCTCGCCCCGGGTGCGGAAGTTCAAATTCGATACGTAAATGTTCATTTTTTCTATTTTGACTGTGGATAAATGTTTATTGCGCAAATGCGATTTTCACCGCATTCATACCGCGTGTACCCCGCATGAGTTCGAAAAGGACAATCCGCCCCTCGCCGATCCCTTCGGGAGCCGAAGATATATGGAAAAAATATTTTTCCGTCGAAGCCAGGTCCTTGATAAACCCGTACCCCTTCTCGGTATTGAAATACTCGACACGCCCTTTCAGCGGTTCGGCCGCAATATCTTCCTTTTTAGGCGTGGCTATCACGATATCCTCGAGCTGGATCTCGACTTTCGGCCGCAGCTGGGGCGGAGTGTCGGTAATATTCCCGTTCTCGTCCACATAGGCGATCATATCGTCGAGTGAGGAGCTTCCTCCGGCCTGGCGTTCTTCCCTGCGTTTCTGTTTTTCGAGGCGCTTGGCCTGCTTTTTCTTTTCGTTCTCTCTTTTTCCGAATGTTTGCGATTTTGCCATTAAATTCAACTTAAAGATTATTATGCACGGTATGTTTCCGCATTGAGTTTTTTGCCCGTCAGCCGCTGTATGTCTTTCATGAGCGGCCGCTCGTCCGGGGTGCAGAACGTAAAGGCTGTTCCGGAATGTCCGGCACGACCGGTGCGGCCGATACGGTGTACGTACGTTTCCGGCACATCCGGCAGATCGTAATTGATGACGATCTCCAATTCCCGAATGTCGATGCCACGGGCAGCGATGTCCGTAGCGACCATCACCCGGATCTTGCCGGACTTGAAATCCGCGAGTACGCGCTGGCGGTGATTCTGCGACTTGTTGCCGTGAATCGCTTCGCTTCGAATACCCGACTTGGAGAGCAGACGCGAAATATTGTCCGCTCCGTGTTTGGTGCGGGAGAAGACGAGGACGGACTTATCCTCCTCGCGGAGCAGAGATACGAGCAGTTTCTTCTTCTCCGGCTTCTCCACGAAATAGCCCCGCTGATCGATCGCATCCACCGCCGACGAAACCGGAGTCACCTCCACCCGCACGGGGTCGGTCAGCATACTTTTCGAGAGCGCCACGATGTCCGCAGGCATCGTCGCCGAAAAAAAGAGGGTCTGGCGCGACTTCGGCAGCAGCGGCAACAGACGTTTG
>ENA-ORSC01000627-ORSC01000627.1-human-gut-metagenome-genome-assembly--contig:-NODE-627-length-27452-cov-5.016389_pt1 | contig 27452 bp, 29 predicted proteins | sample MGYA00242178_ERZ509140 | MGnify/ENA primary metagenome ERZ509140 (study PRJEB26280, sample SAMEA2338681) | human gut metagenome | biome: human gut; feature: human-associated habitat; material: faeces... | reverse complement strand
TAAATTTCAATTTGCAAAAAGCATTTATTTATTTAAATGTTTTTATAAATATTTACTTAATGGATATAATAACCCAAAAGGTTTTTTATCAAATATATTTTCTAACAAAAATTATTTACAAAAATTTAATAGGAGGTTTATATGAAATATATAATAATATTTGATACAACAGACATAAAATATCATATTGTGGAAGCAAGAAATGAACTTAAATATCCACAAGATTGGGAAATATCCGATGGGAATTATACCTATGTAAAAATTGGTGATTTAGCTTTAAATAGTCATACTTTATGTGGAAAAAATAAAAAAATTGCTGGATATAAAAAAATTAGAAAAGCTTCTTTTGTATTTGGTATAGATAATAATTCTCATCACCGTAAACCTTATGAATATTATTTTAAAGAAATAAATGGGCATTTTTATATTTATGCGGAAAGAAAAGTTATAATGATTTTTTCGTCATTATTTTATTCTGAAAATGAAATGTGTCATAAATGCTTTTTAGAATTTATTAGAGAAGCATGCAATGAAAATGGTTCAAATATTAGGTAAAAAGGAGATTTTATGGGATACGCTATTATACATAATTATTTTATAGGAAAAGAGGATAATATTCATCATATTTACAATGCTGATATAATATCAAATAATGTAGAAAATGGAATAACAATTAGAATAGGTAAGACTTCGTTATGTAAAGAAATAACTGTAACAGAAAATTTGGAACATACACTTTGGGTAAATTCTATATATCTTATAGCATCCAATATAGAAGTAAATGAAAATTATAGTTGTTATTTACATATAGAGGAGCATTCTGAAAAAGATAAATATGGCGGCGAAACTACTATTATGAAATATAAAGGGTATGCGGAAGAAAACGAGATTATTATGCTTTCTGCATTTATTGGCGAAACGGTATGCCGTGATTGTTTAGAGCGTCTAATAGAAAATATATCAAGAGTAAGAGAAGGAGAATAAAAATGCAAAAAATTTTAATTTTATTTTTATTATTTAATAGCATTGTTTTTGGGAAAATTATAAAAGAAGAATTAATAGAACAAAAGGATTATTATTGGTATTCTTGCAACTTTGTAGATAACAATAATAATAGTTGGAATTCGGTTATTACTGTTCAGTGGGGAAATGTAAAGTTTGAATTATATTTAAATGAAAACGAGGAAGGCGTTAAAATAGGAAATTATAAAATTCTTTCTTTTCTATGTCAAACCGTAAAAGACTCGCTAATATTTAAAAGTCGAGTAAGGATAAATAAATTCGTAGGTATAGGGGTTGAGGGTAATTTCTATTACTTGTTTGGCTATAATGAAGACTATAATCAAACCTATAGTATGTTTTACCCAGATGTAATTATATTAAGTATGCCAGAATGTAAAAAAATGTATCAATTAAAAGAAGTTACCGATTTCTTTTTAAAATATGTAAAAAAAGATAAAAAGATTAAAGAAGCGGTATCATATTTGATTGAAGAATTTGATAAACACTATGAGGCGGTTATAAAGTTAGAAAAAGAAAGAGGTATAAGGCATCGGGATAGGAATTAACCGTCATAAAATAGCAATCTATTAAGTATATATAGATTAAAAAAAATAAAAAGGAGGTGAGAATTATGCCATATCAAAAACCACAAGTTTTAGCAGAAAATCCAAAAAAAATTCTGTCTATGGAAAGATGTTGGTCATCAGGTCGTTCTTGTTCTTTTAAAGGCTATTAATATAGCAAGAATTTTGCAGTGGCAATATATTTTTTATTGCCACTGTATATTAATTTAATTTTAATTAAGGAGAAATATTTTTTACTATGTATTATAAATTAAAAATAGATACATTTTTTCGTAATTACAGTAATATAGGATATATAATTAATATTAATAATAATTCCGATATGGTTGTAAACGAGAGCGGAGCTTTATTTTTAAGTCTATTATCTTATAAAGCGCAAAGTTTAAAAGAATTATCAAATATAGCTTTAGACAAATTTGTAAATGTTTCTTTAATCGAACTTCAAAACGATATGAAAGATTTTTACGATAGATTTTATTTTGAAGATTTTTTAATTAGAGGAGAGAGCGAAAAAGAATGCAATAATTTAGAAAAAATATCTATTTCAAACGCTACTATAAAAAATCAATTTAATTCTTATGAAATGCAAAATAATATCGGAACGCAGGAATTTTTAGAAAAATATTTTGCTAAAAATCCAAAGCTTCTTAATTTTCAAATAGAGCTTACAAGTAAATGCAATGAAAGATGCATTCATTGTTATATTCCGCATGAAGATAAACTTTATAATATAGACGATAATCTTTATTTTCAAACAATTAAACAATTAAAAGATATTGGAGTAATTTCCGTTTCTTTATCAGGCGGAGAGCCAATGCTTCATCCAAATTTTTTAGAGTTCTTAAAATACGCTCAAGATAGCGATTTTTATGTCAAAGTATTTACAAATCTAACATTATTAAACGAAGAGATTATAAAATTAATGAAGAATAATCGCACAAGCGTTTATGTTTCTTTATATAGCATGAATGAAATTAATCATGATGCGATTACTCAAATGAAAGGTTCTTTTAATAAAACTAAATCTAATATATTAAAACTTATAGAAAATAATATTCCCGTTTATATAAATTGTCCAATAATGGATTATAATAAAAACGATTATAACGAAGTTTATAAATGGGCGAAAGATTTAAATTTAGAGGTTAGAGTTGATTACGATATAATGGCGAGATGCGATTTAACTACCGATAATCTTGAGCATCGTTTGAAAGTGGAAGAAATGGGAGAAATAGTCCATACCATTTTAGACAACGATGAAAACTCTAAAAAACAAATAGCGTCATCTTCCGAATTTCCTTCAAAATCAGATGCCGACATTAATTTTAATTCTGAAAGGCGATTATGCGGCGCTTGTATTACATGTTGTTGTATTGATGCAAAAGGCAATGTTTATCCTTGCACGGGTTGGAATTATAATTGCGGTAATTTAAATGAAACTTCATTAAAAGATATTTGGGAAAAATCGCCTCAAATGTTATATATTCGTTCTCTAAATAGGAAAGATTTTAAAGAATGCATTGATTGTAAAGATATAGATTATTGTTTTATGTGTATGGCAAAAAACGCTAATGAAAGTAAAACGGGCGACCCTTTAGAGATTAATAATCATTTCTGCGATGTCGCTCGTATGAATAGGCAAGTTATAGAAAATTGGAGAGAAAAAAATTTATAAATTAATCTTTTTAAATAATAAATAATATTATTAAATATTAATATAATTAAAAATAAAAAATTTCATTAATTAAATTATTATATTTTAATTTAAATCTACCTTTTCTCTCATATTTGAAAGTTTTTTTATTGTGTTAATAGACAAACTTTTAAAAATATTTTCTAAATTTTATAATCAACATTTGGAACTATTATAGAAATTTTGCTTATCAAATTTGGAGATTCAGAGTCTTTATTTTGAGATTCATTCCAACCGACTATTTCTATATTAACCGTTCTTATTCCAAATCTTTCAAGCTCGTCTTCAATATTTATTTTATCGGAGTATTCTATTAAATAAAATAAAGTTTTTCTTTTTTTAGCCATAAAATAAGGAACTCTATAAATTGAAGAACTTAAAAATATGCATAAGCAACCTATTCCCGATAAAACCCATTGCCCAGAACCGATTACAATTCCCAAACATGCCGTAACCCAAACTATAGCGGCTGTCGTAATTCCATGAAGTTTTCCTCTATTTTGTATAATCATTCCCGCTCCCAAAAAACCTATTCCCGAAACTATTTGAGCGGTTATTCTATTATAATCGGGAGTCGTGTATAATATCTCGCCTCCTATATTTACAAGTTCGTAATTTTGAAGCATTATAGTTTTTGCAAAAACTTCTTCATAGCATGATAAAATCGCAGCGCCCATACATACTATGCTTGTCGTTCTACTTCCGATAGGTTTTTTATGTTGCGCTCTCTCCCAACCTATAAAAATTCCCATTATATAAGCCACCATTATTCTTGTCGCTATTTCTAAAATACTGTAATCGGATAATATATATTCAATAGATTCTTTTATCATAATCTCGCCGTTATTTTTTATTTGTATTTATAATTATCGAAATAATTTAAATTTAATTTTCAAAAAATATATTTATAACAGAATTAATATTTATAACGCTTATTGGAAAATATTTTAATTTTTCTATAGCTGAAAAAACCATAAATTTATTTTTGTCTAATTTTGAGTTTTTATAATTTTTTATATAATCGAATCCTTTTGAATTAATCAAATTATATTTTATGTTTAAAGTTAAACTTTGATTATTATTTATAATATCGAAAAAAAGAATTTGACTAACTTTATCGAAATTAATATTTTCTATTTTTTGAAATTCGACAATAAAAAATTTTACTTTATTTTTATTATTAAAATAATTATATTTAAAATCTATATTTTTTAAATCGTCATAATTTGAAATAAATAAATTGCAATCTTTAATAATATTTTTTAAAAAATTATAATCTATTCTTTTATTTAAAATTGCAGAAGTTTTTTTACTATCTGAAATTCTCTCTTCGTTATTTATTTTATAATTTGTTAATTTTATTTTATGTTTTGAAATCTCTTCGATAGAAATATTATTTTCCAAATGAATTTTTTTTCTATAATTATAAAGAATATCGTCATAAGAATTTTTTGAATTATCGTAAAATGTCGGAACTACATGAGAAAAGAAATAAATTTTTTTAGAGTTTAAATTATAAAGTATAGAAGTTAAACCTAAATAACTTGAAGAAATTAAAGGATAAGCTCCCAAACCTATAAACTCTCCCGAATTTTCGCCAATATATTCGCTTTTAATCTTGCCCGTTAATAATTTAAAAGTTTTATCGTCTTTATTTTTTTTAGCGTTTTCAATAGCTCCAATCGTATTATAGATTTTAGATATTATATGCATTGTAAATATTTTATTGAATAGAATTTTTTTATTTAACATTGCATCTATGCTTCGAGATAAACTTCTAAAAAGTTTAGAAAGTTCGGGCATATTGTTAATATTTAATTTTGTAGCGATTTGTTCGGCTTTGTCAAAATCTTTTTCATTGCATGCATAAAATCCTTTTGCAAAAATATTTTCTATAAAATTTTTTGAAATGTTTAAAATATTATAGTCTATAATTTTTTCTTTTTTTTTAATTTTTATTTTTTTTGAATTATTTAATTCTTCAAAAATATTTTTATTAGGAATTTTATTTATTTTTTTATTTTTAGAATTTTTATTTTCAAAAAATTTTGAATATTCTTTTATATATAATAAAGCTATAATTATATGTTTACAAATATTTTGAGAAGGACAATTGCATTTTGTTTCTTTTATGCTTTCTTTAAAAAATATCTCAATATTATCAAACGAAATTTTTATTTTATCTTCCGCTTCTTCGATTTTTATATTTTTTATATTTTTAAAATCTTTTAACGCTCTGTTATATATTCCTTTATTTGTTAAAGAAATTAAAAAATTTTCTTCGGTATATTCTTTTAATATTGCTAATTTATTATTTATATTTTTTCTTTTTGCCATAGAATTTTATATTATAGTAAAAATTATTTAGTGTAAAGTATTAACTATAATATAAAATTGAAATATAATTTTTTTTAATATAACTTGCAATATAATTAAATTTATTTATAATATTTATCAAAAATATTATTGGAGTTTACAATGAACTGTTGGGTAATAAGTCCGAATGTATTAAATGATAAATCAGAACCCGTAGAGGATTTTATTGAATTAATGAGTAAAAACCATGTAGCCTTAATTGGTTGGGGAGAAGATAATGAACTTGGCTATAAATTTAAAAATGTTATAAAAATAAACGATTTAATTATTATAGCGCAGGGTGCTAATTTTCAAAAAAGGAATTTTTTGCTGGGCTAGTAAATTCTGAAGCCTACAAGTATAAATATAAAGGTAATGAAAATAATTACACTTTGCAAGCAATAAATTTAAAAAATTTCCTTGATATTAAGGATAAAAGTATATCTTGGAATAATAATTGTGCTTATGGCGAAGCTAATAGAATACCTGCATTATATGAATTAAAATCAGATAATCCAAATGATAAAAAAGTTATAGACGAAGTTTTATCTTATATAAATAGCGGAGGAAAAATGACAGAATATATTGAATTACTAAAATCAAACAAAAACCTAATCCTAACGGGAGCGCCGGGAACGGGCAAAACCTACTTGGCTAAACAAGTAGCTTCCAAAATAATATTAAATAAAGATTATGACGAAAGCGTTGAAAATGATATTAATTTTAAAGAACAATGCGCATTTGTTCAATTTCATCCTTCCTACGATTATACCGATTTTGTGGAAGGATTGCGCCCTAAAAACGATAACGGAAATATTGGTTTTGAAAGAAAAGACGGCGTTTTTAAAGCCTTCTGTAAAAAAGCACTTAAAAATTTAAAAGATAGTCAAAAAGATATTACTACTTTAAATTATGATGAAATTATAAAAAAATATTTAGAAGACTTTTATAATTATATTAATGAAAAAATAATTGAAAATGGAAAATACGAAATAAACGGAATAAGTGGAGGAAGTGCAGCGCCTATTATAGAAATAAATTACAATAAAAGTGAAGCGAAATTAGATTACACTGTAAAAACTAAAAATGGCAATGAATATAAATTTAATAATAAATTAGATTTAATAGCAGATTATTATAAAAAATTTGTTTCTAAAAAACCAAACGAATGGAAATACAAAGATTTTGTTGATACTCTAAATGTAAAAGGCTATCATACATATATTTACGGTTTTTTAAAATCATTTTATGATAAATATAATGAAAAAATAGAACAAGAAAAGAATAATATAACTATTGAAAAAGTAGAAAAAAAGAAATTTATATTTATAATAGACGAAATAAACAGAGGCGAAATTTCAAAAATTTTCGGCGAATTATTCTTTTCGGTTGATTCTGGCTATAGAGGAGAAAAAGGAAAAGTGAAAACTCAATACGCGAATTTAATCGAGGACGGAGACGAGTTTAAAGACGGTTTTTATATTCCCGAAAATGTCTATATAATCGGAACTATGAACGATATTGACAGAAGCGTTGAAAGTATGGATTTCGCTATGCGTAGACGATTCGCTTGGAAAGAGATTAAAGCCGAAGATACGCAAGAAACCATATTAAACGATTTGGAAAATTTAAAAGACGAAACTATTAAAAGAATGAATAATTTAAATAAAGTTATTAGAAATAAAGAAACTAATTTATCGGAAGCGTATTGCATTGGAGCTGCATATTTTAAAAAGATTAAAGATTATGAAGGCGATTTTAATAAATTATGGGAAAATCATTTAAAAGGACTTTTATTTGAATATACGAGAGGAATGCAAAATCAAGCAACAATACTTAAAGAATTAAAAAACGCTTACGATTTGAAAGATAATTTGATAAATGATAATTCTAATCAAGATTAATTATGAGTATAATTCAAATTGCAGATAATAATTATAAAGGCGTATCTATTTATAAAAGCGATATAGAAAATATTAAACAGTTCGCCAATAAAAAAATAAAATATTTAAAAGAAAATAATTTATTTATATTATCAAAAAATTCTTTTAAAGACGATATAGAAAATTCGGACATAATAGAATTAGACGAAGTAAATAATAAAATATATTCTAATAATATAATGGGTTTTATAGGCTATAACGATACTCAAATAAAAATTACTTCAAGATTTGCTACGGATAAAAATGATTATTTTCTTCACTATATGCTACAAAAAGTTTTATGTTTAAATATATTTGATTTGCAACATTCTACCAATAAAGACGATTCTTTTGATTTTTTGATTTATATGTTTCTTGATTTATTTCAAAAAGCGATTAGACAAGGAATTTTTAAAAGCTATCAAAAGAGAGAATATAACGATGCAAATGTTAGAGGCGTTATTGATATAAATCGACATATAAAAAATAATATTCCTTTCAATGGAAAGATTGCATATAATACGAGAGAATATAGCTATGACAATAATATAACTCAATTAATAAGACATACGATAGAATATATAAACACGAAAAGCAAAGGAATTTTAAATATAAACGAAGATATAAAAAGCGGAGTATTTCAAATAATTGAAGCGACTAAAAGATACGATAAAAATAAAAGACAAAGTATAATAAATAAAAATCTAAAAAAATTAAATCATCCATATTTTTACGAATACGAACCTTTAAGAAAAATATGCATTCAAATATTAAGGCATGAAGAATTAAAATACGGACGAGAAGAAGATAAAATTTACGGCATTTTATTTGACGGCGCTTATCTTTGGGAAGAATATATTTACACAATATTAAAGGATTTAGATTTTTTACATCCAAGAAATAAAGAAAAAACTGACGGAATTAATTTACTAAATAAAAAGTGGACTGTATATCCCGATTTTTATAATTATAATAAACAAATAGTTTTGGATACAAAATATAAAATGTTAAATAAAGATAATGATAAAATTGACGGAAGCGATAAACATCAAATAATTTCTTATGTTTACACTTTGGGCGCTAAAATCGGAGGTTTCGTTTATCCTTCGTAAAATAAAGAATTTAGTTTTGACAATATAGGAATTTTAAATAGAGAATATAATAAAAATATATTGGAAGATTATAGTCCTTCAATTTTTAAATACGCTTTCTTAATACCAAATAAAAAATCAAACAAAGAAAATTTTGAAAATATTAACGACTTTAAAAAGGAAATTGAAAAATCGGAAAATGATTTTAAGAAAAAAATCAAAAACGAATTTCAATAATTTATCATTTTAAAATATTTTAATTTATGATATGATAAAGCGATTAAATTACATGGAGAAAATATGCTTGGAGCTATCATTGGAGATATTGTCGGTTCTATATACGAATTCGATAATATTAAAACAAAAGATTTTAATCTATTTACAAACGAAATGTTTTTTACGGACGATACGGTTATGACTGTAGCAATTGCGGACGCCATTATGAACGGCGGACAACATGAAAACTTTATTCAGTCAATGAAAAAATGGGGAGGCGATTATATTGATAAAAGTTATGGGCGTTCTTTTAGAAGATGGCTTAAATCCGAAAATTCCGAGCCTTATAACAGCTGGGGAAACGGTTCTGCGATGCGAGTGTCTCCATGCGGCTGGGTTGCAAAATTAGATATTCCAATCGAAGAGGGAATTAAACAAACGGAAGAATTGGCGAGAATGTCGGCGGAAGTTACGCATAATCATCCCGAAGGAATAAAAGGAGCGCAGGCTACGGCATCGTCAATATTTTTTATGCGTCATGGAAAATCAAAAAACGCTATTGAAGAATATAAAAATAAACTTAAAGATTATATACAAAATAAATATAAATACGATTTAAATTTTACTCTAAATGAAATTCGTCCTTCTTACGATTTTAATGAAAGTTGTCAAAAAACCGTTCCTCAAGCTATAGTTTCATTTTTGGAAAGTGAAAATTTTGAAGACGCAATAAGAAACGCGATTTCAATAGGAGGCGATAGCGATACTCTAGCGGCAATTACGGGAAGCATTGCAGAAGCCGCCTACGGAATTCCCGAAGATATAAAAGAAAAAGCTATAAATTATTTAGATAATAAAATTAAAAAATTATATAATAAATGGGTTAATTTTATCAACTTAAAAAATTAATCTTAAATTAGTTTAATAGAAATAAATTAAATAAATTTTTTAATTTATTAAAGGCAATCTATCAAGAATATTTTTTATCATAATCTCAACTCTCGGGATATGTTCCGCTATAGTTAAACCTACAATTTCTTTTTCTTTAGCGATATCGTTTATAACTCTAATTACTTCTTTTATTTTCATTCCATTTTCAACGACTCCGACAGCCGCTATTAATTCTTTAGGTTCGAGGACATCCAAATCAAAATGAATTAAAACTTTTGAAGCGCCGCATTCTTTAAGCCATTTTATTATTAAATCGCTATTTTTAGAAACTTCTTCGGGAATCAAATGTTTAATTCCGTATTTTTGTTGTCTTAATTTTATTTCTTCTCTCTCCCAATCTCTTATTCCAACCAATAAAATTTTTGAAGCGTCTATTTTGCTTGGAAGAGCGGACATTATATTTTTATCGCCTTCGCCCATACAAGCCGTTAAAGCCATTGCATGATAACCCGCGTAAGAATCGTTTGGAAGAGTAATATCGGGATGAGCGTCAATCCAAATTATAGCGATATCGTTATTATATTTTTTATTAAGAAAAGTAAAAGGAATTACGCTTACGGAACATTCTCCGCCGAATACGATTATTTTATCGGGATTATTTTTTTCAAGTATTTTAAGAGCTTCTTTGCTTTGATTAAGAATAAAATCATAATCCATAATTCCGTTTTTTATCTCTCTTTTGCTTATATCTATAGAAATTGGAACTTCAAAAGTTTCTTGCGAGTCGTTTTTTGGAGCGAGCGTATTCAATAATTGCGCTCCCAAAAAATAACCTCTTGAAGAATCTTCTTCTGAAAGCTCGGGTATCCAATTAGAGATAACTCCGCCCTGCCATTGAGGATAAATTAATCTTATAGTTTTTGACATAAAATTTCCTTAATTAATTTTTCAATCTATAATTATATTTTAATTTTAATTATAATACAATTATGAATTTTTTTCTTTCAAGTTTAATATTCTATTATTAGCAAGATTAATATATTCTTCATTTATTTCATAACCTACAAAATTTCTATTATTCTTTATCGCAGCTATAGCCGTAGTTCCGCTTCCCATAAAAGGGTCTATTACAATATCGTTTGTAAATGAAAAAAGTTTTATTAATCTATTCGGTAATTCTTCAGGAAAAGGCGCAGGATGCCCTATTCTTTTTGCGCTTTCAGTATTCATAGTCCAAACGCTTTTAGTCCATTCTATAAACTCTTCTTTAGTTATATTGTCTTTTCTTAATTCTTTTTCTTCTTTATCTCTTTCTCTTTTATAATTGCCTTTAGAAAAAATTAAAATATATTCATGAACATCTCTCAATATAGGATTGCTCGCGCTTTGAAAACTTCCCCAAGCCGTAGATATTCCAGCGCCTGCGGATTTATTCCAAATAATTTCTCCTCGCATATTAAAACCTATTTCAATCATAATTTTTGATACATAATCGGATAAAGGAATATAAGGCTTTCTTCCAACATTCGCTATATTTATGCAAGCGCGTCCTCCGTCAACCAACACTCTATATGTTTCTGCAAAACAATTTTTAAGCAAATTCAAATATTCATTTAGAGATAAATCATTATCATATTCTTTCGATACATTATAAGGCGGAGAGGTTATCATTAAATGCAGAGAATTATTAGGAATATCTTTCATATTCTCGCATGAACTAGCAATAATTGTATTTAATAATTCGTTTGGAAATTCATTAACGATAATATCAGAATTATTATTTTTTATCTCTTTATATAATTTTGAATTATAAAATTTAGAAGAATCATGAGCTACTCTTCCTTTCGTTCCAAATGAGCTTGTTTTAGTTCCTTTCATTTAATAATAAATTATTCCTTTATTAATTCCAAAAATTTTGACGCAATATATTCATTGCTTTTTTCTTTACTTGCAATTTTAATAATATTTCCAAGTTCTTGTTTTGAAAGCATTGCAGAAAAATAATTAAGTTCATTAGATAATAAATTTTCTAATAAATCGAATAAATCTTTTTCTTTATCTATAGTTTTAAAACCAAAATTAGGAGTTTCTTTTATATATTTTGTTTCTGTAGGATTAGGATTTAACGAAATAAAAGACTGTATTACTCCCGTCTTTTTCAACATATCAACTTTTTTAATATAATTTTCGGTTATAGGACTATTGCCTAAAACAATTATAGGAATATGAGAAGATTTAATACTCGATACTCTTATATTTATAGATTTTCCTATAGCTTTAAGCATAGAGTCGCTTCTTAAAAGAGACGGATTACCGCAATGTGTTTTATAATCGCCTATGCATATTACTTTATTATTTTCAAATTTATAATTTGAGATTATACTCATCTTGACTTCAAATATTATTTTTATATTTTCTGATTTTTGATTTGTATCTGCCGTTTTACAAAATGCAATATCTGCGCTTGATTGTTTAGTTAAACCAATTTCTTCGCATACTACATTATTTAACGCGTATAGATTAAACTTTTTAGCTATAGGATATAAAATATTTTTAGCCCAAGTTTCAGTAAAATGTCCTATTAAACTATTTCTCGATTGCAAAGTAAGATTTTGTTGTTTAACCTTGTCTTTCGGAATATAAGCAAAATATTCTCCATTTAGATTATAAAAAAGTTTTTCTTTAGAAGCAAATTTTTTTAAGGATTCGTTAAAAAATTCTATTTCTACGCTATTATTCCATAAGTTCATTGGTTTATATATCCTATAAATGCTGTAAATATTCCGTAGCCATCATTGCTGCAATCGCTCCTTCTCCGACTGCGTTTGCAACCTGACGAACGGGTTTTACTACAGAATCTCCGCATGCAAATACGCCTTTAATATTTGTAGACATTGTAGCCAAATCTACTTTTATCTGTCCTGTTTCTTTCATATCGAGTCCCGTATCTTTTAAGAAATCGGTAGCTGGCTCTTGTCCAACGAATACGAATATTCCGTCAACCGCTTGCTCATGAATTTTATTATCCAAAACATTTTTTATTTTCACGCTTGACACTTTCGTCTCTCCGCAAATTTCTTCGATAACGGAATCCAAAACATATTCGACTTTTCCCGTATCGGTTAAATGTTTAACATTTATCGCATCCGCTCTAAACTCTTTTCTTCTATGAACCAAATATATTTTATTTACAAATCTTGTTAAAAAATAAGATTCGTCAAAAGCGCTATTTCCTCCTCCTACAACGGCAACGGTTTTATTTTTGTAAAATGCTCCGTCACAAGTTGCGCAATATGAAACGCCTCTTCCAGAAAATTTTTCTTCTCCTTTCGCTCCCAATTTTCTAGGAAAACCGCCCATAGCGAGTATTATGCTTTTTGTTTTATAAGTTTTTCCATCGGCTGTTAATAAAGTTTTTATTTTATCGTTAATATTTTCAACTTTTATTATTTCATCGTATTCTATAGGATTTTTAGAAAATTTTTCGGCATGCTTTTGCATTCTATCGACAAGCTCAAAAGAACTTATCTCTTCGGGAAACCCTAAATAATTTTCAATCGTATCGGTATTCATCATCTGCCCGCCAATTCCTTTTTTTTCAATAAGCAAAGAATTTGTTAAAGCTCTTCCCAAATATAACATAGCTGAAAGTCCAGCGGGTCCTCCGCCCACTATAATAGAATCGTATATATTTTCAGACATAAATTAACTCCTTTTATTTAATATTAATTATAAATAATAAAATATTTGTTTTATCCTTAAAACTTTTATTATATTATATATAATTTATTATAAATAGTCAAGTATTTGTTTTACAATTAAAACTTTTTGAAATGCTTATTTACATAGGCGATTATTTCGCTTGCGCTCGCTATCTCTCTTGAAGAATTTCCGACTCTTATAAAGAATTTTTCTTCTTTAGCGCCTTGTTTATTAGTTATTTTTGTATATATTGGCTTATTGCTTTTATTAATATAAACTATGCATATATCTTTGCCTTCTTCTTCTATAAAATCAATCCTTATGCATTCAGCCGAAAAAGAATTTCCGTAATAATTTTCTATAAGAGTTCTTAAATGAAGTTCAAAAAAATCTTTATTTCCCTGCTTTAAAGTGGAATAATCATAATCCAAACCTAAAATTTTTCCATCGTCCGATATTCCTATAAATAATCTTCCGCCTTCGGCATTGGCAAAAGCTGCGATTGACTTCATTATAACTTCTTCCAAAGATTTATTTATTTTTTCGCTATAACTGTCGTATCTTAAAGTAGATTTAAATTCAACCACAGCGCTTTCGCCTTCGTTTATAATTTTCTTTATATCTATATGACTTGTCATTAAATCTTCTATTATTTTTACATAATGAGTCGCAAGAACTATTATAATAGAAATCACTATAATAACAAATAAAATAAATATTAAAAGCGCGGGAACTTGTATTCTCTTTATTAAAGCCTTTTCAGGAATTATTATTCCAATTTGATTTGTATTATTTGCAACCGTAAAAATGCCTTTATATCCCCAATAATTTTTATTATTATAAGAAATTTTTAATATATCGTCTTCAGATTCAAAAAATCTTTCGGTTAGAATATTTGCAATTTCCATATAATCGGAAAGGCTTTCGTTGGTTGTCGATTCGGATATTGGAAAAGTTATTTTACTGTTTCCCGTTACCAAATAAGCGTATATATCTTTAATATTATTTATATCTATTGCCTGCAAATTAATATTAAACAAAGCGTTATATTCAAAAGCTATATCTTCGCTCGCTATATAAAGCAAATGAATATAAGGTTTATTATTTCTTACATAAAAAGAATCTATACTTATTTGTTCAAAAGGCATTGAATGATAGGCGTTACTTTCGTTATTGGTAACTATATTTCCTATAACTTTATAGCCTTCTCCTTCTTTCGTTATTGCCATATAACTGTTTCCAAATCGCATTGCCGCATTTTCAATAAAATTATGTTTAGGGAAAAAATTTGTAATTAAAACTTTGTATATATCTTCCGACTGTCCTATAGTGTCAAATATCGGAGTCATTTGCATTGAAAAATAATAAGTCGGATAATATATTTTAGAATATTCTTCAATTACATTATTTTTTACATCTTGAAATAAAGATTTAAAAATAAATTTAACAGGAATAGGACTTCGTATTTGAAAGTATATAAAAACTAATATGGCTATGAATAATATCGCTATAATAATATCTCTCAATATTTTATTTATCAATTCCGTTTTTGAGAGAAATCTCCCAGATATAACTTTCATACCATATCCATTGCCTATAATATTATGTAATTTTTTATAAATAATAACATAATGTATAATATATATCAACCTTAATATATGCGAACGGTTAAATAATTTTTATTATTTTTTTATAGAAAAAGAACTATAATTTATGTGATTTTATAAAAATATTCTTAATTTCTTTATATAAAAAATTATAAAATAAAGCGGATAAAATACGAATATTATAATATATTTTATTATTTAGGATTTTAATTTTTAATGAAAAAAATATTTATTTTTATTTTAACTTCTATTTTATTGTATTCTCAAAATATAACCGAAAACTCTCTGCCTTTAAGAGCGAAAAATTTTATAAATATAAATTTTCCTGGCGATAAAATCGAAAGCGTTAATTTGCATAAAAATGGCGAAGGCTATGAAGTAAAAATAAAATCGGGATTTGACTTTATTTTTTACGAAACGGGGTTATGGAAAAGCGTTAAAGCAAACGATACAAATTTAACTATTCCAAGAAGTTGCATCCATAAAAATATGGTTAATACTATAGATAGAGAATATCCTTTATCGAAAATAAATTATATAGAGAGAAGAGATAAAAATTTTTTAATAATATTAAATAATAAAATTGAAATTGAATTAAGCGGATACGGTTTAATTATAAATAAAAGAGATATAAATTAAATATAGAATTTATTTTTTGCGATTGATTTATTTTTTTTTAATGTTAACATTTTAAATTAATTATATTAATAAAAAATAATCGATTATATTATGATTGAAAATATAAAGAAAAGAAGAAAGAGAATAAAAAAACTTCTTAAAAGAAAGAGAAGACAAAAGAGAATGAATTATATTAATAATTTATCTATTATTAAATTTATGTCTCAAATAGACGACAAATTATTTTTAAAAATTTTCAAAGATAATAATAGAAGAGGATATTTTAAAAGTTTTATGAAACTTATGAGTAGACTTGGTGATGGTTATGTATGGGCTTTCTTATATTTTTCGCTTTATATGTTTAGAATAAAATACGCCATTTTATATTTTGCGAGAGCTGCCGCCGCGGTATTTATTTGTATATTTGTTTTTTTGTATATAAAAAGTTTTTTTAGTAGAATGCGTCCTTATAAAAAGCATGATAAAGTTCCTATAATGTATCCTCCCGATAAACATTCTTTTCCTTCGGGACATACTATGGTTGGTTTTGCAATATCTTTTTCTGTTGGAAGTTATAGTTTTGGTTCTGCAATTTTATTTTATACTATAGCTTCGTTAATAGCTTTTAGCAGAGTTTATGTTGGACTTCATTATCCTTTGGATGTTATATGCGGAATAGTTTTAGGAAGTGTTATAGGTATGTTGACAAATATGGCTTTTTATTATATGATAGGGCTTCCTATAGTAGGACATATGTAGTATGAAAAAGTGAAAAAAATAAATATAAATTTTTTTATATTTTTAGTTGACAATTTTTTTTTATTATAATATAATTATTAGCAAGTTATTGTATATAATTGCTTAACTATAAATATTAAGGAGTGTGCGCTATGAAGTTTTATAGAAGTATGCGAGATAATTTTCGCTACCTCGTAATTGTTTGCTTGTTCATATGCATAAATTCGTTTGCTGTTTATGGGCAAAATATCAGCGTCTATATGGAAACAAGATTACTTTATAATTTTGAAACATTAGACGAATGGCAGCCAATATCGAATGCAAGTAGATTTATGTTTACGGGCGAAAGAACAAATGAAAACGGTGTTGTAATGAAATATCCGAATATGAGATTATTTGCAACAAAGCCTTACGGTATGGGTAATCAGGGATATAATTCCACCAATTCTTTATCGGTAAGCGTTTCTTTTTTCAGAAGGTCTTACAACTTTTTTGATTTAGTTCCTACTGTTCAAAAGATTATACCTGGTAAAGCTCAAACTTTAGATGTATGGGTATGGGGAGGAAATTATAATTATTCGATTGAGATGCTCTTCTCGGACTATAGAGGTTATACCCATACTTTGCCTTTAGGTTCTTTGAAGTATATAGGCTGGAGGAATTTAAGCACGGCTGTTCCGTCTTTCATTCCACAATCAGAACCTTATGTTCCAAGGGCTAAAAGTTTAAGATTCTTAAATTTCCGTTTTTGGGCATCGCCTGAAGAAAGAGCGGATAATTTCGTTGTGTTATTGGATTATTTCCAAACGGTTACCGACACATTTAGAGAATCTTATGACGGTTCTGATATTGAAACTACGCTCGGACAAGAAGTAGGCGGAAGTTCTTCGGAACAATATACCGAAGGCGGAGCTAGAGTGGTTGGCGAAGGTTCAGAAGAAAATACAGAAGAGCAACAATAAGATTAATTTTTAAGGAGAAAATATAAAATGAAAAGATTAAGTATTTCGATAATAATGTTGATTTTAACTGTTGCATTCTTGTTATTTGCGCAAGATGCGGCTGAACAAACTGACGGAGAAGAGGGTAATAATTTCGTTACCGAATCTATGACTAATTTCTTGATAGATAATTTTGAATTTGCCAATACATGGCAAGGAGCTATGCCAAGAGATTACGGTTTGGTAAGTATTATTCGTAGAGAAGGCGGACCTTCAGATGTAGTTGCTGAAGGAGAAGAAGAGAATAAATATATACTCGGAGCTAAAGTTGAATATTTTAGAACGGGTTATCCTTATTTTTCTATCACGCCGCCAAGACCCGTAAAAATTCCTGGCTATACTAAAGAGATAAGCGTTTGGGTTGCGGGAAGAAATCATAATAATATGATGAGTTTCTATATTTACGATATAAACGGAAAACCTCAATCTATAGGAAATGTTCCTCTTAACTTTGTAGGTTGGAAAAATGTATCGGTTCAAGTGCCTGCTAATGTTAAACAGGAAGATTTTAGAGGACAGGTAGAGCAGGGAATCAGTTTTATGGGCATATTTATTAAAGTTGACCCTAGAGATTCTTATGGTAAATATTATATCTATTTTGATAATTTAGTGGCTAAAACGGATATGTATTTAGAAACTTACAGAGAAGAAGATGACCCTATAGATAATTGGTAACATAGTAACAAAAATATTGATTATAATTGGGAAGTAAATATTTTTTATTTCCCAATTTTTTTATTTTTTATAAAGTAAATAATCCTATAACGATTAAATCTATAAAATATAAAATTGAAATTAATTTAATTATAATATATCATAAACTATTATATTAAAATATTTGGAGATAAAAATGTCCCTTACGAATAAATTACTAATAATAGGTTTTATACTTTTATGCATATACGCTATTATAAGCAGAATAGTTAATAATAAAAATAAAAACGAAAATGATAAAGACGATAAAAAAGAAGATAACATTAATAAGGATTAATTTTTTTTTCATGTTAAATATAAATAATATAATAAAGACTTTAATTATTTTATTTTCGATTTCGTTTATTTTATATTCTCAAAATACGGATAGAAATAATAAAACCGCATTTTTTTCTGCCATTGAAAGCGGAGATATAAAGAAAGTAAGAGAGCTTATAAGAAATGGAATCGATATAAATATAACGGACGAATATAATTGGAGCGCATTGCATAGAGCGGTTCAATTTAACAAAAGAGATATAGTGAGAGAATTATTATTAAATAAAAAAATAAATATTAATCCTATTCTTCCAAATGGCGCTATACTTGAAAATGACGGAAAAAAATGGTATGCAGACGGAGAAACTCCTTTATTGCTTGCTTCATATTACGGATATTCTGAAATAGTTACGATTCTTCTTAATTTTGGCGCTAATATTCTTGCAAAAGATAATGTAGACGGCGCTATGGCTATACATATCGCTTCTGCAAGAGGTTGGACTAAAACAGTTTTGGCAATTTTAGAATCTTATTCCGCTAAAAATACTAAAGATATTGTAAACGTCGTTGATAATACGGGAACTACTCCTTTAATGTGGGCTGCTATGAATAATCGAGTTTCCGTTATGAATTTAATTTTGAAATTTGGAGCTTATATCAACGCTCAAGATGATGACGGTTGGACAGCTTTGCATTTTGCGGCTGCATCCGATAGTTATAAAGCGGTTGAGATGCTTATTAATAATAAAGCGAATGCAAATATTAAAAATTTAGACGAAAAGAAACCTGTAGATATTGCTTCGGATACGGATATTCAAGCTTTATTAAATAAATATACTAAACAATAATAAATTTTTATGGACGCTAAAAAATTACAGAGATTCAGCGAATACAGTATCGGAACTTATTTGCTTTGCCCTAAAAAATACAGATATATCTATATAGAAAAACTTTATACGAAACAAAAAAGAAAAATCAATAAATATTTTATATTTGGAAATGTTATTCATTTAACTTGCAGAGAATTCTATCAAAAGAGAGCGGAAGAGAGAACTATAGAAAATCTTTATAATATATTTAGAGAAGGATGGAGAAGAAGCGGAATAAGACCGTTTTTTAAAACGAGAGAAGAAGAAAAAGAATTAGGAGAAAAAGGATTATATATGCTTTCCAATTTTTATAATTCATTCGGGCAGAAAGTTCCTTATTTGATAGAACATTATATGGAAAATATATTTAAAGATTATATTTTTTTTGGCAGAGTCGACAGAATAGATTTATCTGCAGACGGAACTTTACAAATCGTGGATTATAAAACTAATAAATATTACGATGTCGGAGAAGATAACGAAGATAGAGAAAGGAAAACCGTTCAACTTAAATTTTATGCAAATCTTTTAAACAGTTTGAAACCGAATGTTACAAGCGCTTCATATTATCATTTTGAAGACGATAAATTTGATACTATTGAATTTAATCAAAAGTCTATTAAATATTATGGCGAATGGTTTGACGAGATAGTTAATGATATAAGATACGATAAAACTTTTGAAAGAAAATTAGGAAAACATTGCGATTTTTGCGACTTTTATAAATTATGTTATAACACCGAAAATAATTCTGACAATTTAATTGCATATTATGAAGAGCCTAAAGAAAAAATTGATAATGAAAATAGCGAAGAATTATTTAAATAAATACCAATAATAAATTAGAAATTCCTTCTTTAGCCATTCCAACCATAGAATGAACAGAATGAGGTTTTACTCTTATAATATCGCCTTCTTCCACATCCACAATTTCCTCTTCAACCGTATATCTAACTTTTCCCGTGAGAACTATTACCATCTCTTCCGTTGGATGTTCATGATAAGGTATTAATTGATTAGTTTTTTGCCTAACCGAATAAACCGTATATCCTTTATCGGATAAAGTTTCAATTAATTTTTCATCGTCTTTTACGCAATTAAATTCTTTTTTAGTTGTGGATTTATAATAATATTTTTGTTCGGTCATTTTCGCCCTCATTATATATTAAATTTCGGATTAAAGAGTTATAAAATTTAATTTAATGAAGGCGATAATTTAATCAATCTTTATATAATCAAATATTTGATTTATTTTATTAAGAATTATATCCGCGCCTTTTTCTAATAATTCTTCTTTATTGTAGCTATTTGTTATAGCCGCTATTTTTATTCCCGTTTTTTTAGCGCCTTCTACTCCTGCTAAACTATCTTCAAATATTAAAACATTTTCTTTATTGAGATTTGGATTTAAATTTTTTAAAATTTTAAAAGCGTTTATAAATAAATCTGGCTCTGGCTTCGCTTTTAATTTTTCATTATGGCAAGAATAACCTTTAATATATTTCGATATTCCTTTTTTGTCTGAAATATTTTTAACATAATCAAAGTCGCTATTTGAAGCGATAACCATATTTATATTTTTTGATTTTAATCTTTCAAAAGTTTCCATAACGCCGTCAAAAGTTTCTAAATCGGTTTCTATAATTTTGTGAAAATATTTCGCCGTTTCTTCAAAAAAATTATCGGGAATATAATGATTTTTAATTAAAATATTATACATATCTTGAGTTTGATAACCCGCCATAGATTCAAAATCGACATTTTGAAGGACATTCATTTTATTTGCCATAAAAATTAAAGATTTTGTATAGAGAGTTTCGCTGTCAACCAATGTGCCGTCAAAATCAAATATGGCAGAATCTAATTTTATTTTATTCATAATTAAAACCTAAATTAAAGCTTTTTAAAATTTACTTGATAATAAATTTTATATATGATACAATAAGAAAAATTAAATTTCAATTAGAGGGAATAAATGAAACTCGATAAAATCCAAAAATTTGGAAGATACTTAAGCAATATGGTTCAGCCTAATATAGGAGCATTTATCGCTTGGGGTTTAATAACGGCATTTTTTATACCTACGGGATGGTTTCCTAACGAAGCTTTAGCTAAACTTGTAAGTCCTATGCTAACATATTTATTGCCCATCTTAATAGCCTATTCTGGCGGAAATATGGTTTACGGACATAGAGGAGGCGTAGTCGGTTCTATAATGGCTGCGGGAGTTATAGTAGGCTCAAATATTCCAATGTTTTTGGGAGCTATGATAACGGGACCTTTGGGAGCTTTTTTAATAAAGAAATTGGATGAAATTATAAGTCCAAAAATTCCTACGGGATTTGAAATGCTTATTAATAATTTTTCGGCGGGAATTTTAGGAATGATTTTAGCAATAATATCTTTATATTTAATAGGTCCTGCAGTTGAGATGATTAGTAACGCTTTATCAAATGGAGTTAAAATACTTGTTGATTTAAAATTACTTCCTTTAGTTTCAATAATAGTAGAGCCTGCTAAAGTATTTTTCTTAAATAACGCTATCAATCATGGCGTATTTTCTCCTATAGGAATACAGCAGGTTACGGAAGCGGGAAAATCTATATTCTTTACTATAGAAACAAATCCCGGACCTGGACTCGGAGTTTTACTCGCTTACTCAATATTTGGAAAAGGCAATTCTAAAGCCACAGCGCCAGGAGCGGCTATAATACATTTTTTTGGAGGAATTCATGAAATATATTTTCCTTATATACTAATGAATCCTATATTGATTATAGCTTTAATAATCGGAGGTATGAGCGGAGTATTAACGACTTTGATATTAAAAGGCGGACTTATCGCCGTTCCTGCGCCTGGTTCAATAATAGCAATGCTAGCCGTAACGCCTAAAGGAGGTTTTATCGCCACTATAGGAAGCGTATTAATATCCGCAATTATAACTTTTTTACTATCTTCTATATTTGTAAAAAAATCGCATAGCGAAGAAAATTTAGAAGAAGCTATTGAAAAAAGCAAATCTAATAAAAGTTTAAATTCCAATGATACCGAAAATAAAGAAAAAAATATTATATCTCAAATAAACGAAATGACTTTAGAAGAAGCTTTAAAAAATAATATAAAAATAAATAAAATCGTAGTGGCTTGCGATGCTGGTATGGGTTCAAGCGCAATGGGAGCGACTATACTTAAAAAACTTGCAACCGAAAAAGGAATAGAAAATATAACTATAGTCAACTCGGCAATATCTAATTTGGATGACAGCGCCGATATAATAATAACTCAAAAATCATTAACGGCTTTAGCAAAAGAAAAAATGCCTCATAAAGTCCATTTAAGCATAAATAATTTTATGGACAAAAACTTTTATAACGAAGTCTTGGAAAAAATAAAGGAGAATAAATAATGACTAAAAAAATGATACAAATAGGAGCGGGCAATATAGGAAGAGCCTGCATTGGAAGATTATTTCATCAAGCGGGCTATGAAATATATTTTTCGGATGTTAATCTCGAGCTTATTTCTATGATACATGATAGAAAAGAATATAATGTTAGAATGGTTGGAAAAGATTTTGACGAAACTATAAAAATAGATAATGTCGATAAAGTATCGGAAGATAGAGATGAATTTGTAAGATTGTCTAACGAAATAGAAATTATAACTACAGCGGTTGGAGTTAATATACTTCCAAAAATAGCTTCTTTTATAGTAGATATAATAAATATAAGACATAAATATCAAAATAATAATCCGCTAAATATAATGGCTTGCGAAAATACTACGGGAGCGTCTTCAAAATTAAAAGAAAGCGTTTATAATTTGCTTGATTTAAATATTAGAGAATGGATTGAAAAAGAAAAAAATATAGCTTTTCCAAATGTTGCTATAGACTGCATAGTTCCTAATATAGAAAATGAAAACCCTTTAACCGTTACTTGCGAAAACTTTGCCGATTTAATAATTGATAGAAATGTATTTATAGGAAATTTGCCTAATGTTGAAGGCTTATCTTTGAAAGAAAATTTGAACGCTTATATTGAAAGAAAATTATTTACTTTGAATACGGGACATGCTATTACGGCGTATTTAGGAGCGCAAAAAAATAAAGAAACTATATACGAAGCGATAAACGATAGCGAAATTAAAAATATAGTATTGGGCGCTATGAGAGAGAGCGGAGAGGTTTTAATAAAAAGACATGGATTTAAAAGCGAAGAGCATGAAGCGTATATTCAAAAAATATTAAATAGATTCTTTAATCCATATTTAAAAGATTCCGTTTTTAGAGTGGGAAGAGAGCCTATGCGAAAACTTTCTTATAATGATAGACTTATAAAACCTATACTCGGAACTTTAGAATATAATTTGAGACATGACAATCTGCTTAAAGGAGTAATATCCGCATTCAAATTTTACAGCCCTGACGATAAGGAAAGCGTAGAATTAAAAAGTATGCTTAAAAATGAAAAACTTGAAAAAGTTATTTTAAAGATTACAGAATTAGATATAAATAAAGAGAAAGAAAAAGAATTATATAACGAAATATATAACGAATTAAAACCAAAAAAAATTTTAAATAAAAATAAAAAAATACAAAATAAGGAGAATAATAAAATGAAAGTTATAATTGCAAAAGATTCTAATAAAGTAGGAATGAAAGTTGCGGCGGAAATAATTAATTTATTAAAAGTAAAAAAAGACGCCGTTTTGGGACTTGCAACGGGAGGAACTGCGGAAGCGGTTTATCCTCATTTAATAAAATCTTATAATAAAAAAGAAATAGATTTTAAAAAAGTAAAGACAATTAATTTGGACGAATATAAAGGGCTTGACGGAAAAAACGAGCAGAGCTATAGATATTTTATGGATAAAAATCTTTTTGAGCATGTTAATATAGAAAAGAAAAATACTTTTGTGCCAAAAGGAATCGGAGATAAAGAAAAAAATCTTAAAGAATTTAACAATAAAATAAATAAAAATCCGAGAGATTTGCAATTGCTTGGAGTTGGAGCTAATGGACATATAGCCTTTAACGAACCAAATGATTTTTTGCATTCGGATGCTTTATGCGTAAGACTTGATAAAAAAACCATAAAAGCAAATTCAAGATATTTTAAATCGGAAAAACAAGTTCCAAAAGAGGCTTTCAGCATGGGAATGGGCGGTATATTGAAAGCTAAAAAAATTGTTATAGCCGCAATCGGAAAAAATAAAGCGTCTGCAATAAAAGAATTGCTTTCGCATGATAAAATAACTACAAAATGTCCTGTGACTTTTCTAAAATTGCATAACGATGTTACCGTAATTATAGACGAAGAAATTGCAAAAGCGATAGGTTATAAAAGTAGTAAAAAGTAAATTGTAAAATAAAGAACCAAGTCTTTAATCAAAAAGAACTCGGTTTTATTTTTTACTATAAAAACAAATAAAAAGCCCTATGCTCGATTAACGAACATAGGGCTTAAATTGTTTGCTAAAGCATTTTTAATTAATTTAATTAATATGTTATTAAACTTTTGCAATTCATTAGTAAAAATATTATTCAATCACATAGCCAATTCGTCAAAATCTCTACTTACGGAATTATTTATTTCTATTTCAGTATCATATTTACCTAATGTGTTAAATACGATTTTAAGAGCTTCAATAAGCTTACTTCTATCATTTTTATCAATTAAATGTATAGATAATAATGCAATTCCATTTTTATCAAAAAATGTAAATTTATAAAATTCCCCGCTTCCAAATAAAGCGTTATACCATTTACCTTTAGGAAAAGGGATTGCATCTATATTAAAACTTTTAACTTTAACGGCAAATACTTCTTTTAAATGAAGTTCGTCTCTTAAAAATCCAAATTTTGCTTTTTTATTTTTAATTAAAACTCCATTTTTCATGTCTATAAAAACGCCACGAGGATTAATTTTATTTGCAATTATAAAACTAATTATAGGCAATATTAACACGAAAAGTATGGTAGAATAAAGAGTTGATTCATAATCGTAAGAATTATCTTTAAGTTGCAATATTATCCAAATAGGTATTGGTAAAAAAATAGAAAAAAATTGCATATTATTATATCCATGGTCAAATCTTGATTTTATTCCTTTTATACTAATGTAAAAATCAGATGTGGAATATATGCTATTATCAATCGTATCGTTTTCTTTTTTCTCTTCTTTTATGTTAATATTAGTATTATTTTCAGCATTGTTAACATTGTCATTTATAGCCTCTTCTTTGTTAACAAGCTCGATTTTACTTCCACAAGATGAACAAAAATTCATCCTCTCTTTAATTTCTTTTCCGCAATTTGCACAAAACATAATTTTCTCCATTGTTTTAATTTTTTTTATTAAAAACATTTAAATAAATAAATGTTTTTTCCAAAATAATTAATTATTTTTTATAAGGTCTATTACAAATCCCGCTTTATCTTGGCTATAAGTAGTCATTGAGCAATTAATATCTTCGTAAAAATCTAACTCTATAGTTCCATCATTATTTTCAAAACTATAACTTGTATCGCTAACTTTAGTTATATCTTTCGCTTTAACTACTTGTCCGTCAGAAAAATTTATATTGCCATCGGAAGATATTACAAAAAGTAATTCATTTTCTCCGCTATAGTTCATGCACCAACTTCCCGCATATCTTTCTATACCTTTATTATTAACTTTTTGATTATTAGCCCTCTCATTATTGGCTTTTTCATTATTAATTTTATTTCCAAGACTATTATAATAACTATTTATATCTTTAACTAATTTAAGCGGTATATAATATTCTTTATTATATTCATCGACTTGCAACCCCGAAACTCCTCCTATCCTTTCGATTTCGGAAGTATGCATAGATTTAAAATATAATGTATCGCCTTTTAAAATAAATATTTGATAAAAATTACTTTCTTCTTTATGGTAGAATAATATATTTTTCCATTTCATAGCCAATTTGAATTCGCCGCCATCTTCTCCTTCCACTATTAAAGAAACTTTTTTACCTTCAAAATATGCGCCTGTTCCTGACGCTTCGTTTAAATAGAGTTTCCCTTTAACTTTATTTAAGGGATTGTTCTTAATAATTAAGAATATTACTAATATTATTACTATAGGAATTATTTTTATTAGCGTTTTCATTTTTTCTCCTTTTGTTTTATAAATATAAAAATTATTTAGCTCCGCGACTCATTAAAAATTTAACTATCTCTTTGCCCTTATTACCTTTTCTTTTAGCGTATGTTAAAGCGGTATTGCCATTTTTATCTTTAGCGTTAATATTAGCGCCATTGTCTACCAATAATTTAACTATTTCCAAAACTAACTCCCAATGTTGTATATTTAACATATCTATAGTTTTTTCTAAAACGGAACGACCTATATTATCTTTAACATTAACATCAGCTCCTTTATCTATCAAAAATTTAATCTTCTCTAATATCTCGCTATATTCATAATATGGTAGTGGACTATAATCCATATAATTTATAACTCCTATTATTAAAGGAGGATTTCCAAACATACCGCTACCTCTAGCATTAATATCCGCTCCATTGTCTATTAATAATTTAGCTATCTCTAATCTATCCCAATTAACTGCCTGAGTTAAAGCTGTTTGTCCAAACTCATCATCTTTGGCATTAACATCGGCTCCATAACCTATTAATGATTTAACTATTTTTAAACCACCTTGTCTTGAAGCTGCTATCAAAAATGTATCGCCGTTTTCATTTGTGGCATTAAAATTTAAATTTATTTTTTTATTCACATATTCAATTGTTTTCAGAAAAGTATTTTCTTTATAATTATTATCATAAGGTTCTACAATCTCCAAAATAATTCCAAATAAATGCGCCTCCAACTTTTTCATGCTTTTTAAATCGCCTTGTTTTATATTATCAACTAATTCATTAACAAGTTCTAAATCTACACTTTGCGCATTTAAGTTGATTGATAAAAATAGTAAGATTATAGTCGCTATTTTTATTACTTTGTTTTTTTTAATTTGTTTCATCATAAGAAACTCCTTTAGTTTAATTTTTATATTAAAAACATTTAAATAAATAAATGCTTTTTTCAAATTGAAATTTAATAAATTCAAAAAAGAATTTGAATAAGTTTTTAATATATAAACAGAATAATATTTTATAATTAATAAGTAAACATAAACTTGAAAAAAGTTTAAAGTG
>ENA-ORSC01000625-ORSC01000625.1-human-gut-metagenome-genome-assembly--contig:-NODE-625-length-27476-cov-8.807228_pt1 | contig 27476 bp, 29 predicted proteins | sample MGYA00242178_ERZ509140 | MGnify/ENA primary metagenome ERZ509140 (study PRJEB26280, sample SAMEA2338681) | human gut metagenome | biome: human gut; feature: human-associated habitat; material: faeces... | reverse complement strand
CTGCTGAAGGACTACTTCAACGGCAAGGAGCTGAATCGCGGCATCAACCCCGACGAGGCCGTGGCGTACGGCGCGACGGTGCAGGCGGCGGGGCTGAAAACACCGCCGGTGATCGAATCGGGCTGCGGAGGCTTCCGGCTGGAAGTGTCTGCGGACAAACGGGAGCAGGCGCGGCTGGACGGCATGTTTGAGACGGTTCGCGCAGGATACCGGCTGCTCTCAGCGCGGTATCCGGACTATGTGCGGGTTTTGGGTGAACGTGACCCTGAAAATAAGTTGGAAAGACCCGAGTGTCGCCCGCTTGAAGGGCAGAAGGAGGAACGGAATGGAGAAGTTTGATTGGCTGCAGGCGTTTGCAGCAGAGCAGCAGGAGCAGCCGGAACCGGGCGTATCGGCGGACGCCGCGCCGGAGGATGTGCAGGAGCGCGCAGAGGCGTTCCGGGCGCTCATCCAGGGACCGTACAAGAAGGACTATGACAGACAGGTGCAGACGATCGTGCGCGAGCGGCTGAAAAATTGCGCGAGAAGCGAGCAGGTGCTTAAATCGCTGAGCCCGGCGCTGCAGAAGACCTTCGGCGTGGACGCGGCGCAGCTTACGCCGGAGCAGGCGGAGCGGCTGGCTGCTTGCTCGCCGGAGGGCAGAGTCCCGGCAACGCCGGAGCAGCGCGAGGAAGCGATGCGGCAGGGGTATGAAGCGCTCCGCGAGCAGTTTGCGGCAGTGCGCGAGGCGTATCCTGGCGCGCAGCTGCATGAGGAACTGGAAAGTCCCATGTTCATGCGCCTGGTTATGCGCGGTGTGGATGCCAGAAGCGCCTACGAGTTGACACACTTGCAGGAACTTCGTGCAGGTGCGATGGCATACGGCGCAAGACGCGCACGCGAGGAATTGACGGCGGCCATGCAGGCGGGTTACCTCCGCCCGCGCGAGAGCGGCATGGCCCCGGCGGCTTTCGGCGCATTTGCCGAGAGTCCGGAGCATTGGTCCAGACAGACGAGAGAGGAACTGAAGGCGCGTGCCAGACGGGGCGAGACCGTCCGGCTCTAAGTAACCGCTGATAGCGCTTGCTGATTGCATCATCGGTTACATGAGGAAAGGAGAAGTTTTTATGAATCTGAAACAGGAACTGAATTTGCAGCTGTTTGCTGACGCGGGTACGCTGGTGAATGCCAGCGGCAATTATGTGAACGCGTATTCCGGCGAGGCAAATGCCTTCCCGGAAGGAGGCGGCATGACGGCGTCCATGAAGACGTTTTACGACACGGAACTGCTGGAAAACGCACGGCCAGAACTCATTCATACGCAGTTTGCCCGCAAGCAGGCGCTGCCTGCCGGCCGCGGCAAGACCGTGGAATGGCGCAAGTGGAACACGCTTGAGGACGCGGGCGCGCTGACCGAGGGTGTGATCCCGACGGGTCAGAAGTTCGGCCAGAGCGCTGTGACGCAGGCGATCACCCAGTACGGCACCTATGTGTCCGTGTCCGATCAGCTGGAACTGCACGCCATTGACGATGTGATTTTGGGCGCGGCGGAGGAATTGGGCGCGTCTGCCGGTACGACGCAGGATAAGCTGGTGCGCAATGTCGCCGCAGCAGGCACGAACGTGCAGTACTGCGACAAGGTCGGCACGAACGGCGCGCATACCGCCGTAACCAGCCGCGCGGGGCTGGACACCACCGCAAAGCTGACGCCGGACGAGGTCAACAAGGCGGTGACGCTGCTGAAAAAACTCAAGGCCCCGAAAATTGACGGCAAGTACATTGCCATCATTCACCCGTCCGTTGCATACGATCTGCGTTCGTCCGAGGCGTGGATCGAGGCGCACAAGTACGCGGGTCTGACGGAACTGTTTACCGGTGAGATCGGCGAACTGCACGGCGTGCGCTTCATCGAGACGACCGAGGCCAAAATCTTCAACGGCGAGGGCTGCCCGGTCAAGACGGCAGCGGATACGTCCAAGGGCACGCCTGCGGAGTATTACAGCGTCTATGCAACGCTGTTTCTCGGCAAGGATGCCTATGGCATGATCGATCCCGAGGGCGGCAATCTGGAGATGATCATCAAGGACAAGGGGCAGGTCGGCGGACCGCTCAACCAGTTCTCGACGCTGGGCTATAAGTTCTCCAGTGCGGCGAAGATCCTGTATGAGGACCGTATGGTGCGCGTGGAAAGCTGCGGCGCGTATTCTGCCGAGGACGAAGCAAACTGAGGAAGCAAGATGGAGACCGGCGCAAGCCGGTCTCCGGAGAAGACAGGACAGGAAGGGAGAATTGTCATGGAAAACGCATTTGCAGGTATGAAGACCATCACACTGCCGCGCGCGGGCGGCACGGAGCAGCAGTCGGTGTTTGTCTGCGTCAACGGACGCACGTTTCAGGTGCCGCGCGGCAAGGCCGTCGAGGTACCGGAGCCGGTGTATGAGGTGCTGGAGAATGCCAGGCGGCAGCTGGAGGCGGCACGGAAGATCGAAGATGAACTGGCCGCAGGCTAAAGGCGGCAGGACGAAAGGAGGCGGGGCACATGACCATCCGCGAGGCGCTTGAGACGGTTGATCGGCTGAAACCCAATCAATATGGCAGCGCAGACAAGCTGCGCTGGTTGTCGGAACTGGACGGAGCGGTATACCGCGAGATCCTGACGCAGCATGAAATGGACGTCCCGGCGTTCGCGGGCTACACGCCGGAAGCGGATCTGGACGGAACGGTACTGCTGATCGCGTGGCCGTATGACGAAATTTACCGGTGGTATCTGGAGATGAAGATCGATGATGCCAACGGGGAGATGACGAAGTACAACAATTCCGCCGCCAAGTACAACATGTACTATCAGGCATACCAGAATGCATGCAACCGGGCGCATCTGCCGAAGAGCGAAGCGGCGTATTTCAGACTGTAGGGGGGATGCGGGGTGTTTTATCCGAAGCTGACGGAGCAGCGGCAGCAGACGCTGACCACCGAAGCGTTCCTCGGCTATGATCACAATCTGAAGCTTTCGGACGGGGAATTTTATGACATGGAGAATCTGACGTCGGACAGCTATCCGCTGCTTGCGCCGCGGGCGCGGCGGGGGACGGTGCAGGCGCTTTCTGGAGTGCAGGCAATCTGCGCGCGGGATGCGCTGTGCTGGGTGCAGAATCAGGTCTTGTACATCAATGGCGCTTCCATGGAGGCCTACATGCCGTCGGTGAACATCAAGGCGGGAGAAAAGCAGCTCGTGTCCATGGGCGCATATTTGTGCATCTTTCCGGACGGGATCTATTTCAATACCGAGAAGTATTCCGACAACGGCTATATGGGGCAGGAGAATGTGATCGACGCGGAGAGCGAGAACGTGGAAATCTCCCTTTGCCTTGCTGACGGGTCGGCACTGACGGTGAGTTATGCACAGGCCGCGCAGCCGGAGAGCCCGTCAAACGGACAGTACTGGCTGGACACATCCGGCAAACTCCACACACTTAAGCAGTGGGCGGAGGCGTCGGGGCAGTGGGTATCCGTGCCTACGGTATATCTGAAGCTGTCGGCAAACGGCATCGGCAGGGGATTCAAGCAGTATGACGGTATCCAGCTGTCGGGTCTTGCTGGAAACGAACAGATCGAGAAGCTGAACGGCAGTCAGATCCTTTACGCTGTGGACGAAAGTTATATCGTGATCGTGGGGCTTGTTGATGAGACGGCGAAGGTCACGAGCGGGACGGTGAAGACGGCCCGGCGCGTGCCGAGCATGGACTTCGTCACAGAATGCGGCAACCGGCTCTGGGGCTGCAAGTACGGCGTGGCGGACGGCGAGACGGTGAATGAGATCTACTGCTGCAAACTGGGCGATTTTAAAAACTGGGCGTGCTATCAGGGCGTGGCGACGGATTCGTGGCGGGCAAGCTGCGGTACGGACGGGAAATGGACGGGCGCGGCGACGCTGGCCGACAGTCCGGTGTTTTTTAAGGAGGACTGCTTCCACCGGGTGTATCCGTCGGCGACGGGGGCGCATCAGGTGGTCGTGCAGAAATGCGCGGGTGTGCAGAACGGGTCAAGCAAGAGCCTCGTTGTAGTGGACGACCGGCTGTATTACAAGTCGCGCATGGGCGTGTGCGTGTATGACGGAAGTCTGCCGCAGGAGATCGGAAGCTGCTTCGGCACGGGGCTTTACTACAACGCCGTCGCGGGCGGCGTGCGTGGGAAGTACTTCATCAGCATGGAGGATGAGGCACATCACTGGACGTTGTTCGTCTACGACACGCGAAAGGGGCTGTGGCACAAGGAAGACAGCGTCCACGCGGAGGACTTCGCGCGGGTGGACGATGAACTTTATTTCCTCGAAAACGGAACGCTCAAAACCGTGTACGGCAGCGTCGGAACGCTGGAAGGAGCGGTCGAGTGGATGGCGGAGACGGGGATCATGACGTATGGGCTCGTCGGGAAAAAGTATGTCTCGCGCATCAATCTGCGGATGCAGCTGCTGAGGGGCTCCTCTGTGGATTTCTGGGTGCAGTATGATTCGGACGGCGTGTGGCGGCACTGCGGACATATCGAGGGCCGGGGGCTGCGTACCTTCCTGCTGCCGGTCCGGCCCGCAAGGTGTGACCATCTGAAATTCCGGCTGACGGGAAAGGGCGAGATGAAGCTGTTCAGCCTGGCGCGGGTGCTGGAAGGCGGAAGCGATGTATAACGCGTTCTGTAGGGGCCGATGCCCACATCGGCCCGGCAGAATGCACGTCCGAAACGAAAAACGCTGCGGCGAAATTGAAGGTTCCCAGTGGGCCGGTGTGGGCATCGGCCCCTACAACGTACGGAAGGAGGTGCAGAGGATATGGGAAGTTTAACGCTTGCATATCCGTCCATTGCGGGGAAGACGACGCAGGAGCAGCTGGAGAGCATGCGGCGGTATCTGTGTTCCGTGACAGAGCAGCTGAATCTGGCGGACTGGTCGGCGAAGGCGGCGCTGACGGAGATCGCACAGGTCATTGACGCGGACGGGCTTCCGGAGGAGGAAAAGAAGACCACGCTTTCCAGCTATGCGGCTTTAAAGTCCCTCATCATCAAGACGGCGGATTTCGCGGCGGCGAATTCGGAAACGTGGTCAGCAAAGCTGTCCGGCAGCTATGTGGCAATCTCGGATTTTGGAAAGTATCTTGAGAAGACGCAGCTGACGATCGAGGGAAACTCCGTCGGAATTAAACAGCTGTATGATTACACGGCAGGCGTGAACAATGCGTTTTCCGTGAATGCGCAGCAGTACATCAAGACGGGGCTGCTCTACTACAACGACGTGACGCCGGTGTATGGCGTGGGCGTGGGCAATATTGAAACGACCGTGACGGACAGCGGCGGAAAGATTGTGGACCGAACGAAAAACGAACTGCTGACCGTGACGCCGAAACGCATTTCCTTCTGGCAGGAGGGGCTGGAGGTCGCGTACCTGTCGGGCAAGAAGCTGCATTTTCCGTCCGGAACGCTGGAGGCCTACAACGCGAAGCTGACCGGGACGATCACGGCGGCGGCAGGCTCGGCCTTTGGGCCGTGGACGATTGCGGACGGGAGCATCTACCGCGTGGAAAACGCGTTCGGCAGCAGCGCGGGTATGTATTTCGGGACGGGCGGCCTCTCCGTATCAGACCGGTTTCAGGTGGACGCGAACGGATATCTGACGTGCTCGGGCGCGAGTATCTCCGGCGCGATCAGAGCCACGAGCCTGAATGTGACGGGCGCAACCATCACGGGGCTTACAGTCGATGCGGCAAACGTCACTGGCAATTTGTCTGCTTCGCGTATCAACGGCGGCATTCTGGATTTCAACAACTTTTCGGTCAATCACCTGTCGGCAAACGACATTACAACGGGGCTTTTATCGGCGGACTATATCAAGCTGGGCGGCGATATGGCGGTATACGATGCGCTGAACAGCGGTACTGTCGGCGGATGGCTCGGCTATACGACGGGCACCTACGGCGGCGCGGGGATCCATATGCAGAGCGGACTCGGCGAGGTCGTGGCGACGACGAGCGGCGCAAAGCTTTGCTATGGTGGCAATACGCTGTCCGTCACGGAGGGCGGCGCGCAGACGAACTGCCGAACGGCGGTGGGCGGCGATCTGGTCGTAAGCGGCAGCGCGGCTCCGGCGTATGACGGCGCGGGATCACTCGGGTTTTCTGATTACCGGTGGTCGGTCGTGTATGCGCAGACGGGCACGATCACCACATCTGATCGGGAGAAGAAAACGGAAATTTCGTATGAGTTGGAACGCTATGATGCGCTGTTTGAGAAGCTGCGTCCGGCAAGCTACCGGCTGAAAAACGGTGCGTCCGGCAGGACGCACACAGGTCTTGTTGCGCAGGATGTGGAGCAGGCGCTCCGGGACAGCGGTCTGACGGGGCAGGACTTTGCGGCCTTTGTGAAAACGCCGCGAAAGGACGGCAGTGCAGATTACGGCCTGCGCTATGAGGAGTTGATTACCCTGTGCATCCGGCAGATCCAGAGGCTGCAGACAAGGGTGAGGAAATTGGAGGAAACGGCATGAGTAAGCTTTCAAATGCGATTGGCGCGCTGCGTGCTGGGCTTGTGGAGGCGGTCAACGCCTCCGGGCTTCCGCCGTGCGTCGTCGGGATGGTGCTCGATCAGGTGCGCACGCAGGTGCGGCTGCTCGAAGCGCAGGAGGACGCGGAAGCAGAGGAGAAAAAGGAGGAAGACAATGGCGCTTTACAGAGTGCAGGGTAACGGAAAGGCTCCGGTGGGCTTGCAGGTGGGCGACGAGGTTGTGACGGGCGGCGGCACATACCGCATTCTTGGCGTAAATGCCGACGGCAGCTACCGCAGTTCGCTCAGCAACAAGTATCAGACGATCTATAACTATCGCGGCAGCTACGGGACGCCTTCTGCCGGTCAGACAGACGCGGCGCAGGTCAGAACGCCCGGCTATACGCCGTCCGGCGCGGCAAGCGAGGCAAAGGCGGCGCTGGATCGGGTGCTGGCGGAAAAGCCCGGAAGCTATACGTCCCGGTGGGACAAGGAACTTGACACGCTTTATGACCAGATTGCGAACCGGAAGGCATTTTCCTACGATCTGGGTTCGGATCCGCTGTACCGGCAGTACCGTGAGCAATATCAGAGCGCGGGACGGCTGGCAATGGAGAACACAATGGGTGCGGCGGCAGCGCTCACGGGCGGCTATGGCTCAAGCTACAGCCAGCAGGCGGGGCAGCAGTCGTATAACGCGTATCTGCAGAAACTCAACGAGGTCGTGCCGGATCTCTATGCGCAGGCGCGCAGCCAGTATGACCGCGAGGGGGCGGCGCTTTCTGAGCGTTATGCGCTGATCAGCAGCCGCGAGAAGAGCGACTATGACCGCTATCGTGATCAGGTGACGGATTATTACGCTGCGCTGTCCGACGCGCGCAGTGCGTACCAGAGCGAGGCGCAGCGCAGCGAAACTCTGGCGCTGCAGTACGCGAAGCTGGCGAACGACAATTACTGGAACGAGCTGAACTATCGCTCCGACCGGGAGGACGCGGCAAACGCGCAGTACTGGAAGCAGCTTGCCTATGCGGACAAGCAGGCTGCGGCGGCGGAAAAGGCGGCGCAGGCCCGGCAGAAGGCGGCGCAGACGGGCAAGACGAAGGACAAGCAGACAAAACGTTCATCCTCCCTTGCCAGAGGCAGAGGCGAAAAGCGCAGCAGAACAGCGCCCGGCACGGCGCGCCGCGACGAGATCAACTGAAAAAGCCAGGGGGAGGAGAGCAGATGACAAAGCTTCCGGGTGCAAAGCCAAGCCCACGCATTGCGGGCGGCGTGCTGCGCTGGTACGCGGGCGACACGTTTTCCGTGACGCTGGCGCTGGAACTGCGCGATCAGGACGGCGAGACGGTTTCTGTCGGCGCGTCCGACAGTCTCACGGTCAGCTTCTTTGATGCGTCGCACACGCCGGTGCATACGTTTCAGTTTGACCGCGTGACGGGAGGGCAGGCAACGCTGACGTTCGACGATACGGTCAGTGCAAAATTTCCAAGGGGTGCGTATTTTTATGACATTTTATATACGCACGGCGACAAAACAACGCTTGCGCGGGACAACCGCGCGGCGGCAGAGTGAGGTGCGGATATGCGGGTAGAGATTCCGAATGCGATCACAGTGACCATTGGCGGCCTGATCTCCAGAGGCGTGAGAGCGGTTGCAGTCACGGAAGGGGGGAGGCTCGTCTTCACGCTGACGGATGGCAGCACTGTTGACCTTGGCAGCGTCGTGGGGCCGCAGGGGCCGAGAGGCGAGACAGGCGCAGAGGGGCCGAAGGGCGAGACAGGTGCACAGGGCCCAAAGGGTGATACCGGTGCGCAGGGCCCGAAGGGCGAAGCCGGCGAACGCGGCCCGAAGGGCGAAACTGGTGCACAGGGGCCCAAAGGCGATACGGGTGAGCAGGGGCCAAAGGGCGAGACAGGTGCACAGGGCCCGAAGGGCGAAACCGGCGAACGCGGCCCGAAAGGTGAGACGGGCGCACAAGGCCCAAAGGGCGATACGGGCGCGGGCTTTCTGGTGAAGGGATATTACGCGACGGCCTCCGTGCTGGAGGCGTCCGTGCAGAATCCAATGGCAGGCGATGCCTACGGCGTCGGGGCATCGGAGCCGTATGACATTTATATTTTTGACGGCGCAACAGAAAGCTGGATCAACAACGGGCCGCTTCAGGGCGCGCGAGGTGAAAAAGGCGACAAGGGAGAGCCCGGCGAGGCCGGGACTCCGGGACGGGACGGTGCGGATGGTACAGACGGTCAGAATGGCGAACCGGGGCAGAACGGCGCGACCTTTACGCCCTCCGTATCCACAGACGGCGTTCTCAGCTGGACGAACGACGGTGGAAAGGAAAATCCGGCAAGCGTGAATGTCAAAGGCCCGGCAGGAGCACCTGGGAAAGACGGCTCCGCCGGTGCGCCCGGCGCAGACGGCGAACCGGGGCAGGACGGCACGACCTTTACACCATCTGTATCCGCAGACGGCATTCTCAGCTGGACGAATGACGGCGGGAAGGAAAATCCGGCCAGTGTGAATATCAAGGGGCCTGCAGGGGAAGCGGGACCAGGCTCGGAGTTGTTCTATGTCGGCTGCGGTATTCATGCCGAGGATACTTATGATCAAAGTGTCACGCACACCAAGACATATGACGAAATCCTTGCAGCTTATAAGGCTGGGAAAGCGTGTTATGCAAGAGTGAAACTCTTTGGGGCATACAATACGAACCTCCTGCTTCTTCCGCTTGCGGAAGTGGATGAAGCGTTTGGGTATGTCAATTTTGCATTGACAAAGATGACGCAGGGCGATACGTCGGAAGAACTGATGATTTATTACGTCCATATTGACTCGGATGGCAATGCAGAAGGCTACTGGGGTACACGGTATACGCTATCCGGCAGCGAGAAATTCCTGCCGAGCGTCACAGCGGCCGATAATGGGAAGTTTATGTGCGTTGCGAACGGGGCGTGGAGCGCCGTCACGGTGCCGGATGCGGAAGGAGGGTCTTACTGATGTCACGATGTATGACGGACACGGATAATCTGACTGCAGTTGCCGACGCGATCCGCACCAAAGGCGGCACGTCCGCGCAGCTGGTCTATCCGGCAGGGTTCGTTTCCGCGATTCAGGCAATTCAGACCGGCGTCACGCCGAAGTTGGTCGTGATCACCTCTGCGGGGGCGGCTGTCACGGCGGTAAAAGGCTCAAAAACAGTCAGCGGAACTGCCGGAACAGACGGAACATGCACGCTGGAAATCCCGGAGGCGGGAGAATGGAGCGTAACGTCAACAGCAAACGGACTGAGCGACACGCAGAGCATCGTGATCGGAACGCAGTGCATGTCGCTGTTTTCGGTCGATCCGGTTTTTGCAAACAACTCCTGGGCGGGCGTTGTAACGGCCTGCCGCAGAGGGAACGTGCCGTCCGCATGGGCTGTGGGCGACAGCATGCTTATGACGATCGGCGGTGTAGATTATCAGGTCGATATCATCGGCAAGAGCCATGATGATTATGCAGACGGCTCCGGCAAGGCCCCGCTGACGTTCCAGTTACATGACTGCTACGGTACGGGGTACGGCATGAATGACACAGAAACGGTCGTAGGCGGCTGGAAGAGCAGTAAAATGCGCACAGAGTATCTGCCGTCTATTCTGGCGCTTATGCCGGAAAGCGTTAAAAACGGCATCCGAGAGGTCAGCAAAAAGAACGCAGCAACAGCATCTTCTATTGTAACTTCGGCGGATAAACTGTTTCTGCTCTCGGAAATTGAGATTTTCGGCAGCCGGGGCGTATCCGCTGCAGGCGAGGGAACGCAGTACAGCTATTATGCGAATGGTAATATGTCTGGCGGAGAAAAGGTGAAGACGATGAACGGCGCTGCCGCGACGTGGTGGCAGCGGTCACAGAACTTTGCAGGCGCAGGCGGCTTCGGCTTTGTCGGACAGCAGGGCGGCACAAACGGCGGCGATATTACAAATCTGTACGGCGTGAGTTTCGCATTCTGCTTTTAAGGAGGAGACGCATGGAATATCTGAAAGCAAACGGAACAGAGATTCCCGCACAGGTCTGCGGAAAGCAGATCGACCGCGACTGGGACGGCCGCGCGTCCAGAACGGTGACGCTCACCATGGCGTATGCGCAGGCTGCGCAGCTGTTTGTGGACGGACTGAACTGGGCCATTGTGCGGCGCGGGGATGACGCGCATGGAACAGCACAGGAGCAGGACTGCTCCGACTACTGTGTTGCAGGGCCGATTACAGACAACCGGGATGGGACGCTCACGGTTAAAATGGGCCAATATACACAGCTGGAGAAAGCGCTGCAGGAACTGGAGGAAGCACTGACATGACGAGACTGGAGCGGGAAATGCTCGCGCGGATCAAAGAGCGGCTGGCTGGGCTGGATCCCGCTGCGGCTGAAAAACTCGCGGCGCTTATGCCGGTGCTTGCGCGCTTCGCGCAAAGTTATGAAGCGCTCGGTGCGGCGGCAAAAAGAACCATCGGGACGCTTCTGCCGGAGTTAGCTGCGCTGCTTGCGGCAGCGGAAGGAGCGATGCGATGAATGCAGAGCAGGCAGGTGCGTTTTTCGTGCTTGTGAGTGTGTGCAGCGGACTCGGCTCCATTTTGAGTCTGCTGCTGCTTCTGGCAAAGCCGATGCGGGAACGGCTGTTTGGCCTCAGCGCAATCCGCGATGGACAGAAATGTATGCTGCGCGCGGACATGCTGGCGGCATATTATAAACACAGAGAAGAAAAAACCATCCGGCAGTATGAATATGAGAATTTCCTCTATGAATATAAGGCTTACAAAGCGCTGCGCGGCAATTCGTTCATCGAGCGCATTGCCTGTGAGGTCGCCGAATGGGAGATCGTGACATGAGTAACCGCAGGCAATTTGATCATCGGTTGCATGAAAGGAGTATTTGAAGATATGGAACAGTTTTTGAAGCGCATTGAAAACCTGCTGACGGTCAAGTCGATCGTGACGCTGGCGCTGACGGCAGTTTTCGCCTGTCAGGCAATCAAGGGTGAGGTCAGCCGGGACTTTATGATGATCTATACGACGGTCATCGCGTTTTACTTTGGAACGCAGGCGCAAAAGCTGCAGAGCGGTGCGAATGTACGGCATGACGACGGCGCATCCGAGTAATTACACGAAGGGCCGCAGCGCGCGCATTGAGTTCCTTGTGCTGCACTACACGGCCGGGCACAACGACTCCGCCGCGGGGAATCTCCGATATTTTGCGTCCCCGCGCGGGGCCTCGGCCCACTATTTTGTTGACCGGGACGGCTGGCGGCAGTCGGTCAGCGACGAGGACACGGCGTGGTCTGTCGGCACGGCAGGGATCTATACGCAGAAGCACCCGCGCTGCCATAACGGCAACTCGATCTCCATCGAGATGTGCTGCCGGTATGACGCGGGGCGGTACTGGCTGGAGGATGTGGTCGTGGCGAACGCGGCGCTGCTGACAAGAAAGCTGATGCGCAAATACGGCATTCCGATCGAAAACGTGCTGCGGCATTATGACGTGGTCAGCAAGCGGTGCCCCGCGATGTGGGTGGACGATGAGAACGCGTGGTTCGCGTTCAAACGGCAGGTCATGGAGGTGATGGAGATGACGAAGGAGGAGTTGCTTTCTCTGAAGGACACGGGCGACTATCCGTCCGACTGGGCGCGGGAAGCGACACAGTGGGCCAAGCAGACCGGTGTTTTTACCGGCGACAGCGCGGGCAACTTTGGTTGGCAGCAGCCGGTCACGCGCGAAGCCGTGGCAAAGCTGCTGTACGAATATGATCAGATGCGCAGCGTTGACAGCGGTGCGGCGGACATGGTAAAATAAGCGAGAAGAAAGAAAACGCGGAAGGGGGGAGAGGCGGATGCTGGAGATCCTGCTCATCAGTGCGGGCGCGGTATTGGAGACGCTGTTCATCATGCGCTCTTATAAGCGGCGCGATGTTTCGTCGGTAGTGCTCAAGACGGCGGCTTCGGTGGTGTTCGTGCTGCTGGGGCTGCTGGAACTGCGGAGGATGGGGCCGAGCGTGTACGAGTGGTATGTCGTGGCGGGACTGACGCTCGGAATGCTGGGCGATCTGCTGCTGGCGCTGCGATTCTTGTCGGAAAAGCTGCATCGGCTGTTCTTTGCGGCTGGCTCTGTGTCGTTTTTCCTGGGGCATATTGTCTACATTCTTGCAATTCTGACGCTCTGCCCGGCGGCGTGGCTGTATGCAATCCCCATCGCAGTGGTGGCGCTGGGCGCGGCCTGTTTTTACGCGTATGCCAAGGAGGTGCGCGCGGGCAGAATTACGCCGCTCGGCGTGGTCTATATCGGCGGCGTTCTGTTTATGACAGCCTGCGCGGCGACAGGCGCATTCATCGAGTCCAGCCGGGCGCTGTTCCTGTTTTTTGTCGGCGGTATCTGCTTTTCTGCGAGCGATAATATGCTGGTTGTGCTCTCCTTCGGGAAGAATGACAGTCCCTACCGCAATGCGGTTTTGCATGTGCTGTACTACATGGCGCAGATCTTTATCGCATTGACGATTCAGTTCGCATAAGCTGCCCGGCAAGGCGGCACAGCGGGCCTCAACAGAAAATCGGGCGCAGCCGGAATGCGGCTGCGCCCTGTTTTTATGCGTCCAGTGCGGACAGCACATTGTCCCAGACACCCGGGAAGGTGCAGTACTCGATCAGGGTCAGTGCGCTGGTGGGATCTTCGCCGGACGACAGCGCAGTCTCAAATGCGGTTTGGTTCTCCAGAAGGTAGATCGCGCCTGCGCCGCTTTCATCGTACAGCGCCGCGACGCCGCCGGATTCAAATTCCAGCCAGATTACGGCCTCGCCCTGCACATCGCCCGGCTCCGGGTCCATGATGTTGAGCGCAATCACGAGCAGCTTTGCCCGCTTCTCTGTCAGAATCTGCTTCTCCCAGCCGCTTTCCGTGCGGGTATAGGCCGTGACTGTCCCGCCGGAGAGGGTGTCGTAGGGGGTGAAGGTGTACGGGTCGGTGGGAGCGGGTTCGTCCTCATCCAAGAAGTGCTCGGCGTTCAGACCGCCGAAGCTGATGTGTGAGACTTCACCCGCTTCGACGCGGATCAGCATGAACAGGTCGCCGGACGTGAGCTCGTACAAGTCATACGGAATCTCCTGATCGTTCTCGATCATTGTTTCATGCGTCCACACGGCGTCCGGGTATGCAGCCTCGACGGCCTCCTGCGGGCTTCCAATGTCGATGCCGGTATCCAGCGTCCAATCGCAGGGGCTTTGCGTCCAGACCTCGCTCAGCACCGAGCCGCTGCCGTCGCGCATGCCGGTGTTCGTGAATCGCAGACGCAGATCATACTGCACATCCGCGCTTCCGGAGGTATTATAGAACCAGCAGACTTCCCACACGCCGTCCTCACGCTGGATCTCTCCCGTGTTGCTGACGCTGTCCGGCTCACCGAGCATGGCCTGCACGTCCTCACGCTTCATCCCCAGCCGCAGCCCGCCGAGCTCCGTCGTCAGAATGCGTGCGGCCACGGAATCGCTGTCCTCCCAGCCGCCGTCCGCTTCGGGGCTTCCGTCGCGCGACGGGTCGGGTGAACCGGAAATGCCGTTCTCCGCAGGCTTTTCATCGCTCGCCGGGGATTCCGTGGTGGGCGTTTCGGCATCGGCGGCACTCTTGTAGCCAAGGTTCCGCACGGCCAGCGGGATGGAGATGGCCAGCACCGCGCAGGCGGCCAGCGCCGCGATGGGCAGCCAGCGCTTTTTCCGCCGGATATCGGCAGCTTCCTCGATCATGGTGTCGCTCAAATCCCCGATGCAGCGGAACAGATCCTGCGTCGTCATACTGCGATCCCCTCCTTCAAAAGCGCGTCCCGCAATCCCGCGCGCAGGCGGAACAGCCGGGACTTGACCGTGTTTTCCGTCAGGCCGAACAGGCCAGACAGGCGCCGGACAGAGTCGCCGTAATAATACCGGCGGAGAAACAGCTGCCGGTTCTCGCGCGTCTGCGCCTGCAGGAACAACTCAATCGTCAGCGTGACGGCCTGTGCGTCCAGCTGTGCCTCGGGCCGTTCGCCGCCCGGCAGACAGTCGGAAAGTTCGGAAAGCAGCAGCTCCGTCTGCCCGCCGCCGCGCTTCTGCGCGCGGGCCGCCTCCCAGCGCGTAAAGGACAGATTGCGCGTGATACGGCCCAGAAACGCCCGCAGACAGCCGGGCCGCGTGGGCGGAATGGTGTTCCAGGTATGCAGATAGGTGTCGCTGACGCATTCCTCCGTGTCCTCATGGCTGTGCAGAATGTTGAAGGCAATGGAGCGGCAGTAGCTGCCGTATTTTTTCCCTGTTTCGGAAATGGCCCGTTCCTCGCGGGCAAAGTACAGATCAATGATCGTTTCATCTTCCATGTTGAATCCTCCTCTATTCTTCCAGACCGGTTTTTTTCGCGTTGGTTGCGAGGATTTGGGTTGATTTTTTTCGTCTTCCGTGCTATGCTCTGCATGCAATTTGCATGGATTCGTTCACATGGAGCGGGAGGGAAGAGAAAAATGCAAGAACCGTTGCAAAAAACTGCATTTTCAAAGCAGGCGCTTCTGCACTGCGCGGGTATCGTCGGCGCAGGACTGCTGTATTCGCTGGGAATTAACCTGTTTGTGGTCCCGGCGGGGCTGTATACGGGGGGAATTATGGGCTTTGCGCAGCTGCTGCGCACGCTGTTTTTGTATCTGACAGGGCTGGAACTGAAGATCGATATTGCAGGTATCATCAACTATGCAATCAACCTCCCGATTTTATTCATCGCGTGGAAACGCCTCGACCACCGCGTGGTGTTCAAGACGCTGCTGTCCGTCACATCGACGACTATTTTTTTGTCCCTCGTCCCGCGCACAGGCATTCTGCACAGTGACAAGCTTGCCGAATGCCTCATCGGCGGCATACTCTGCGGCTGCGGCATTGGCATCACGCTCTGGATGGGCGGCACGTCGGGCGGCATGGATGTGATCGGCATGATGCTCATCAAAAAGGGCTCGCATACATCCATCGGCCATGTAAACCTGTTCTGGAACATGGCGCTCTATGCGATCTGCGCCGCTGCGTTCAATCTGTCTACGGCGATCTATTCAATCCTGTTCTCGTTCATCTCCACAACGGCGATGGACAAGCTGCATATGCAGAACATCAATGTCGAGGTTACAGTCGTGACCAAGATTCTGAGTCCGGAAATGGAGCATGAAATTCTTGTTGACCTGCACCGCGGCATTACGCGCTATGAAGGCATCGGTGAGTACACCGGCGAACCGGTTCATATTTTCTATATCCTCGTTACGAAATACGAGATCAGCCGCCTGCGCGCCATCGTCTGCAAACACGACCCCCACGCCTTCATCGTCGCCAAGGACGGCGCGGTCGTCTATGGGAATTATAAGAGAAAGCTGTAAACGCATGCGCCAAAGGCTCCCCTGAAAGGGGAGCTGGCGCGAAGCGACTGAGAGGTCGCAGCAGGCAGCGGAGAGAAGCGGAAGCCTTACAGCGAATACATAGGCATTTTCCCATTTGAGCGTAGGGGTCGATGCCTACATCGGCCCGCTGGGCAGTTGCGAATTCGCCGAAGATTGCCGTAAACCCGGTGCAATTTGCCGGGTCGATGTGGGCATCGACCCCTACAAACGGTGCGGTGAAAGGCGACAGGGTTTCTGAAAATTTTAATATGCTTCACAAAAAACCGGGCCATGACGGTCCGGTTTTTCTGTTTACAGCACACGCTCGACTGCGTGGTATAAGCTGCGGATGGCAAGTTCGTAGTCCGTCTCCTTGACGGCAATGATGATGTTCAGTTCGCTTGAGCCCTGGTCGATCATGCGGATGTTGATGTTCGCGTCGGCGATCACGCGGAAAATGCGCGCAGCGGTACCCTTGGCGTAGATCATGCCCTGGCCGACGACGGCGATGAGGGCCAGCCCATCTTCCACGCTTACATGGTCGGGCTGCAGCCGCTCGTGAATCTGCTGCAGGATTTCCTCGCGCGCAGGCGCCAGCGCCTCGGTCGAGACGAGGATAGAGACGGTATCAATGCCGGACGGGCAGTGCTCAAACGAAATGCCATGCTCCGCGAAAATCTGCAGCAGCTTTGCCACGAAGCCAATCTCACCGTTCATCATGGATTTCTCCACATATACGCTGCTGAAGCCTTTGTGGCCCGCGATGCCAGTCACGATGCGCTTGTGCGCGTTGGACGGAAGCGAGGGGACGATGAACGTGCCGGGGTCGGACGGGCGATTGGTGTTGCGGATGTTGATGGGAATGTTCGCCCGGCGGACGGGGAAGACGGCGTCCTCATGTAAAACGGACGCGCCCATGTAGGAAAGTTCGCGCAGTTCGCGGTATGTGATGTAGTCGATCACATGCGGGTGTTCGATGATGCGCGGGTCGGCGGACAGAACACCGGAAACGTCTGTCCAGTTTTCATACAGGCCTGCGCCGACGGCACGGGCAACAACCGAACCAGTTACGTCCGACCCGCCGCGCGTGAAGGTATGCACGGCTCCGTCAGGCATTGCCCCGTAGAAGCCGGGGACCACGGCACGCTCAATGCTTACGAGCGTATGGCCGATGGCGGTGTTCGTCGCGTCCGGGTCGAACGAGCCGTCGGCATGGAACAGAACCATCTGCGCCGCATCGACAAAGCGGAAGCCGAGATAGGCGGCCAACAATTTGGAATTGAGATATTCGCCCCGGCTGGCCATATAATCGCGCTGGGGACTCTGGCGCAGATGCGCCTCGATGGCGGTAAAGTCCGGCTCGAGATCGACGGGCAGATGCAGCGCGTCAACAATGTCGGCAAAGCGCTGTCGGATCTCGGAGAGCACAGGCGCAGGATCCTGTCCTGCGCAGGCGGCGTCATAGCAGCGGTAAAGAAGATCCGTGACCTTCGTGTCGCCGTCAAAGCGCTTGCCCGGCGCGGAAGCGACAACATAGCGGCGGGCTGGGTTTTCCCGGATGATTGCCGCAACCTTTTCAAACTGTGCGGCGGTTGCCAGCGAACTGCCGCCGAATTTCACAACGATAGGATTCATGGGGAACTCCTTTCAATGGGGGTGCTAGCGTTATTTTCGCATAAAGTCCCCCGCCGCGTCAACCATGTTTTCGCAGAAACCTGCTTTTTCGGCAAAAAATCTGCGCACAGGAGAAAAACATCTGTCTTTTTGTCAGGAACGCACAAAGCCGCCGGACAAACGTCCGGCGGCTTACAGCAGTGTCGGCTGAATCGTGCAGCCTGTAAGCGTTTTAAACACAGTTTGTGATAGGGACGGGGCCGCCCGATTGGCAGCTGTGAAGCTGCGTGGCAGTCTGTATGGGACGATGCCTCTGCCGGCCTCTTAAATGCTGCGAATTCTCCGATATTTTCAAATAAAAGGTGCTGCTTTCTGCGGGTGGATAAAGGCAACCGCTCCCTCTGATAAACCGTGAAGAATATAGAAAACTCCGGGCCCAAATGAGCCCGGAGTTTTTTCGGCAGGACGCATGGCAGGACTGCACACCCTTCTCTGAATGGATGCTACACCCGTTACCCGGACAGCCAGCTCCGAAACGGCAACCTTGCGGCACACAGGGTGGACTGCTTAGTGCTGCTTGGTTCCCCACCTGACACGATTCACAGAGCCCTATTGCGCAAGACCAGATCTTCAACACCGCTTATTCGGGTCAGACGGCACAGCATACACCCTCGGTCGGGAATTCCTCCCCGCTGTAGCGGATTGCGGGTAACAGGGCACCGCTATCTCCCCAAGTAGTGCAGCCTTGCCATGCGTCTCGCCGGTTTGCGTTCAGTCAAGCTTGCTCTCGACAAAATCGACCAACTCGCCGACGGTTGCGATTTTCTCTTCCAGTTCCAGATCGACACCGAGTTGCTCTTCCAGATCCATGACCATCTCGACGGTATCCAGCGAATCGACGCCGAGACTTTCAAATGTAGTGTCACGGGTGATCTCGTCTGCCGGAATGTCGAGTTGCGAGGCAAGATACGCCTGAATCTTCTCAAACATCTTGAATTCCTCCGTTGTTACGGTTTCAAATAGCATAAGACTATGATACGAATATTTTCTCGGATGTCAAGCACAAAAGTGTAAATAATCTGTAATTTTGAATTTCTTTAATTTAAAAAGTCGCGCAGCTTCTTGCTTCTGGACGGGTGGCGCAGCTTGCGCAGCGCTTTGGACTCGATCTGACGGATGCGTTCGCGGGTCACATCGAACTCCTTGCCGACCTCCTCAAGCGTGTGCGGCTTGCCGTCGGTCAGACCGAAGCGCATGCGCAGCACCTGCTCTTCGCGCGGGGTCAGCGTGGAAAGAACCTCTTCCAGCTGCTCGCGCAGCAGGGTATACGTCGCCTCCTCTGAGGGCTGCGAGGCCTCGTCGTCCTGAATGAAGTCGCCGAGGTGACTGTCCTCCTCCTCGCCGATCGGCGTTTCGAGGGAAACCGGCTCCTGCGCAATCTTTAAGACCTCTTCGACCTTGCTTTCCTCGATATGCAGTTCGTCCGCGATCTCCTTTGTCGTCGGCTCGCGGCCCAGCTTCTGCACCATGGAATGCGATGTGCGCAGCACCCGGTTGATCGTCTCGACCATATGCACCGGGATACGGATCGTGCGCGCCTGATCGGCGATGGCGCGGGTGATGGACTGGCGGATCCACCAGGTTGCGTAGGTGGAGAATTTGTAGCCTTTGGTATAGTCGAATTTCTCAACGGCTTTCATAAGCCCCAGATTGCCCTCTTGAATGAGATCGAGCAGCTGCATGCCCCGGCCCACATAGCGCTTTGCAATCGACACAACGAGGCGCAGATTGGCCTCAGACATGCGCTTGCGCGCCGCTTCGCGCGTTGCCTCGTCGCCTTCAACCATTTTCCTGGCGACATCCTGTTCTTCCTCCGGCGAAAGCAGCTTGATGCGGCCGATCTCCTTGAGATACATGCGAACGGGGTCATCCAGCTTGGCGTTTTCCACGTCCTCGGGCAGCGCCTCCGGCTCATCCAGATCCTCAGGCAGTCCCTCGTCCTCAATGGCTTGCATTTCGCTGAGTGTGGGATTGTCCATGTCGGCCGATCCGATGAGATCCAGCACGTCGGAGACGTCGATCTCAATGCCGCTCTGCTCGAGAATGTTATAAAACTGTTCGGTCTGCTCCTGCGTGGCGTCCACGTCGTCGAGTGTTTCAACCAGATGCTTGGAGGATACCTTTCCGGTCTTTTTTGCCTCGGTAATCAGCGTTTCGAGTTTTTGCCGGTTTTCTGCCGTGAGATCCATCTTCTGCAGAAGTTCCAATTCTTTTCCCATTGCTTACCCTCCATACTGTTTTGTTGATTTCATCTGCTCAGCCAGCAGCCGCAGGCTGGCCTCTGAGCGTGTCAGACTCCGGTCTTCATATTCTTCCTGAATCACGCGCAGATAATCCGCGAATGCTTCATCGGAAACGGGAGCGGTATCCCGGCTCATGATATAGGAAAGATGCGCCATCTCTTCCGGGGTAAAATCCGCCTCCAGCGCGGAAAGCGCCGTGGGACGGCCCGCCTGCATCCGCTGGCGAAGATCTGCCAGCACCCGGCCGAACAGATCGACTGAAAATGCCTCGGCCGGAAGCGTCACGCTTGCAATCAGTTCCGGCTCGCGCAGGAGCATGCAGATGAGTCCTTCCTCGGCGGAGGCGGAGCGGAGATTGTCATAGCGGATGGCGCGCGATTTCGGCGCTCTTTGGCGTGCGATATCGAGATCCTGCGACTCCTGCTTTTTCTGCTCAATGGCGCGGGCCTTTCGGTAGGCTTTTTTGATCTCCAGCTGCATGGCTTCCGGCGTGATGCCGGCGGCCTCTGCCGCGCGCCGTCCGTAGACCTCGCGCTGCACCGCGTTCGGGAACGTGGCGATGAGCGCGGCGGCCTGGTTCAAAAATTCCACGCGTTGATCGTCGAGCGTCAGGTCATATTTGCGCTTGAGACTGTCCAGCCGGTATTCGGCCTGATTCTGGCAGGCATCCAGCAGCACCTCAAAGCGCTGCGCGCCGTATTTTTTCAAAAACTCGTCCGGATCCTTTGCACCCTGCATGCGCAGGACGCGCACCTGAATGCCGGTCTTTTCGAGCATGGGGATGGCGCGGCGTGTGGCGTTCTGCCCGGCCTCGTCGCCGTCGTAGGTCAAAATGACCTGATTGGTGTATTTGGCGAGGATGTTCGCGTGCTCCTCCGTCAAGGACGTGCCGAGCGACGCGACGGCGCAGTCGAACCCGTACTGGTGCAGCGCGATGGCGTCCATATAGCCCTCGGTCAGAATGATGCGCCCCTGCTTGCTCTTGCGGGCAATATTGAGTGCGAACAGATTCTTGCGTTTATTGAAAATGATCGTCTCGGGCGAGTTCAGGTATTTCGGCGTGGAATCGTCCATCACGCGGCCGCCGAAGCCGATGATATTGTTCCGGATATCGATGATGGGGAACATGAGCCGGTTGCGAAACCGGTCGTACACGCCGCCGTTTTTGCCCCGCAAGGCAAGCCCTGCGTCGATCAGCTCGTCGAGTTTATACCCCTTTTCCTTCATCGCGTCCGTGAGCGAGGCCCACGCATTCGGGCTGAAGCCGAGACCAAAGCGCTTGACCGTCTCCATGCTGAGCGCACGCTTTTGTATGTACGCCTGCGCTTCTGTTCCGACAGGAGAGAACAGCTGCTGGCGGAAAAACCGCGCCGCATCCTTGCACAGTGCCCAAAGCCGCTCCTGCTTCTGGTACTGCGAGTGGTAATTTTCGTCCTCCGGGACCTCAAGCCCCGCGCGCTTTGCAAGAAACCGTACTGCGTCAGGATAGTCCAAGCCCTCAATCTGCATGATGAAGTTGATGACGCCGCCGCCCGCGTGGCAGCCGAAGCAGTAAAAAATGCCCTTGTCCGGCGCGACGGAGAACGAGGCGGTCTTTTCCGAGTGGAACGGGCAGAGCCCGAAGAGGTTCGAGCCCCGGCGCGTCAGGCTTACATACTGCCCCACGACCTCATCGATGGGATTGCGCTCAGTGAGCGCATCCAGAAACGGCTGCGGAAACGCCACGGGATCGACCTCCTTTCAGAATGTGTGGGCATCTGCCCCTGCAAAAATCGCGCGCAGCAGCGACTCAGCGTACCTGCCACGTCGCGGGAATAAACAACTCCGAATACTTATAGACCGCATAGCGGTCGGTCATGCCGGCAATGTAGTCGCAGACAATGCGCTCCATGCCGTCAAAGTCCAGCTGCGGCAGGAAATCCGGCGGCAGCTTTTCAGGGTTTTTCATGTAATATTCAAACAGCCTGCACAGCATGTCCTTTGCTTTCGTCTCCTCGCCTTTGGCGACAGGGTTCGTGTAGACGCGGGCAAACATGAACGTGCGCAGCTGATCCATGGCCTGCGCCACGTCCGGCGGCATGCCAAGCGTGCCGGTCAGCATCGTGTTTTCAACCATATTCTCGACCAGCGTATTGATCCGCCGCGAATGCGAGTGGCCGAGAATTTCCGCGATCTCCGGCGGGATATCGGCCTCGGTCAGGATACCGGCGCGCATGGCGTCGTCAATGTCATGGTTAATATACGCGATGCGGTCGGATGTGCGCACGATCTGACCCTCGAGTGTTTCAGGGATAAAATCTCCCGTGTGGCCGAGAATACCCATGCGCACCTCGTAGGTCAGGTTCAGTCCAGCGCCGTCGCGTTCAAGCTTGTCCACCACGCGAAGCGACTGTTCGTTGTGGCGAAAGGGCTTATCCAGCATGCTGGACAGCGCCTTTTCTCCCGCGTGACCGAACGGCGTGTGGCCCAGATCGTGGCCGTAGGCCGCGGCCTCCGCCAGGTCCTGATTGAGCCGCAGTCCGCGGCAGATCGTCCGTGCGATGCGCGCGACCTCCAGCGTGTGGGTCATGCGCGTGCGGTAATGGTCGCCCTCTGGAGACAAAAACACCTGCGTCTTGTGCATCAGGCGGCGGAAGGATTTGCTGTGGAGAATGCGGTCTGCATCACGCTGGTAGCAGGTGCGCACGTCGTTGTCAGCCTCCGGCTCCGGCCGACCCTTTGTCTCGGCAGCTTTCTGTGCCTGCGGGGATAAAAACTCGTATTCCTCCTGCTCCATCCGTTCGCGCACGTTCATAAAACCCCACCTTACCTCGTCAGAATACCTGTTAGTTTTGAATTCCCTGTGGAATTTGCGTGAATTTTCTTTAAAAACCTATCGGATTTTAACGCCGTGCAGTTCCGTCCCTGCCCGTTCCGGGCAGAGGCTTCCGGCAGAAAGTTCCCGCAGAGCAGCGGCAAATGCAGCTTCTTCCGGCTCAGGCAGAAGGACGGTCATGGCGATCTCGGCGCCATAGTCCGTGTCCCGGAGAAGCCCGCTGTGCTTTTCCAGCTCCAGCTTCACGCGCTCAAAGAGCGCATAGGGGCAGTCGAGCCGCAGTACGCTCCACGGGCGAAGCTCGGAAATGCCCGCGTCGTCCAGCGCGTCCTTCGCGGCCTTCGTGTACGCGCGGCAAAGGCCGCCCGCACCCAGAAGAATCCCGCCGAAATACCGCGTCACGACGCACAGCACGTCCTGTACGCCCTCGCGTTCGAGCACGTTCAGAATCGGCTGACCGGCCGTGCCCTGCGGCTCGCCGTCGTCGCCGTAGCGAACGGTGCCGTCGTGCAGGACGAAGCACCAGCAGTTGTGGCGCGCGTCGTAGTATTTCTTCTTCATCTCGTCGATGCGCGCGCGGGCCTCCGCCTCGCTCTCCACAAGGAAAACGTGGCTGATGAAGCGCGAGCGCTTTTCTTCAAACTCGCTCTCCGCGTTTGCGTATGGGACAAGGTACTCTGTCATGGTTTCAATGTTCCTTTCAGCGGGTTTTCTCCCACTTTTCTTTCGTAAGGGCGTAAAAAAGCGTCGGCCGCAGCGCATCGTCCACAAGCGCCGGCCTTTCACAGGTCAGCTGATAAGAAAAGCCACACTTTTCGATCACGCGCTTTGACTTCTCGTTGCCGGCATAGTGCGAACACCAGACCCGCTGTGCGCCTTTATCCTCAAAGCAATACCTCAGCAGTTCGCGCACGGCTTCGGGGATAAGCCCCTGACCCCAGAACGGGCGGCCGATCCAATAGCCGATTTCCGGCTCACTCCCGATTTCTGGCGCTTCCGTCGGAAACACGCCGATGGAGCCGACAGGCTCGTCTGGCCGTTCCTTCAAAATGACTGCAAACGTGTCCGGCTCCGAGAGGACGGTTCGGATGATCTCGCGGGAGTTCTCCACGCTCGTATGCGCCGGCCAGCCTGCGGCGGGGCCGACAAACGGATCCCTCGCGTATCGATAGCAGCTCTCCGCGTCGCTCTCGCACCACGGACGCAGGAGAAGGCGCGTCGTTTCAAACGTCATTCCTCCCAGTCCTCCTTCGGCTCGCGGTAGCCCTCGATATAGTCCTTGACCTGGCCGATGACGCGTGGCACGCAGGTGGCCACGATGTCGATGGTCTCGCCATATTCGACGGATTCGACCTTCGCCTCGCGGTAGAGCATATCGAGAAGCCCGCCCTTGTCATAGGGCAGGTGGATCGTCACGCGGCGCGTGCCCTTGTCGAGGAGCTTGTCGATGCGCGCAAGCAGCTCATCCACGCCCTCGCCGGTCTTGGCGCTGATGTTGACGCTGTCCTCCCCGTGCGGGCGGATATCGCCGAAGTAGAGGTCGGACTTGTTGTAAACGCGCAGGCAGGGAATTTGCTGCGCGCCGAGCTCTTCGATGAGCTCGTCCACGATCTGCGCCTGCTCAAGCCAGTGCGGGTCGGAAATGTCGATGACGTGCAGAAGAAGATCGGCGTATTCGAGCTCTTCAAGCGTTGCCTTGAACGCCTCGACGAGCTGATGCGGCAACTTTCGAATGAAGCCAACCGTGTCGGAGATCACGACATCCAGCGTGTCGGACACCGTGAGAAGGCGCGTCGTCGTGTCCAGCGTGTCAAACAGGCGGTTATTCGCGGGAATGCCCGCGCCGGTCAGCGCGTTCAAAAGCGTCGACTTGCCCGCGTTTGTGTAGCCGACGATGGCGACGACCGGGATCTCATTCTTGCTGCGGCGGTCGCGCTGCGTGGCGCGCACGCGGCGCACCTCCTCAAGATCGGATTTGAGCTTGTCGATCTTGCGGTGGATGTGGCGGCGGTCGGTCTCAAGCTGCGTTTCGCCGGGGCCCTTCGAGCCGATGGGGCCCTTGCCCGACGTGCCTGCCTGGCGCTCCAGGTGCGTCCACATACCGATCAGGCGCGGCAGCAGGTACTGATACTGCGCGAGCTCAACCTGAAGTCGGCCCTCTTTTGTCTTCGCCCGCTGGGCGAAGATATCGAGGATCAGCCCGCTGCGGTCGAGCACCTGCACGCCGAATTCTTCGCTCAGAACGCGCATCTGCGAGGGCGAGAGGTCATTGTCGAAGATGACCATCGTCGCCTCCTGCGACTTTACCAGCTCGCGGATCTCATCCACCTTGCCCTCGCCGATGAATGTGTGCGGGTTCGGCGACGGCAGCGTTTGTAAAACCACGCCGACGCTGACGCCGCCCGCCGTTTCGACGAGCGCACCGAGCTCTTCCAAGCTCTCCTCGTCCGCGTTTTCCTTTTTATCGAGCCGCGGCGAGGAAAGGCCGACCAGGATCGCCCGGTCGCGCGGCGCGTTGTTCTCTTTCAATTCTTCCATAGATTCTCCTTATCGCGCCGAAATCGGCGCTGTACAAATCATTTTTATTATAGTGTATTTTCCGCCAAAAGAAAAGGCAAAAACGCTTTTCATTGACATTTCCGCCCCTTTCATGTGAAAATAGGGTGGACGCAACCTCAGGTTGACAAAAAGAAACGCCCGGTTGGTGGTGTTTTCTCCCGTTTTCCTGCTATGCTTTTCCTGCAAAGGCGCAGTGCACGGCGTCGAACGCAGCAACATTTCCCCAAGGAGGAACCTTTCATGGAACTATATGAAAAGCTCTACGAACTGCGCCGCGCGAGCGGCATGTCGCAGGAGGAGCTGGCGGAGAAGCTCGGTGTCTCGCGCCAAGCCGTCTCCAAATGGGAGAGCGGCACCACGCAGCCGGAGCTTAGCAAGCTCATCGAACTCTCTAAGCTCTACTCCGTTTCCGTCGACGAGCTGCTCAGTCTGGAGCATGCCAAACCCGAGCAGGATGCCGCCGAATCGCCGGTTCAAAGCAACGCCGAAAAAGCTCCCGCGGAAAAGCTGAGCTTCCGCGATTTCTGCATACAGCACAAGAAGATCATCGGCGGTGCGGCCGTGGCGCTCGCCGCGCTCATCGCCGTCGGCGCGCACTACAATAACCGCATCAACACGCTCAGCATGCAAGTGAATGACCTTCGCAGCCAGCTCTACAACGTGCAGAACAACCTCTCGAACCAGATCGCGGGCATCAGCAATAATGTCTCGGACATCTTGGCGCGCGAGTCGAGCCTGATCTCGCAATACAGCTACGAGGTCAAAAGCGTCAACCTCAAAAAGCAGGAGTGCACGCTTGCCTTTTCTCTTCTGCCGAAGACGATCAGTGAGAACACGATCGTCAACATCGGCGTGATCGACCATGGCAATTCCTCGCCGCTGGACAGCTATCGGCCGGGCTACTCTGCCGACCTTACGCAGGATGGCTTCGGGTATCTGCACGGCAGTGTAACCGTCCCTCTGAGCGACGAGCTCGGCGTCAATGTCAACTTCATGACGAACGGCGAAACGCAGTCGCAGGAGCTCGATACGATCAGCAATCTCAAATCCCAGTATCAGCCGCAGCTCAAAAGCTTTCTATCCCCCATCTCCTACGAGCGTCAGGCCGGCAGCAAATGGCAGTACCAGTTCACGCCGGGCAATGCCGGCATCCCGCTCGGCACCATCTCGCTCGGCGCGCTGTCCGATGTGTCCATCCGCAGCGCGTGTCTTGAATACACGCGCGCCAATCAACTGCTCAGGCGCGTGCCGCTCGAAGCATCGTACAGCGATGGCAGCGCCGTCACCTATGTCGGCGATGACAGTGCCGAAGCCGTGGGCGCATCCGTCATAGAGGGCGTGTCGTACTATGACCTCGCCTATGCCTCCAGCAGCGAATCGGAGGCTTTCACGCTCCCGCTCGGGGCAACGCCGCTCGTCTGCGAGCTTGTCGTCAACCTTGCGGACGACACAGTACTGCGCGTCCGCCTCTTCCAGGTGCGCGCCATTGCAGGCGGCGACAGCTACGAGGAGATAAACTACCTCGACCAACGTCTCAGTGAGCCGCTCCCCTTCATCGTCGAATATCCCGACGGGCAAAACTGAGCGTTCCAAAAAAGCAGAAAAAAGCAGCTCTGCCGTAGCAGAGCTGCTTTTGTGATTGAATTAGTTCAGGCCGAACTTCTTGTTGAACTTGGCAACGCGGCCGCCGGTATCGACCAGCTTCTGCTTACCAGTGAAGAAGGGGTGACACTTAGAGCACACTTCCACCTTGATATTCTGCTTGGTGGAACCTGTCTCAATCACATTACCGCAGGCGCAAGTAATAGTAGTCTGCTGATAATTGGGATGGATTCCTTCCTTCATTGCTCGTGTTCACCTCTTTCTGATCCAAATGTACTTTTCTAAAAAAGCCATATAGGATATTACCACGCTTTGTGTCAAATTGCAAGAGAAATTTTTGATCCTCTCCGTGCTTTTCTCTTCCTTAGCACTTTCCCCTAATTTCATCGTCAATTTTTTAACGCTCGTTATGCAATTTCTCTTTACTTCTGCCGTTTTCAGTCGTATAATGGTACTTACGCGCCTTGCGCACGGATGATTGGAAGTAAAGGAACATCAGAATTATGTCGAAAAAACATTTCCTGCGGGGACTGCGCGACGGCATCCCCATTGGGCTTGGTTATTTTGCTGTCAGCTTCGGCATCGGCATCAGCGCGCACAACGCGCACCTGAGCATTTTTCAGGGTTTTTTGCTGAGCTTTTTGAACAACGCCTCGTCGGGTGAATACGGCGGCATCACCAT
>ENA-ORSC01000617-ORSC01000617.1-human-gut-metagenome-genome-assembly--contig:-NODE-617-length-27691-cov-4.494681_pt1 | contig 27691 bp, 28 predicted proteins | sample MGYA00242178_ERZ509140 | MGnify/ENA primary metagenome ERZ509140 (study PRJEB26280, sample SAMEA2338681) | human gut metagenome | biome: human gut; feature: human-associated habitat; material: faeces... | reverse complement strand
TAATTAAATAAAAATTATAATAAAAAATAAAAATGAAAAATAAAAAATTCAAAAATAAATTTCAAAATCAATTTAACGAAAGCAAACTCAGAAAAAAATTGAGAAAAAATCAAATGTCAAAAAAACAAAAAGATATTTTAAAAAAAATGTTTATATCTTTTTTGGGTTTGATTCTTATTTGCGTTTTTGTAGTAATAATAAATAAAGCGAAAGTTTTGAGAGTGGAATTGAGAGGATTAAATTTTTTAAATCCGATAGATATAATTGAAGAAGCGGAACTTTCAAAATATAATAACCGAAGTTTTTTTAATATTCCTAAAAAAGAAATAAAAAGAGAAATTGAAAAGAATATAAGGCTTGAAGTTGAAAATATAAAATTGTCTTATCCAGATTTGCTTATAATAAACTTAAAAGAAAGAGAAACTTTATTTTTATTAGAATCTGATAAAGGAATATACGAAATTACGGACGAAGGCTACATTATAAAAAACGACATTATCTATAATTACGATGTCCCTTATATTACGGGATTAACCATTAATCCGACTAATACAAAAATTGAAAACGATTATACTCAATATTTGATTTCCGTTATTTACGAAGTGAAAAAAAACAATAAAGATATTTATAATTTAATTTCAGAAATAAACGCTTTTGGAAACGATTTGATACTTTATCCGAGAGGCTATCCCGTTCAGGTTATTTTGGAGAAATATGTTAAGGCTTCAAAATTTGTGGAACTTGCCGCAATATTAAAAACAATTCGCGAGCAAGCGAGCGCGACTTATAGAATAGACTTTAGATTTGACGAAGCGATAACCGTTAATTAAATTTATTATTTATATTTTTATTTCTGCCATTTATCAGGATTTTTATTCCATTCGATTGCAATCTTAAAATCTTCCTCGCTTATAAATTTTTTATCTTTGGCAATTTTCATTAAAGTTGAAAAATTTGATAACGAAGAGAATTTTATTTTTGCATCTTCAAAATTTTTATTTGCTTTTTCAAATTCATAAGAGAATATAGATATTATTTCAAGTCCAATAGCTCCATCTTCTTTTGAGACTTCAAAAGCTTTAATAGAACTTGAACCTGTTGAAATTAAATCTTCTATCAATATTAATTTTTTGTCTTTGCATTCCGCTCCTTCAATTTGTTTGCCTTTTCCATGCTCTTTTTTTTCGGCTCTTATATAACATAATGGTTTATTTAATTCGTAAGCTATAAAAGAAGCCCAAGGAATTCCCGCCGTTGCCGTTCCTCCGACTATGTCAAAATCTTTATTTTTTAAAATATTTACAAAAGCATCAACTATGATTTTTCTGTATTTTGGAAAACCGATTATATATCTATTGTCGCAATAAATCGGGCTTTTTATTCCCGACACAAAAGTAAAAGGATTTTTAATATTTAATTGAACGGCGTTAGTTTCAAGTAAGGCTTCAGCTATTAATACCGATTTTAAATTTTTATTATTTTCAATTCCTTCGGCTATCTCTTCTATAATCATTTTGCAAGCTTTAACTCTGTCATCGCTTCTCGTTATAGGTCTGCCAACAACAATATAATCGCATCCGTTTTCAATGGCTTCTTTCGGCGTCATCGTTCTTTCTTGGTCGTTAATATCAGCCCATTTGGGACGAACTCCAGGGCAAACCGTTATAAAATTTTCTCCGCATTCTTTTTTTATAATATTCGCTTCTTTGGGCGAGCATACGACTCCGTCTAATCCCGCTTCTTTTCCTAATTTTGCCCAATTTACCGCAAGGTCTTTAAGAGCTAAATTTGAACTAAACATATTTTTTATATCGTTTTCGGATAGACTCGTTAAAACTGTAACTCCGATTATTAAATTATTTTTATTGATTTTTTTAATCTCTTCGACTGTTTTCTCCATCATTCTTTTACCGCCGCTTGTGTGAACATTAAACATAAAAATATTTTGTTTTGCAGCAAATAAAGAAGCCATAGCTGTCGTATTTGGTATATCATGAAATTTCAAATCTAAAAATACTTTTTTGTTTTTGCTCGCCAAATATTCTATTATCTCTCCTTTCGTATATAAAAAAAGTTCGAGTCCAACTTTATAAAATATCGCCTCTTCTTCAAGTTCGTCTATAAGTTTTGTAGCTTCGTTCATAGAATTAAAATCTAAAGCTATAATTAATTTTTCTTTCGGATTATTTATAAATTGATTTCTATCTTTCATAAAATTAACTCTCCTTATCTCATTTATGCGCTATTCCTATTAAATCTTTTATATTATCTATATTATTTTCTTTAAGATAATTTTCAATTCCTTCTATAACCTCAATCGGAAGAATCGGATTTGCAAATATTCCCGAGCCTATTGAAATTAAAGAAGCTCCCGCCATTATAAACTCCAAACCGTCATTATAATTTTCAATTCCGCCCATTCCGATTATTGGAATTTTCACCGCTTTAAAAACTTGATAAACCATCCGAACGGCTATAGGCATTATGCATCCTCCAGACAGTCCTCCGAAAATATTTCCAAGCAAAGGTTTTTTAGTTTTTGTATCGATTTTCATAGCTAAAAAAGTATTTACCAAAGAAACTGCATCAGCTCCCGCATTTTCAACCGCTTTTGCTATTTCGGTTATATCGGTAACATTTGGCGAAAGTTTTACTATAAGAGGTTTTTTAGTTAAAACTTTTTTTACGGATTTTGTTAGATTTTCCGCGGTTTTGCAATTTATTCCAAAAGCCATTCCTCCGTTTTTTACATTTGGGCAGGATATATTTAATTCTATAAAATCGACTCTCTCTATTTCGTTTGCAATTTCCGAAATTTTTATATATTCTTCTTCGCTCTCTCCGTTTATATTAAGAATTATCGGAGCTTTATATTTTATATTTTTAATTATATTATCTCTAAAATATTCTATTCCTGGATTTTCCAAACCTATGCAATTAATCATACCCGAAGGAGTTTCGGCTATTCTTATTCCTTTGTTTCCTTCTCTTTTATTTAAAGTTATTCCCTTTAAGTTCACAGCTCCGAGTTTATCGACATTAAAATAATTATTATATTCTTCTCCGTAGCCAAAACATCCAGAAGAGGTTATAACGGGATTTTTTAATTCTTTTCCTAAAAAATTGATTCTTAATTTTGACATAATTTTAATTCTATACCATTAAATATTTTGCATCAAATACGGGACCGTCATGGCAAACTTTTTTTAATATATATTTATTTTTTTTTGTATTTTTAGTATTTTCATTTTCCAATATTTCTATATTGCATCCTAAACAAGCGTTAACTCCGCAAGCCATTCTTCTTTCTAAAGATGCGAAACATTTTATATTATTTTCTAAAGACAATTTTATTATTCCTTTCATCATAATCTCAGGACCGCAAGTATAAATTAAATCGAATTTATTTTCTTTTAATAATTCTTTTGTTTTATCAACGCAATTACATTTATCGCCTACAGAACCGTCATCTGTGGTTATATAAAGTTTAATATTATTAATATCGAATCTCTCGATTATTTTTATTGCGCTTTCATTAGCTCCGCCGAAAATAAGAGAGAGATTGTTTTTATTTTTAAGCAAATTATTTATTAAAAGTTTAAAAGGCGCTATTCCCATTCCGCCCGCCACTAAAAGCAAATTTTTATTATTTATATTAGTTTCAAATCCGTTTCCTAAAGCTCCTTGAATATTTATAGAATCGAACTTTTTTAAATTAGATAAATATTTTGTTCCGTTTCCTTTGACTTGATAATAAAACTCTAAAATATTTTTATCTGCATAATGAATGCTTATCGGTCTTCTCAAATATGAATCGCATTTAAGCATAAAGAATTGTCCAGCTTTTACGCATTTAAATGATTTTTCGGATTTTACTTTTAATAAAAATTTATCTGCCGATATTTTTACATTTTCTATTATTTCGCATTCTTCTAAAAACATAAAAAACCTTTTGTAGATTTGTTAAAGTATAACATATATGAACGGTAATTTAAAGTATTTATTTTATTACAAATAATATAACTATTTTGACAAAAAACATTTATAATATATAATTAATCAAAATATTGAATATTATTCTTAATTAGGATTAAATATAATGAAAGAAATACTATCCGAACTTGAAAGCGAAGATATTAAAAAAAGACTTAACGCTTTAGATGAACTTGCAAAAATGGTTTCTGCAGAAAATATAGATAGAGTTTTAGTTATAAAGGCTTTAAAATCTCATATATTAGATTGGGATGAAGATGTTAGAGCAAAAGTTTCTTCCGTTCTAAAATTATATACGGGGATATAATTATGGGAAGAATAGTATCTTTTTCAAGCGGAAAGGGAGGAGCGGGCAAAACTCTATGCACGGTTAATTTTGCAACCGAATTGGTTTCAAGAGGCTATAAAGTATTGGTATTCGATATTGATATTAATTGCTCAAATGTTTTTATATTGCTTCATGTAAAACCAGAATCTAAATTGCAAGAATATTTTGAAGGAACATTAAACTTAAAAGACTGCATAATAAAAAGCGAATTTAATATAGATGTTATAAGCGCGGGAATAAATATTCAAAGATTTGTTCAATTTGAAAACGATTTTAATTTATCTATTTTGGCGAGAGACTTAAAAGAATTGTCTGAAGAATACGATTATGTTTTAATAGATTATGCGGCGGGAATAACTCAAGCCATGATGAAATTTTATGAAATGTCTGACGATATTATTTTAATTGCAAATCCCGAAATAACTTCGTTGACCGACCTTTATAGATTAATGAAAATGATGTTTGTAAATAAAATAACGGATAAAATGTATTTGATAGTAAATAAAGTAAAAAATATCGATTGGGCGATTAATCTTTACAAAGAGGTTAAAAAAGTTTCGGATAAATTTTCTTTAGATATAAATTTAGTATTGTTGGGACCAATTTTATTTGACGAAGAAAAAGTTATGGTTTCGATTCAAAAGAGGACTCCTTTAATAAAATTATATCCAAAAACTCCGATTAAAGGCGGTTTTTCTTTAGCCGTTACAAGATATTTATACGATTTAGGACTTCTTAACGATAAAAACGCGAAAGAAAAATCTTTTGCAGAATTTTTTTAAATTATATACGAGTTTTATATGAAAATAGCAATGTTAGGAGGTGCTTTTGACCCTCCGCATTTAGGACATTTAATTTTAGCCGATACGGTTATTAAAGAATTGAATTATAATAAAGTTTTATTTATTCCAAGTAAAATTCCTCCGCATAAAAATATAAGCGGCGAGGCTTCAAATGAAGATAGATTAAATATGGTAAAATTATCTATAGAGGAAGACGAAAGATTTTTAATTGACGATTACGAATTAAAAAGCGAAGGAATTTCTTATTCTATAAAAACTTTAAATTATTTATACAAAAATTATGATATTGACGAAAAAATCGCATTGATTATAGGCGCAGATTTAATAAAAGATTTTCACAAATGGCGAGAACCTGAAAAACTTTCAAAACTTGCAAATATAATTGCCGTTAATAGAGAAGATAATAATTTATATAAAGAAAATATAGAAAAATATAATATCAAAATCATAATCGCTCCAAGAATTGATATCTCTTCAACTTTAATAAGAGAGAGAATAAAAGAAAATAAAGCTTTTAGATATTTTTTAAAAGATAAAGTTTATAATTATATTATTTCAAATAAATTATACTTATAATATTAAAACCAATATCTAAAACCAAAATCGCCCGAAAATCTAAAGAAAGATGCAAATGTCCAACCCGTATAACTTGGATACCAACCGAAAGTTCCAAATCCTCTGCTTCCTATCGATATGAGGCTTAAACCAGGAGCTATTTGAAGAAAAATTTCCCAATCTCTATCGACTATAAAAGAAACTCCAACAGGCATTCTAAATGCAATTCCTATATTCCAATATTTTTTTCCAAACTCAGTTATCAATTCTAGTCCAGGTCCTAAATATAATCTAATATCCGATTTGCCTAAATCTCCTAATCTTGTGGTAAATCCCCACCAATCGGCGCTTACGCTTAAACCAAACCATGCCCAGCCTTGCGATGCTATTCCTATATTAAAAAAACCGCCAAACATAAAAGGTATTCCTTCAAATTTTCCCGTAAAGCCTAATGAAGCCTGACTCGGAAAACTAAATCTAATAAAAAAACCAGCGGCGCTTCCCGATGGATAATCTGCTAAAAGTTTATTAGTAGATATTGAAATTATAATAATAAAAGCGAATATGATTATTTTTTTCAATTTTAATTCCTAAAATTATTTTTTAATATTTTTATTATAAAAATTAAAACAACGGTAACCCACAAAATTCACAGGATTACCGAAGTTTATTTAATAAAATAATAAAAAAGGAGTAATACTTAACAAATATGATTATTTATCAGTATCATTTTTAATTATATACTATTTTAATAATTTTTTAAACTCATCCGCTAATAATTGAACATCCGTTCCTACAATTACCTGAACCGAAGTTTTTCCTGGTTTCAATACGCCTGGAAAATTCTTTTTAATTTCAGCTTCGTTAATAACGCTATTATCTTTTAATTCTAATCTTAATCTTGTAATGCAATTATCGACAGAGACTATATTATCCGCGCCTCCAAGCAAAGGCAATAATAATTTAGCTTTATCTAAATAAGACGAATTTTTATTTGTAAAAGTATTTTCGTTACCTTCGTTTTCGGCATCTTCTCTGCCTGGAGTTTTTAAGTTAAATTTTTTAATGGCAAAATTAAAGATTAAATAATATAAAACAAAGAAAACTAAACCTTGAATTATAAGCATATACCATTTTACCGCCAAAGGATTTCTTGAAGATAAAACCAAGTCTATAAATCCTGCAGAAAATCCGAATCCTGCAATCCACTGCATAGAAGCCGATATTATTAAAGATATTGCAGTTAATAAAGCATGAATAACATAAAGAGCGGGCGCTACAAACATAAAAGAAAATTCTATCGGTTCTGTAACTCCCGTGAAGAAACTTGCAAAACCAGCGGCTATCATTATAGAAGTTATTTTTGCTCTATTTTCAGGTTTAGCGTTTTTTATGAAGGCAAGACAAGCGCCTAAAAGCCCAAACATCATCATCGGGAAAAATCCAGCTTGATACATTCCCGTAACTCCTACAGTCGCAAGTCCGTCTTCTATAGATTTTGCTCCGCCCAAGAAATTAGGAATATCGTTAATTCCCGCTACATCAAACCAGAATACAGAATTGAGAGCATGATGCAAACCGACAGGAATTAAAAGCCTATTAAAGAATCCGTATATTCCAGCTCCGATTGGTCCTAATCCGATAATCGCCTCTCCAAATTTTACCAAACCGTTATAAACTATGGGCCAAATAAACATTAAGATTAAAGAAACGAATAACATAACCGCCGAAGTAATTATTGGGACGAATCTCCTGCCGCTGAAAAAAGCTAAAAATTTAGGAAGCTCTACATTCCAGAATTTATTATATAAACTTCCAGCGATTAATCCGCAGAGAATTCCTATAAACTGATTGTTGATTTTAGAAAAACCAGCGGGAACTTCGGATAATTCTTTACTTTGAATCATAGCAACCGTATTTGGCGAGAGTAAAGTTGTAACGACTAAAAAGCCGACTATTCCAGCCAAAGCCGCAGCTCCATTTTTATCGTTTGATATGCCGAATGCGACTCCTATAGCGAAAAGAATCGGCATATTGTCAATAATAGAGCCTCCAGCTTTAATTAAGAAAGCCGCAATCGGACTTCCCGCTCCCCAACCGTTTGGGTCAATCCAATAACCTATTCCCAAAAGTATAGCCGCAGCTGGCAAAACCGCAACGGGAACCATTAAAGAATTTCCTATTTTTTGTAAATATTTGAACATTGCAATCCTCCGTTCATTTAAAATTTTTTTATATAATTATTATATACCTTTATTTTTTATAATCAAGTTTTTAAGAGATATTATAAATAGACTAAAAATTAAATCTTTATTTTTAATATTTTTTATTATATAATTTGCACAAAATTTTATTTGGAGAAAATTTTATGCCTCATATAAATCAAACTGAAATAAGAGTTATATACGCCGATACGGACCAAATGGGCGTGGTTTATCATTCAAATTATTTAAGATATTTTGAAATAGGAAGAACGGAATTATTAAGAGAGCTTGGAATTTCTTATAAGGATATGGAAGCATGCGGTTTATTTCTGCCCGTTAAAGAAGCTTTTATTGATTATAAAATCTCTATAAAATATGACGATATTATTGTAGTTCATACGAGCATAGACAAATTAAAAAATGTTTCTTTAAAACTTAAATACGAAATAAGAGCTAAACATGATTATGATTTATTATATACTACGGGTTATACTTTGCATCCTTTTATAAACAAAAACGGAGAGATAATTCGCCCCGAAAGTTATTTATACGATATAATGGCAAAAGGAAAATAGGGAATTTTTATGAAATGGTTAAATATTTTATTTACGGTTTTATCTTCGGCAAATATGATTGGCGATATAGTTAGAAATAATAAATTTGAAAATAAATCAAAAAAATTAGACAGAAAAATAGACGAATACGAAAAAGAGATAATTGAAAGAATAGATAATAAAATGAAAGTTCAATTTGAATATATTAATAATCAAATCGTTTCTTTAAAAATAGTAGTTAGAGTTTTACTTTTATTTACATTATTATTTTTTATATTATTTTTATTGTCTTTAATAATTTTAATTTTTGTATTAAAATATAAGAATATAATTTAATTTGAGAGTTTAGAAATGGCTTCAAATACTATAAAAACAAAAAAAGCGTTAACTTGTTCGGTTATAACAAAAGAAGGTCCAGTTATAAGGTCAATGAAAATAGAGCATATAGAAATTCCTTCTTATGCGGGTTATATTTCTATATATTCGGAGCATTGTCCTTATATAGTGAGCGTAAATTATGGAGAGCTTAAAATATACGATGAAAATGGACAACTTACTAATTTATATGTCGAAGGCGGAATAGTTGAAGTCGCCCAAAATGTTATTGGCGTTCTTACCGAAAAGGCTTTATTTCCAAATAATATTAATATTGAAGAGTTAAATGAAAAAATAGATAAAATTAATAAACAAAAAGCGATTAACGAAGAGGAAGCGAAAAGGAATAAACAAGAAATTGAAAAATATAAAAAACAAATAGAAATTGCTTCTAAATAAAACTATATAAAATAGCTATTGTAATTTTATTAATATCCGATAATTAAGTTGACATATTTTTTTAGATTAATATAATCGAATATGTAAAATAATTTTTATAGAAATTGTATATGCCTAAAATCGAAGATTTAGAAAGATTGGGAAGCGTTGCCCTTTTAATTGGTAATAAAAAGCTGCCCGAAGAATTATCAAAAAACGATTACGATGCTTTTAAGTCGGTTTTCACAAATGAATATATGGAAAACTCTAAACCAACGGAAGATAATGATTTGCCTTCAATAGACGAAATAGACAATTTATTATCAAATGACGAAGACAATATTATAAAAGATAACGATATAGACGATTTAGGTTTGCCTAACGATTTGGGATTGGAAGAAGACGATAAAATATTGAGCAATTTGGACGATTTGGGTTTGCCTGATAATCTTGGAGAAGAAAAAGAAGACGAAAAAATTTCAAGCGATGTAAACGATTTGAATTTGGAAGAAAATAATTTAGAAGAAAGCGATTCAAATAAATTGCCTATTTTGGACGATTTGCCTTTGCCCGATAATTTACCTGATATTAAAGATAACAATAATACGAACGATAAAAATATTTCTAATGATTTAGGAATAAGCGATATTTCTCATTTATCGGATTCGGGCGATTTTGATAATAATGTTATAGAAGAAACTTTAGAAGAAAACGATAACGATATTGAAGAAAACGATTTTAACGAAGACAATGAAAATTTAGAAGAAATATTAGATAATGATAATTTGAAAATAGAAGAAGCCGAAGAGTTTAAAGATAGAGATATTGAAGATAACATAATAGAAGATAATTTAATTAAAGAAGATATATCCGAAGAAAATATATTAGATAATGAAGAAGAATTAAAAATTGAAAGCGATAAAGAAAAAGAAGACGAAAAGATTGAAACTAAATCTGAAGAAGAAGATATTAATTTAGACGATTTAGAAAATATATTAGACGATGACGATTTAAAATTTGAAGATAATAAAGAAATTGAAAAATCGGAAAATAAAATTGAAGAGGACGATTCTCATTTAGAAGACTTAGAAGGAATTTTAGAAGACGAAGAAGAGGAAAGCAAATTAAAAGAGACTGAAAAAATTGAGGATAAAGCAGAAGAAGATGCAACTCATTTAGATAATTTGGAAGGAATATTAGACGATATAGAAGAAGAATCAAAAATTGAAAGCGATAAAGAAAAAGAAGACGAAAAAAGTGAAACTAAATCTGAAGAAGATATTAATTTAGATGATTTAGAAAATATATTAGACGAAGAATATACCAAAATTCCTGAAGAAACTGAAAACTATAAAGAACCTGAAAAAACTGAAGATAAAATTACAAAAGACGAAACTAAAGAAGAAATTGACGATTTGCCAGATTTGGATAGCATAGAAAATACTAACGAAATAAAAGAAGAAGCTCCCGTTCAAATTATGGAAGGCGGAACTTCATTGCCTTCTCCAGATACTGCAGATAAATTAGGCGCTTCAAGATACGAAAATGTAGACGATAATATAGACCATGACAAAGTAATTGACAGTATAAAAAATCTTTCGCCTTTAACGAGATATCATGTATTAGACGCTATTCTTAATGAAAAACTTGACCAAGCTTCAATGAGAGAATTATTAGAAGCTTTGGATAGCGAAAAATCTAACGAAGATATAACAGAATTAATAAATAGAGAATTAGGTTTAAGCATTAAAGAATATGGAAAAAGCGGAATATTGGAACTTATACCAATTCCTAATTCTCTTAAAGATTACGCTCATATAATAAGAGTAGCCGCCGTATTTTTAATATTATTCGTTGGAATAGTTTTATTGTCGTATCAATTTGTTTATAAACCAATTAAAGCAAACGAATATTTTAAGAATGGTTTAGCGGATATATATAAAGGCGCTTATAATAATGCGGAAATAAATTTTGCTCAAGGCGATAAACTCAAACCAAAACAAATAAAATGGTTTAACAGATACGGAAAAGCCTATATAGAAAGAGAAAGATTTGACAGCGCTTTGGCTAAAATAGAAGGAGCTTTAAATATAAAACCTCGAGATTTCGACAGCAGAGTTTTATTTGGATATTATTATAGGAGCAAAGGCGAAAAACAATTATCAGAAGAAGACTATATTAAAGGCGAAGAACTTTATAACGATATGCTTTCTTATGTTTCAAAGAAAAATCAATTAAAAACTGTTTATGACGAGCGCGGAATATTAATGATAAGCAGAGCAAAAAATTTATCTCAAGCTAATTATTATGACAACGCTTATAATAATTATATTCAAATGATAAATCTTTTTGGAGATAATGTAATTGCAAGAAAGAGAGCTATGCTTATAAGAATATATCAGGATAATTATAAGCAAGTTAAAGCGCTTCAAGAACATATAAATAATTTGAAAAGCGGATATATAGACGATGATGTTTATCCTAAATTGGCAAGATATTTATTAAACAATAATGATTTTTATGGCTCAAGAACTTTGCTTGAAAAAATCTTAAAAAAATATCCTTCTAATTTAGAAGCTATAATAGGATATGCAGATTATCAAGCAAGATTAAAACATTATGAGAAAGCGAGAGACATATTGGTTAATACCGCTTTGCCTATGTTTGAAAATAATCCTTACAGAAGAGGAAAAGAATTCGTATATAATATGCTTGGACAAATTTATTATAATTTGGGAGAATTTGGAAATTCGATTAATAATTTCAACGCGGCTTTAGAAATAAATAAAACCTATCCAGATGCTAATTATAATTTGGCTAATTTGTATTTTTATCAGGATAAAGATTATGAAAAGGCAAAAGAACATTATCAACTTGCTTACGATAATTTGCCGCCAGAATTAAGAGGAGATAAGCTTTTATATAATTTATCATGGATTTATTATTTAAATAACGAATTTGATAGAGCTTTTGAAGGATTTAACGCTTTATTTCAAAAAAATCCAAGCAATAGCGTTGTTTCTTATGCTTTAGGAAATTCTTTACTTCATTTGGACAGAGCAAATTTAGCGAACGGATTTTATAGAAACGCTTTAAATCAAATTTTATCAAGACGCGAAAAATTAGGCAGACTTGAAATGCGAACGGAAAGCGATTTTTTCCTTTTAAGTTATTTGGCGAGTCTTTATAATAATATGGGCGTTTCCTACGCTTATAATTCTACAATCGAAAATAACGCTCAAAACGAACGAGAAGCTTTTAAGAATTTTGTATTGGCAAGCGAATATTTTGACCAAATTAGAACTTCAAATATAGATTTGGAGAGAATGGAAAAAAGAACTATTATACTTGAAAATAACAATATAGGAGTCGCTACTTATAATGTTATGGCAATTCAAAGTAAAAGAAATCTTAAAGACGCTGTAATGATAGACGATTATATACCTAAAGATATTTATTATATAAGGTAATAGCATATAATTGGAGATTTTTATGGATAAAAAAATTATTATAACTATAAGCAGAGAATTTGGAAGCGGCGGAAGATATATTGGAGAAACAGTCGCAAATAAATTAAATATACCTTTTTACGATAAAGCTATAATTGAAATGGCTTCGGAAAAAACGGGATTTTCGCCCGATTATATAAAAGAAAACGAACAGAAATTAACGGGAACGCCATTATTTAATTTTGCAGTTTCGGGTTCTTATGCGGGAAATATGGTATTCGGAAACGGAGAATCTTTGCAAGATACTATGTTTTTTGCTCAAAGTAATGTTATTAAAGAAGTGGCTTCAAAACATTCATGCGTTATAGTCGGAAGATGCGCAAATCATGTTTTGGAAAAATTTGACGATTGCATAAATATTTTTATATATTCCAACATTGAAAGCAAAATAAAAAGAGCGGTTGAAGAATATAAATTAGACAGCAATAATATTGAAAAAATACTTAAAGAAAGAGATAAATTGAGAGAAAAACATTATAACTATTATACGGGAAAAGTTTGGGGAGATGCCAGAAATTATCATGCATGTTTTAATAGCGATTTTATAGGCATAAATAATGTAGTCGATATAATAGAAAAAATGGCGATTAAAAAGAAATAAAAAAATTAATTATCGTTGTCATTTGAGAAAATATAAGAGCGTAATAAAATTTAGATTTAAATAAATTGCTTTTTATATAACTTTATTTATAGTAAATTGCTTCTTTAATTTTTAATCGATATTCTACCTAAAGTGTTAGCTTAATTCTCCAGGCAGTCATCTCAGAAATGAATTGTAAAATTATAATTTCAAGCTAGCGAAACTGTCAAACGCTTGACAAAAATATTAAAATAATTTAAAATTACCTCAATTATGGTTAATATATTATTATTTAAACAGTCGCCAGTCGCCAGTCGCCAGTCGCCAGTCGCCAGTCGCCAAATTATTTTAAATTTTGCGATTTATTTTTATTGCAAAAAATTATTAAAGTCATATTCAAATTATCTTTTGACTTTGGAAAGTTTATTTATGGATAAAATCATTTATTCAAATGTTTTTATAGATTTTAATTTTAAAGGAGGTCGTAAATGACTAAAAATTCATTAAACGCTTTAAAAAAGCAAATTTTTAAGAGTTTAAAATTATTTATAATCTCTATAACTTTGATATTTGTTTGCGCCAATAATATTTTCGCTCAAAATATCGAAGAGAAAAAAGAAGAAGAGAAAAAGGAAAATAAAGCTTGGGATTCCGTGAAAGGACGAAGTTTATTCGGCATAAATTTTGCTCCAACTTTATATGCGGGAATTTTCAATTTGATGGTAGATACAGTTAAATTGAGCGTGGAAACTTTTGGAACGACTGCTAATTTAAAAAATTACGCTTTCGGTTTGGGTTTCAGTTATGATTTTGCTCCGCTTAATTTTATGTCGGTAGGATTAGATATAGGTTTTTCTATAGGCGAGATAAAATCGGGCGAAGATAGATTAAGTTTTTACACTATCCCTTGGTCTTTAAATGTAAAATTTTTCGTTTTCAAAAAAGCTCCTTTTGGTTTCTTTTTATCTCCTCGAATTGGAGGAACTGCCGTATCTATGAAAAGTTATGGTCCAAATATAGCGGCAAACGGATTTAACGGTTTTTATTCTCAAGGAGGATTTTATTTATCTTTTGAATTAGGATGGAGAATACAATTATTTCCAAAAAGAGGCGCCGATTGGCCAGTTCAAGTCGGTATAGATATTTCTTTATTTGATATAGGTTATTATGTGGCGCCTTGGACTTCGGCTATGACTTCAACTCAAGAATTTGCAAGTTTAAAACAATTTGAAAAATTTCTTAATATGAGATTGTTATTATTGCCGAGACTTGGAATAACTTTAAGATTTTAAAAATATAAAATTAAAAATTAAGCCTATTCGTATTTTATAATGCGTATAGGCTTTTTTATTCCGAAAATTATTTATATCTTAAAATTGTTATTTAAAATTAAATTAAAATGAAAAATAATATTATAAAAATTTTAGACGAAAAAATATTATACGAAGATAAAAATTTTTATCCAGCTTTTCCAAGTATAGTTTGTCTTGAAAAAAATAAATATTTAATTAGTTTTAGATTAGCCCCAAAAACAGAAAAAAATTATTCTCATTTGCATTCTTTAAGCAAAGCGATTGTGTCGGTAGTTTATAAAAATAAAATTACAAAAATATTTGAATTAGGCGAAGACGATTGCGCGGCAAAACAGGACCCGCAATTATTTAGAGTAGATAATAAAACAATATTGGCTTATTATTTTAGATATTCTTTTCATCCTATAAACGAAAAAAAATTATTTAAAGATTATACTTTTATAGAATATAATAACTCTATAGCATTGCTTGACGGAATCGGTTTATGCATAAGCGAAGATAACGGAAAAACTTTTTCAAAACCGAATATAATAAAATTAAATAACGAAATGAAAAATTTTGCCATAAGAGGAAATATGATAAAAATCGGAAACGAAATTTTAGCTCCGATTTACGCTTATAAAAAAACTTCAAATAAAAGCAAAAATGATAAATATCAATGTTATATAATAAGCTCAAAAGATTTTATTAATTGGAAAATTAAAACTTTATTATGCGAAAGCGAAATTAAAAATAATAAAATAATAGAATATTTTGAACCTTCTTTACTTACATATAAAAATAATATAATTGCATTTATAAGAACTCATTATAATAACGAATACGGTTATACTTCAATATCGTATTCAAAAGACAAAGGAAAAACTTTTTCAAAACCCGAAGCTACAAATATAAAAGGTTATCCTTTAAATCCGTTAATTTTAAATAATAAAAAAATTCTTTTAACTTACGGTTATAGATTAAAACCTTACGGAATAAGAGCGAAGATTTTAGACAAAATTGAAAATAAAAATATAATTGAAAATATTAATAATTCCAAAGAGTTGATAATAGAAGATAAAATAAAAAATGCAGATTGCGGTTATCCTTCTTGCATTAATGACGGCAATAATATAATATGCGTATATTACGGTTGCAAAGAAAAAAGCAATACAAGAAAAATATATTTGAAGAGATTTATTTTAAATTAAAAAAGGACTTATTTATGAAAGATAAAGATATAATGGATATTGAAGTTTATCAAATAAAAAGTAATAAATGGCAAATTATAAAAGAAGAGAAAAATATTATATTAAAACTTTTAGCTTATAAATTATCTTCTTGGGCTGACGACACTTATTTAAAAGTTATTATAAATAAAGAAACAAAATTAAAAAATATAATCATAGAATGGAATTGTGCCGATTTAGTATTTGAAACTCATAAAACTTTTTTTAAATTTGATAATGAGCTTCCCGATAATTTAGATTGTAAGGCAAGCGGAGATAAAAAAAGTTCAATCATTATAGACGCCGATTATGTTTATTATAATTTATTGGATTATAATTTATTAATAGTCCGCTCATCTCTTGAAAAAAGCAAGACAACGCGAATATTTGATATTAGCAAATTTAGAGAAATTGTTAAAAATGTTAATTAAAAATTTGCTATTTTTTCTTTATTTAAACTTTTAATTAATTCTTTTGCGATATCTAACGAAGCTATTATATCGTCATAAGAAGCGTAACAATAATGACTATGGGCATATCTTGTTGCAATACCCAAAACTACGCATGGAATTCCTAAATTAGATTTATGATAAACAGCCCCATTTGTAGAGCCTTTTTCTCTCACTATAATCTGATGGGCGATTTTATTTGTCTTTGCAATATCTATAGTATATCTATTTAATCTAGGATTTGTTATCATTCCACCATCTATTATTCTTAACTGCGTCCCATTTCCTATAGCACCATGCGTTCTTTCTCCGAAATAAAAAGTATCGTCTGCGGGAGATCCTTCAAAAACTATAATTAAATCTGGTTTAACTTTATTAACCGCAACTGAAGCGCCCCTCATTCCAACTTCTTCTTGAGCAGACATTATTCCAACTAAATTAACATCAAGTTTTTTATTTTTAAAATATTCCAAAATCTTTATTATACATAACGCTCCTACTCTATTATCTATAGCTTTTGCACAAATGCTTTTTGTTCTCTCGTCATATCTGAAATTAACATCGGGAACTACAGGGTCACCAATGGATATGCCAAAAACTTTTTGCGTTTCTTCTTTTTTTCTTGTTCCTACATCTATATACAAATCTTGTAAAATGGGCAATTTTTTTCTGTCTTCTTCCGTCATAAAATGCGGCGGTTTAGATCCTATAACTCCTTTGACAAATTCTCCACTTGATGACTTTATAACTACTGAATTTGAAACTATATTTGGAATATGCCAGCCTCCCAAAGGAATAAAAGACATAGTTCCGTTATCGTTTATATGTTCAATCATAAATCCAACTTCGTCTATATGACAATCTAAAGCTACAATTGGTTTTTTATAGTCAATTTTTTCTAGACCAAAATACAAATTATTAATAGAATCTTTTTGATTGTCAATAAATTCGGTTCTTTTCCTTACAATTTCTATGACATCGTCTTCAAAACCCGAAGGTCCAAAAGCTTCAGTTAATTCTTTCATTAGATTTAAAATATCGTTCATAATAAATTCCTTTATTAAATATTCTATATTTATAAAAATAATATATCTGTTTATAAATAAAATCAAATAATTTTAATAAAATTTATAGATTTTGTAAATTTTAAATTAATTTTAAATAAATATTTTACTAAATTACATTTATTCGGTTTATAACAATATAGATTTAATATTTAAAAATAGTTTTTAATATTAAATACCATTGATAAGACATAAAGAATAAATTTTTTCATATTTCCTTTAAATTATATTTGTAAGAGGCTCCCGAATTTCGGGAGTCTTTTATTATTTTATAAACTTTATAAAAATATTACTATAAAGAAAGTTAAATTTTAAGATTTGGTTTCTTTAATAAATAAATTTTGTTAAAAATAAATTGCTTTATTTGTTTACTCACTTGATATAGCATCTTTTTAGAAAAAAAAGAAAGTCTAAATTTCCTCTTACCTCTTTATGTAAAAAAGTAAACTAACAAGACTAAATTCTATTGTTGTCAAATAATGGCAAATACCAAAAAATTCATTATAATTAAAAAAACAATATATTAAATTAATTATTTTTTATAATTAATCAAAAAATCAATATCTTCCTTACTCAAATAACTTTTTGGAATAATTATAGCCGAAGTATTATCGGTATAAATAAAAATTGATTTCTCGCTAAAATCTATATTTTTTATGTCCGATTTATTAAAAGTCGTCTCGCCTCTGTTTTCTTTGAAAATTATTTTATCTTCGCATATAGTCAAAATTTTATCGCCAAAAACTCCGTCAAGTTTTCTATCATCTACATATTGATATATTTTTTTAATTATTTTTTTATTCAAACGATTTTTATAAGTTTTTATTTGTATCAACGAAAATAAAGCGGAAAGTAAAATTGCAGGAACGATTATAAAATAATTATCGCCTCTGAAAAATAAAATAATCGATATAAATATTAATATATAAATTGCTATCAAAATTATAACGCTTTTTTTAGCGGAAGATTTAATTTGAGGGTTAGTTTTTAAGTAATGAAGTTGAAAATCTATAAAATCGTTTAATTCCAATTTATATTTAAATTCTTTCATAATTATTTTATTAATTAAATGTCTATTCCTAAAAAGTTTTTAACCAAAATTCCTATAAAAAAACTTATTCCCGCAACCGTTAAACTTATGCTTACCATTTCAAAAAATCTATTTCTAAAAGGCAGACTTTTTGCAACAGAAACATAATAAGTAAAAATAAATATTATACAAATAACTATAATAATCATAGTAATTAAAGCATAAACGCATTTATCGTTTGGAAAAATTAAATAAGGCGTAATTAAAAAACTTACGGTTAACAAATAAATTATTCCCGTATATAAAGAAGACTTAAAAGCGTTTTTATCTCCGTCCGATTTTGCAGAAAGATATTCTGAAGAAGCCATTGATAAAGTCGCCGATATTCCCGTTATTATTCCCGATAAAGCTACAAGTTTATTATTCTGCAATGCAAAACTTAATCCCGCCAAAGTTCCGCTTATTTCAACGAGAGCATCGCTTAAACCCAAAACCATAGAGCCGATATATTTTAATCTATCTTCGTCAAGTATGGCGATTAATCTATTTTCATGTTCGTCTTCGTCAAAGGCTATTTTTTTAGCGTCAGGAACTTCTTCCACAATTTTAGAATAAATATATTCCGCGTTTTTTTCTCCGCCTTCCATTATTTTAATTACGAAAGTGTAGCCAAATATAACGCTTAAAATAAAAAACTTAAAAACTTTTAATTTTTGAGGTTTTAATTTTTTATTCGTATATTTTTCTAATGTTTTAGCATGAATTAATTCTTCGTTCGCTATGTCGGTTAATACTTTTTTGTCGTCTTCTTTTTTTACAAATTTAACTAAATTCAAATAAACATGATGTTCGTTAATTTCATTTTGTTGCATATTTAATAAAAATTTTAAAGTTTTGTCGGATATTTCCATAATAATTCCTATTACTTTTAAATTATCGAATAATTCTATAATGAAAATCTATTAATTGCAAAAATTTTTTTGTTTAAATTATTTTAAGAAAATTTTAATTCCATTTTTTATTAATTACTTCTTCGTAAGTCGGAATAGAATCTATAGCTCCTTTTCTTGTAACCGTTATATTGGCGACTTTCATTGCAAAAATTATCGCTTCTTCAATAGTTTTATCTTCCGCTAGCATTCTAACTATTCCGCCCAAAAAACTATCTCCCGCCGCCGTAGTGTCGACAACTTCTACATTATAAGCGTTAAAAGTTTTTCTATTAATTTTATTATTTTCTTTAGTTATCAATTCGCAACCTTTTTTGCCTAAAGTTAAAATAATATTTTTAACTCCGCAATCAAAAACATAATCTATTCCTCCAATTATATTTATTTCGGTTTCGTTAGGAATAAGAATATCGACATAACTTAAAAATTCTTTGTCTAATTTTATTGCAGGCGAAGGATTTAGAACGACTATTTTATTAAGTTTTTTTGAAATCTTTGCAGAATATTTTGCAATCTCTAAAGGAATTTCTAATTGCATAACTATAATATCGTATTTATTAATTAAATCTTCTTTGATGTCTTCTTTAGTAATTAAAGCGTTAGCTCCTTGCGAGACTATTATATTATTTGCCCCGCTTTCAATAACCGTAATAAAGGCTATTCCCGTAGAAACATTTTTTTTAATTATAAGATTGTCTATATTAACTTTATTTGACGATAGAGAATAAGATAAATCTTTTCCAAAATTATCATCTCCCACAGCTCCAAGTATGCTTATATCTCCGCCTAACTTTGCTATAGCCGCCGACTGATTAGCCCCTTTGCCTCCGTTATTAGTATAAAAACTTTTTCCAAGTATTGTTTCGCCTTCTTTAGGAAATCTTGGAGCGTTTATTACTAAATCTTTATTTATACTGCCTATTACTAAAATTTTTTTCATTGCTATTTAAGATGCTTCAATATAATAATTATATATTCCTTCAAAAATTAATTTTCCAACAACAGAACCTCCATCAAGAACACCTAAACTTTTATCTCCATAATAGCTGGCTCTTCCATGAACCGCTTTCATATTTCTCGTATTCTCTGAACCTTCAGATGCGGAAGCAAAAGCCTTCTCAAAAGCCTCTTTAGGAGTTAAATCTACATTGTTTTTTAAGGTTTCCACCCCATAATATAACGAATCCAATATGGTTTTTTCTCCTAATTTTGAATTAGCTTTATCCATTATAGTTTTTATTCCGTTTTCAAAAGCTTGGGCTATATCAACCAATTCAATTTTATTTTTACCTTTTAGTGATTTTGCCATTCCTATCATAGCAAATGAAAGTATTGTTCCTAATGAAGAAGGGGAAGCTTCATTAAATACAGAACTCATTTTCATGAATACTTTTCCAATATCATTTTCTTTATTATTTTCCAAAAATGATACCAACGCCTTAAATCCATTTGACATGGAAATACCCAAATCTCCGTCCCCGTTTTGCGCATCTAACTCTATTAAATAATCTCTATTCTCGTTCATTATACTGCTAATAGATTTTATAACATTTACTAAATCTAAACTATTCATTTTATATTCCTTAAAGTAATAAAAATTATTTATTATGATTAGTATAAAAAGGCGTCATAGCAGGATACCTTAAAAGTTCTTTTAACTCTTCGTCCAATTTAAGAATCGATATAGAAATCCCCGACATCTCCATAGATGTAGCAAATTCGCCTATATGCGGCATATAAGAATTAACATTTCTTTCTTTTAACATTATATGCAACTGTCTATATACTATTAATTGTTCTTCTAAAGGCGTTCCTCCAAGCCCATTAACCATTACCGATACTTCATCGTTTTCATTTAAAGATATTTCGGTAGTTATTTTTTCAAATATCGCGGACGCTATTTCATTTGCCGTCATCATCTTTTTTACTTCTATTCCAGGTTCTCCATGAATACCCATGCCTATTTCTATTTCATTTTCATTAATAGAAAATGTGGGTTTACCAACTTCTGGAACTATACATGGAGATAAGGCGACTCCCATAGTTCGTATATTATTCAAAGCTTTTTCTGTGACTCTTACAACTTCTTCTAAAGGCATCATTTTTTTAGCCGCAGCTCCAGCTATTTTAAATGCATATACCATTCCAGCTACGCCTCTTCTCTTATCTATATCTTCGTTGGAAGCTATGTCATCTTTAACTCTTATAGTGGCGGTTTTAATATCTTCAAAATCGGCATTTTCGCAAGCCATGTCAAAATTCATATTATCTCCTCCATAGTTTCCGTATAAGCATAAAACTCCAGAACCATAATCGCAAGCTTTAATCATCTCTGTCATCTTATTAGCAGAAGGAGAGGCGAATACATTTCCAACGGCGCATCCATCTAACATACCATCTCCAACATAACCTAAAAATACAGGTAAATGTCCGCTTCCCCCCCCCGTTACTATACCAACTTTTCCTTTTTCTACAGGAAAATTTGTAATAATTATACGCTTATCGCCATTTAGAAGTTTTAATTTATCGCCGTAAGCGTAAATTATACCTTCTATTGTTTCATCTACAAAATTTGTAGCTTCATTTATTATTTTTTTCATAGTGCTAAATCCTTAATTTTTTATTTTAAATTTATTTTTAAGTTCTATTTTAAACAAATCAGAGTCAGAGGTATTGCAATTAAATATAACAAATGTGTTTACAACTCTATTTATAGTAAGTGGTGCATAATGCCATATATATGGATTAATAATAAATCCATCTCCATTCTTTAGAAATAGAGCTTTGGCAGTTTGAATATCTGGAATATCTATACCTTTGGCAAGGACTAAAACTACATCACCAGTAGGTATTAAAACCTCTGCAGTATTTTTATGGTATTCAAGGGTAGGAACTATACCATTAGCGTTCTTATAAGATTTTACTATAGAAAAACTAATATTTTCTGTAAATTCATTTATTGATAAATTATTAATATAAGAATAACTATTATCTTTATAAGATGGTTTTTTATTTTTATCAGTTAATAAAATACCAAATTCTTTAGAATTTTCATTATTAATATTTTCTATTTTTAAATTTATGTATTTCATTTAGCATTTCCCATATTATCTTTTTTTAAAAGTTTTTTTGATTTATTTTCGTCATATATTGACATGTAATAATAAAAAATTAAAATAAAAAGTAAAAACATTCCAGAAGTAAAATCTTTAAAGAAATTACTATATCTCATTAAAGAAAATCCAGATGATAAAAATTGAAGTATAAAAACGGATATAATAATACCTAAAGATTTACCAACGCCTCCAGACCAATTTACTCCTCCGAGCATACATACTAATATGCTTTGCAATGTATATGAAAGCCCATAATCAGCTTTTGCCGAATTAGTCCTAGCGACCATTATTAAGCCAGCTATAGCCCCTATAATACCAACTATAATATATGTCGTATTGATAATTCTATCGCTATTTAATCCAGATAATTTAGACGCTTTATAATTAGTTCCTATTAAATATAAACTTTGTCCAAAACCAGTTTTATTTAATAAAAAAGAAACAAACTGCCATACTACAAATAACGCTATAAAAGGTATAGGAATAAACAATATCGTTCCGTTCCCAAAATTTATAAATGATTCTGGAAGATTAGTAATAGCATAACCTTTTGTAATAACGACTGCTATACCTTGAAACAATTGAAAAGTTCCTAATGTAACTAGTATAGGATGGACTTTAATTCTTGATATTAAGAAACCGTTAATAAATCCGCATATAGCGCCAACTAATAAGCCTAACATTATGCCTAAAAATATCCCTACGAAGCTACCATTCATATATAATATAAACATAGTCGCTAATATTGAACTTAAATTTGCTATAGACACTAATGATAAATCTATTCCGCCTATTATCATAGCCATCATTATTCCTAATGATAGAATACCTAACTCTGGAATTAAAAACAGCATAGATGATAAATTTTTAAGATATAAAAATCTACCTTTTGTTAAAAAAGACATTAATATAACAATTATTATACCAATTATTAGAAGTCTAAATATTTTTTTATCTGCAATTATTTTTTTCATAAATAAAGCCTTCTATAATTTTATCAGTATATTTTCTTACTAATTGGGGAATTGACACTGATAACAATATAAATATTCCTATAACCACTTTTTGCCAATAACTTGGAACGCCTAATAATATTAAACTATTGCTTATTATAGTTATAAGTAACATACCTAAAAATGTCCCCGTCACTGTTCCCCTTCCTCCACCTATAGTAGCTCCACCTAATATTACGGATGCTATAACTAATAGTTCTGTTCCGTATAATTCAAACGGGTTAGACATCCTTAAATAAGAAGAATGTATAACGCCAGCTATTCCAGCCAATATACCGACAAACATATATACAATTATTTTTGTATTTCTTACTTTTAAACCAATTCTTATAGCTGATATTTGGTCGCCTCCTATAGCGTATATAGAATGACCAAACATAGTATATCTTAATAAAAAACTAACAATTAAAGCTATTAAAATATAAATAATATACGCTAAAGGTAACCCAACGATAACTCCATCCGAAGATATATTAAATATTGTAGTTTTACCAAATTCAATTAAAGACGGAGATAATCTATGATTTATTCTAGTTCCAATAAATGTATACATAAATCCTAATAACGCTCCACTTGTTCCAAGAGTAACAACCATAGCGGGAAAGTCATATTTTGCAATTAAAAAGCCGTTTATAAATCCGCATACAGCCCCTATAATCATCGCTATTATAAATATTATAATAATATTTGCATTTGGTATAGTATTTAAAACTATTAATGAGGAAGTATACATAGAAAAAGCGGCAATAGCGGGAAAAGACACATCTATACCGCCCAAAATAATAACCAATAACACTCCTATTGATAATATTCCTAATACCGTAGTGCTTTTTAAAACGCTAAAAATATTACCTATAGATAAAAATTTAGGATTAATAATAGTTATTATAGCGGATATAATCAATAAAATTATAAATATAAAAAATTCTTGTTGTTTAAATACTTTTTTCACTGTTTTATTTTCCTAATCTAATAGTCTTGCAAAATCAAATTTAATAAACTATCTACAGTTTCGTTTTTAGATTCTACTTCTTTTACCAATCTTCCTTTACTAATAATTAATATTCTATTACAATTCTCTATAAGTTCCGATATATCATCGGATATAACTATAACTCCTATTCCACTTTTAGCTATTTCTTTAAGTTTTAAATGTATTTCAAATTTAGCTCCAACATCCACGCCTACCGTAGGACCGTTTAATATAATTAATTTCGTATTTGATACAAGCCATTTCGCTATCACTACTTTTTGCTGATTACCTCCCGAAAGGTTTTGAACATACATATCTAAATCTGTAGTATTTAATTTCAAATCTTTAGTTGTATTTAAACTTAATTTATTAGCCTTATTAAAATTTATAATGCCGAATATATTGGATAGTTGTTTATATATAGATACTATAATATTATTTAATATGGATTGTTTTAAAAATAATCCTTCCGTTAATCTATCTTCGGGAACATACGATATTGCATATTTTCTGGCATCTAATATACTTCTAATTTTTATTTCTTCGCCATTAAATATTATTGTTCCTTTATCATACGGCAACATACCATATAAAGATTGTCCTATTTCGCTTCGCCCAGAACCTAATAATCCCGTAATGCCTAATATTTCGCCTTCTTTTACCGAGAAAGATATATCCTTATATTTATCTTTTAATGACATAGACTTTATTTCTAAAATAGTTTTAGAATTATCATTTTCTACAAAATATTTTTCTCCTTTTATTTCCCTACCAGTCATATAATAAGCTATTTTATTTTCATCAAATTCCGATATAAGCCCGTTTGCGACAACTTCGCCGTTCCTTAAAATTGTTATGGTATCGCTTACTGTGGTTAACTCTCGGAGTTTATGACTTACAAATATTATAGATACGCCATTACTTTTTAGAATTTTAATAACTTCTAATAATCTTTCAATTTCATTGTGGGTTAAAGCTGTTGTTGGTTCATCCAATATTAAAAGTTTCGTATTTTCCGAGACTAAACTTCTGGCTATAGCGACTAATTGTTTGTCGGCAACGGATAAATTACCTAAAACGACTGATAAATCAATATCTACATTTATTTTTTGTAGTCCATTTTTAGCTATTTCTTTCGATTCATTGATATTAAAAAATCTGTTTTGTTTGCTTACCATATAACTATAAGATATATTTTCAGCTACAGTTAAATTTGGAAATAAAGAAAAGTCTTGGTATATAACTTGAATGCCATTTTTAATAGCCTCTATCGGCATTAAATCCATATATTCATATCCATTTAAATAAATTTTACCGCTATCGGGTTTATGGAAACCAGATATTATTTTAATTAAAGTTGATTTACCACATCCGTTTTCACCGACTAAACAACGAACTTCGCCTTGTTTTACTGAAAATGTAACGCCTTTTAAAGCATAAACGCCTGAAAATTTCTTTTCAATATTTTCTAAAAAAACTATATTATCATTCATATTCTGTTCTCTAAAATGTGGTAAATCAAAAATATTAATTAAATTTAATAATATTAAAAGTCATACCCGCTTGCATTATCTTTATTTAAGAATAGTCCCGCTTCGCCAAAAAATAATTTAGGGTCGTTAGTGTCTTTTCTTAATTTATTATATCCTTCTAAACCTAAATCTTCTCCATCCTCTATAGTTTCGCCATTCAAAAGTTTTACAGCTATTAAATTCATGGCATAAGCGGAAACTGCTGGGTCCCATAAAGCAATTATATCGGCAGCTCCGCTATCAAGATATTGTTTAGCGTCTAAAGGAGTAGCCACGCCAACAATAGTTACCTTATCTTGCAATCTTCTCTCGTCTATTGCTAATGAAGCACCTGGAACTGTTGTACTTGCACTTCCTATTATTCCCGTTAAGTTTGGAAATGTTGTCAATAGCTCTTTAGTTTTTTCATATGCTTTAGTTGAATCGTCATAATCTTCATTTCTTCTTGATACAAGTTTTATACCTGGATAATTTTTTAAAAATGCTTCTACGCCATCTTGTTGTTCATTATGGGATTTTGAAGTTAAGCTTCCAACAAAATTTGCTAACTCACCCTTATCTCCCATTATATTAACCAAATATTGAGCCATTTTTTGTCCAAAATCATAATTTGAAAAAGCTTCAATAATTATATCGGCATTTTGTTGTTGCGAAGCTTCGTGAACAATCACTTTAATACCGTTATCTCTTGCTTTTTTTAATACTGGCTCTACCGCTTCTGGCGAAAATGGAACTATACAAATAGCATCAACCCCTTGTGCTATTAGGTTTTCAACTATTTGCACTTGTTGAGCGGCATCGGCTTGAGCAGGACTTAACATAAACGCATCATGTCCTGTATCATTTTTAAATTTTTCAACGCCTTCTCTCATTCTAATGAACCAAGATATACCTTCTATTTTTCCAACAGAAGCTATCGTATACTTTCTTTGTGAACTATCTTTAGAACTATTTTCACCACAAGAAAAGCTACTAATACTTATTAATACTAATAAACTCACGATACCTAATACTCTTTTTTGCATTTTATTTCTCCTATGTTTTATAAATATTTATATTATATAGTATAGCAAACTATTTTTTATTTGTCAAGTTTTTTTTGTAATTTTTTAGAAAAAATTTAAAAAATTTTCTTAAAATATATAAAAATATGATATAAAAACGCATTATACATACATTTTGGATATATTTTTTAAATATTGAAGACATGATAATTGAAAAAATAACAGTTTTGTCACAAGTTGTTTTAGACTGATACTAAAAAATATTTTTTATTATTTTAAGAATATAAAAAACGCAATGAATGTAATTAAATAATATTCACTGCGTTTCTTATTACAATTTATTTCGTATAAACCCTACCGTTATGTTTAGTTTTTATCTTTAACACAGTTTCACTAATCATATTAACAGCCTCCATTATATCTGCAAATACTTCAGGTTTTATAGATTGCGCTCCATCGCATAATGCATGCTCAGGGTCGTTATGAACTTCTATTATCATTCCGTCAGCTCCAGCAGATAACGCGGCTAATGTCAAAGGCATTGCCATCCAAGATTTTCCGCTCGCATGAGACGGGTCGCCTATCACAGGTAAATGACTTACTCGCTTTATCATTGGAATCGCACTAACATCAAAAGTATTACGCGTATAATTTTCAAATGTCCTTATTCCTCTTTCGCATAAAACTACATCGCTATTGCCTTTGTCTAAAATATATTCGGCGCTCATTAACCATTCTTCCATAGTATTTGCAAGTCCTC
>ENA-ORSC01000610-ORSC01000610.1-human-gut-metagenome-genome-assembly--contig:-NODE-610-length-27892-cov-5.357007_pt1 | contig 27892 bp, 26 predicted proteins | sample MGYA00242178_ERZ509140 | MGnify/ENA primary metagenome ERZ509140 (study PRJEB26280, sample SAMEA2338681) | human gut metagenome | biome: human gut; feature: human-associated habitat; material: faeces... | reverse complement strand
AAATTTAAATAAATAAATGCTTTTTTCCATACAAATAATTTAATTTTAACCTCTTTACAATTATAATATATACAATATATAAAATCAAATATTTTTATATTTACTCTATAATATAACTTTCAAACAATGTAAAATATTTTATCTATTGCCAAAATATTGGTTTTATATATAATAAATAAAAAACATATTAAATAAAAAACATATTAAGGAGTTTTCATTATGAGAAAAACATTAGCTTTATTAATTACATTATCTTTCGCTTCAATTATGTTTGCCGATATGGTTGTTCCAATTTCGCAGTTGCCTAAATCGGCTCAAAACTTCATACAAAAAACTTTTCCTGGCGCTCAAATATTTAAAGTTAAAAGAGACGATGGAAAATTTGAAGTTAAATTAAATAACGGCGTTGATATGAAATTTCTTCCAAATGGAGAATGGGTAAATATAGACAGCGATTATACTCCTATTCCGATAACGGTTTTGCCTCAAGCGGTTCAAAATACGGTTAAACAAACTTATCCTCAAGCTTTTATTACGGATATTGAAAAAGAATTTGGAAATTATAAAATTAAATTAAACAATATGATGGAATTATTTGTTTCTTCAAGCGGACAATTTATTGGACAAAAAATGGACGATTAAAGTTCGTAAAATTGAGCCATAAAAAAGACAAATAATAATTTAATTTTAGAAGTTTAGAATTATTTAATAAATAGATTTTCTAAAAAGTCTATTTATTAAATATTATTTTCAATTGCAATATTTTATTAATTATAATTGAATAAATACAAAACTATAATTTTTTAATTTATAAAAAAACATAGCTATAATATACAAAATTTAAAATTTTAATGTTTTATAATAATACAATTTAGTAATTCTTAATATAAATATAATCTTTGATTTAATAAAAATCGTTCAAAAACTATACATAAATTGTAATCAAATTGGCATAATTCTTGCTTAATATATTGTATAACAAATGATAATTTTAATTCATTGTTATAAAACAAAATAAAAAATTATAAATTAAAAGGAGATTTAACTATGTCAAGAAGAATATTTTTACCAGCTTTACATTCAATGTTGGACGATTTTAGAGGTTTTGATAATAGTCTTATCAATTTCTATAATAAGGCTTCAGATTATAAAATAGAAGAAGACGAAAAAAACTATACTATAGAAATGGATATGCCAGGCGTGAAAAAAGAAGATTTGGAAATCGGCATTAAAGAAAATATACTTTCAATATATGCCGAAAGAAAAAAAGAAGACAAAACGGAAAATAAAGAAGCCGTTGTAGTTTCAAAATACGAACAAAGCTTTAATATAAGCGCAAAAGGCATAGATATAGACAATATTCAAGCTAATTTGGAAAACGGAATACTCACTTTAACTCTTCCTAAAAAAGAAGAAGTGAAGTATGAGAGAAAGATAAATATAAGTTAATATTTCAATTTAAACCTCATAAAAAACGCATATACTTAAAAAAGTGTATGCGTTTTATTATTTAATTTTTTTAATTATTGTAGGATAAATCATATTTTATTTATTTTATAAAACAAGGCTTATAAATTAAAAAAATTTGTTTAATTATAAAATATAATAAAAAAGGATAATTTATGATTAATGATTTTGAAAATAGTTTAATTGAAAATATTGATAATCAAAACGATAAAGAAAAAGAAATTATAAGTTTTCTTTTGTCAAATGGAATTTCTGCGGAAAAATCAAAAATGATAACCGAAAAACTTTATTATAAATTTTATAATCTTTATAATATAGTCAACGCTTCTAAAAACGAACTTATAAAAATAAAAGGGCTTGGAAATAAAAGAGCGGATTTATTAAAAAGTTTGCCCAAAATTTTAGAATATTATTTATTAAGTCGTTTGAAATTATCAACTTTGCATTTTAATAAAAAAGATTTGATTGATTATTTGATTATAAAATTTGGAAAATTAAAATTTGAAGCTTTTTCAATAATTTGTTTAGATATAAATAAAAGATTTATTTCTATGGAGCAAATTTTTAGAGGAACTATAGATTCCGCTACAATTTACCCGAATGATTTAGTTGAAAAATCTTTATCTTTAGGTGCAAGTTATGTAATTATTTCGCATAATCATCCTTCGGGAATTTCAAAACCTTCAAAAGAAGATATAGAAATAACGAAAATTTTATATAAAGCCTTTTTAATAGTAAATATAAAAATGATAGACCATTTAATAATCGCGGGAGATTCAATTTATAGTTTTAGAGAAAGCGGAATTTTAGACGATTTCAATTAAATATATTATGTTAAATAACTAACAAAAATTTTTAGCTTTCCGAAAATTTGAATATAGTTTAAATTATTTTACGCAATGTATAAATTTTTAGTTTTTAATTTATAATATGTTTATTAAAAGTTTTAATTTATAAATTTTATTTGGAGATAATTATATGGCAACAAGCGAAGCTTTTCTTGAAGAAGTTTATAAAAACGCTGTGGATGCGGAAGTTATAAAAAGAAGTTCCACGCTTTCAAATTTAGTAGATAACGCGAAAGATTATCAAAGAGAAATATCGGCTTACGAAGATTTAAAATCTAGACTCGATACTTTATCTTCAGCCTCAAAAGAATTATACGGTTTTCGTTCTCCTTTTAGAAATTTCGCGGGCAGAGGCGAAGGCGTTCCAAATTATTTTACAGTTACGGCAAATAGAATGGCAAATACTACAACTTACGATATAGCGATTAAAGAATTGGCAAAAAGCGAAAAATTTTCTTCAAAAGCTTATAATATGAAAGATAAATTGCCTGCGGGAATTATAAAATTAAAAGTCGGAGAAGACGAATATTCTATTGATTTTGCGGGCGGAAGTTTGGTAGATTTGCAAAAAGCTTTTGACAAAACATTTGGAAAAAAAGCAAAAACTACAGTAACTCAAAAATCGAAAAATTTGCAAGTTTTGACAATCGATTTAGTTAAAACAGGCTCAAAAAATATTGCCGAAGTTATAAGCGATGAATCGGGAATATTAAAAGAATTAAATATGTTTACAAGAAGAAATTATAGATATTTGGGACATATTTTTAATCAAGAACTTTTAAGCAAATGGAAAGACGAATCGGATAATTTAACCACAAATTATATGATAAAAAATGATTTTTTAGTTTTGAAAGGTATAAATAAATTATCGATGCCTTTGCATAGAGAAGCGGAAGCAAACGAAAATATAACGATTTCAATAACTGCAAGAGCGTCCGACACTTTAGACGATGAGGAAGAAACCGTTATTCCCGTAATGCCGCCAACCGTTGATTTGTCGATACCAGACACGGGAATTATATTCGATAAAATAGACAGCGTTAAATTTAAAGATGTAGAATTATACGGAGAAGGTTTATCGCCAGCCGACAGTTCAAGGACTTTTGAAGATATAAAAAGATATAAAGAAGCGCTTGAAAGTGAAAGAAGAGAAAAAGAAGGAATTGAAGCGAAAATTCCAGATGCGATAGATGAAACGGGATTTAATTCTGAAATTATCGGCGTAAAATATATAAATAAAGCGGGAGACGAGGTTGAAAAATTTTTTGCTTTGCCTACAATAAGTTCTTCTTGGCAGAGATTAAATATTCCGATTGGAAGTCAATTTGAAGAGGGCGATGTTATAACTCAAATAGTTTTGATAAATAAAAATCCTAAATATAATATTTTTTATAAAGATTTATTAGTTGAAGATTCGGGAAAAGAAGAAGATGCGCCAAATTATTTAATATCGGAAGCGACAGACGCGCGAGCTTCTATAGATGGAATAGATATTTTAAGCGAAAGCAATGAATTTAACGATGTTATAAACGGACTCAATATAGTCGCTATAAAACCTACGCCCGAAGCATTTGCCACGACTATAGAAATTAATAAAGAGGGAGTTGTTGACGCTATAGTTAATTTTGTAAGCGCTTATAATTCTCTTATAGATTTTTTGAACGATTCTACTCAAAGACCTTTAACTAAAGAAGTTAGAAATTCTTTAGACGATATGAATAGAACGGATATGAATGATTTAGCCACTACTTTACAAATAAGTTTTAATCCTGAAATGAGCGACTCTGATTTAAGAAAAAAATTATTTTATGTCGGAGTGTTTAGCGGAAATACTTTAGTAGGAACGATTTCGCAAAGAGTTAAGGCTATAGTTTCGGATTCTTATAAAACCGATTACGGCGAAGAATTGGCTTTATTAGACCAAATAGGAATTAATAGAGGAAATGCGGGCGAGGATTGGAATGTAGTAAAAAAAGGATTTCTTCAAATAGAAGAAGAAAAATTTATGAATAAAATTGAAACTCAAATGGACGGAGTAGAAGAATTATTTGCAAACGACACTACGGGAGATAATTTGCCCGATACGGGAGCCGCTTATACTATGAACGATTTTATAACTCCGTATTCGCAAACAAGAGGAATAGTAGATAATAGCATTTCCGTTGCAAAAACGAGATTAGAAAGCAATCAAAAACGAATGGATAGCGAAAAAGAAAGAATAGAACAATATAGACAGGAAAGACTCGCTTCTTATTATAGAATGCAATCGGACTTGAAACAGGCTGAAAGAGACAGAAAGAGATTAGAGGCTATGCAAAATCAAAATAATGGTAATTGAATTTAATAAAATACATTAATTCTATAAAATTAAACAACTATTTAATAATAAATACTTGACTTTATAAATAAAATAATATATTATATTTGAATATTTATTTAATATCGCGGGGTGGAGCAGTTGGTAGCTCGTTGGGCTCATAACCCAAAGGTCATAGGTTCAAGTCCTGTCCCCGCTAATAGTCTAACGACTTTACGGCGGCGTGGCTCAGGTGGTTAGAGCATGCGGCTCATATCCGCAGTGTCAGGGGTTCAAGTCCCTTCGCCGCTAATTATTTTATAAAAAAGGAAGGTGAGTTAATTGGTAAGAGTATTCGCTAACGAAGGAGAACCTGTAGAAAGCGTTATAAAAAGATTTCGTAGAGCATGCGAAAACGAAGCTATTTTACAGGAATTAAAAGAAAAGCAATTCTATAAAAAGCCTTCTCTCGAAAAAAAACTTCAAAGAGAGAAAGCTATTAAAAGAATGAAAAGAAAAATCAAAAAAGAAAGACGATTAGGTTTATTATAAATCTAATCAATCTATACTTGAAAATATTTATTTTTTATCGTATAATATTTACGATTTTAAAATGAAAATATTTTAAATATAGAAAAAATTATTAATATTTAATATTTGTTTGAAAGGAGAAAATTATGGCAGCAAAACAGCTATTATTTGACGAAGAAGCCAGACGCTCGCTTATGAGAGGAGTTGACGCTTTGGCTAATGCGGTAAAAGTAACTTTAGGACCAAGAGGACGAAATGTCGTTATAGACAAAAAATTCGGACCTCCGACTATTATAAACGATGGCGTTACAATCGCTAAAGAAATAGAATTGGAAGACCCTTTTGAAAATATGGGCGCTCAAATTGTTAAAGAAGTCGCTACTAAAACCAACGATGTGGCAGGAGACGGAACTACAACCGCTACGGTTTTGGCTCAAGCTATGGTTAAAGAAGGACTTAAAAATGTTACAAGCGGCGCAAATCCTATGCTTATTAAAAGAGGAATTGAAAAAGCGGTTAATGAAATAGTCGCTCATATAAAATCAGAAGCGAAACAAATTAAAGGCAAAGAAGAGATTGCCCAAGTTGCGACAATTTCCGCTAATAACGATAATGAAATAGGCGAGCTTATAAGCGATGCGATGGAAAAAGTTGGTAAAGAAGGCGTTATAACAGTTGAAGAAGCAAAATCTTTAGAAACTAATTTATCATTGGTTGAAGGTATGCAATTCGATAGAGGTTATATATCTCCTTATTTCGTAACAAATGCCGATAGCATGACAGCAGAATTGGAAGACGCTTTGGTTTTATTATACGAGAAGAAAATCTCAAATATGAAAGAACTTCTTCCTGTGCTTGAAAAAATCGCTCAAACGGGAAAACCTTTCATTATTATCGCCGAAGACATTGAAAGCGAGGCTTTGGCAACTTTGGTATTAAATAAAATGAGAGGCGTTTTGAATGTATGCGCAGTTAAAGCGCCAGGTTTCGGAGATAGAAGAAAAGCTATGCTTGAAGATATAGCAATACTTACGGGCGGACAAGTTATAAGCGAAGACTTGGGAATGAAACTTGAAAACGCTACTTTAGAACAACTTGGAAAAGCTAAAAAAATTACAGTTGATAAAGAAAATACGACTATAGTAGAAGGCGGCGGAAAGAAAGGCGAAGTTCAAGCGAGAGTTTCAGTAATTAAAAAACAAATCGAAGAAACGGATAGCGATTACGACAGAGAAAAATTACAAGAGAGACTTGCAAAACTTTCAGGCGGAGTCGCGGTAATTAATATTGGAGCTGCTACGGAAGTTGAAATGAAAGAGAAAAAAGCGAGAGTTGAAGACGCTTTATCCGCTACAAGAGCGGCTGTTGAAGAAGGAGTAATTCCAGGAGGCGGAATTACTTACTTGCATGCTCAAGCTAAATTAGATTCTATAAAATTAGAAAACGCTGACGAACAAGTCGGCGTTAATATAGTAAAAAGAGCTATAGAAGAGCCTATAAGAATGATAGCGGCAAACGCTGGTTTGGACGGTTCTGTAGTCGCTATAGAAGCTAAAAAGCAAAAAGGCAATATGGGATTCAACGCGCTTACAAACGAATGGGTTGATATGTTGAAGACGGGAATTATAGACCCTGCTAAAGTTTCAAGGAGCGCTTTACAAAATGCAGCTTCAATAGCGAGTCAAGTTCTAACTGCTGAAGTTATCATTACAGATATACCTGAACCTGAAAAACCTATGCCACCAATGCCTGGCGGAGGAATGGGCGGTATGTATTAATAATTAGCCTCAAATATTTTTATAAAGATAAAGCCCTGATATTTTTTCGGGGCTTTTTTTATTTTAAAACTCATTTTTACGAATTAAAATTCGTATTGTTTTTATCAATATAGAATATTTTAAGTTTATTGTTAACATTATTCAAAAAGAATGGAGGTATAAAATGATAAAAAGTAAAACATTTGTATTAGCTCTAGTGCTTTTTTCTTTTGGTTTAATCGGCTTAACAGCTTGCAAAAGTAATTTAGCTGACGAAAAAGAAGAGCGTGGGAGGGTATTGCCTGGAACAAATATAGCGTTCAGGGATGACTTTAACAATCAAGGCAATATTCCTAGCGATTTCTGGCATTTATGTTTGCCTGAAAAAACCAACGAGAATGATCCAGCTTGGAACAGATTTTTTAAAAATACGGAAGGTTATGAATGCGTTAAAGTCGAAAACAGTATTTTAAAACTTACCGCTAAAAAAGAAAAAGGTCCTGCCAATTTGAATTATAAAACAGGAGGAGTTTGGAGTGCAAAAAATAAATACGGCATTGGGACAAGCATAAAAGTAAAAGCTAAACTATACAGAGAAGGGGAAACAAATTTTAATGTTCCTTCAGCATTCCCAGCTATATGGTTATATCCTCTATTTACTCCTTACGAATGGCCTGCTACAGGAGAAATCGATATAATGGAATGGGTAGATAAAACTCCTCCAAATAATGTTTACGCTACCCTTCATTACAATATTTCAAACAATATTTCAAACAATATTTCAAATAATATTTATTCTACAATAGGTGTATCAAATAATATAGAAAATGTCGCGGAATGGCATGTATATAGATTAGATTGGTATAGCAATAATATAGTAATATATTATGATGACATAGAAGTTTTTAAATATACCAATGGAATGACAAATCTATATCCGTTTAATGATAATTATTATAATATTATTTTAAACGCTTCACTGCAAAAAAGCTGGGGTACTCCTGTAGAATCAAATGATTCTCAACTGCCTTATGAACTGTGGATAGATTGGATTGAAGTTTCGTTAATAGATAAATTTAGTGGACAACCTATAAATTAAAAATCATATAATTGCAATAAGTCAATAATAAACTTGAAAAAAGGAATTCCCATATTATATGAGTTCCTTTTATTATAGTTTTTTATATTTAAAATTAATTCAAAGCTATATTTAATCTAATAAATCAATTAAGATTAAATTTCTTACTCATATTTTTACTTATAATTTTAGAGCCTTTCGGACCTACAGAAGTTAAAAAGAATTTTCTATTTAATAATTTTTCGTCTATAACTTCATTAACCGATTTTAAATTAACTTTATCTATAGATTTATAAATATCCTTAAACGACATATATTTTGAAGCGTAAATTTCGTTTCTTGCATTTTTATTCATTATATAATTGGCGTTTAATTTGCTGAATGCCATTGAGCTTTTATAACTTTCTTTAGATTCTTCCAATTCTTCTTTAGTTATTCTTTCGTCTATAAGTTTATTTAATTCTTTATATACGGTTTCTATAGTTTCTTCGTAATTTTTTAAACTTGTAGAGCCTGCAATTTCAAATATTCCTCCGTTTATAAAACTTGTAGCCGAACTATAAATATTATAACAGAGTCCTTTATTTTCTCTAACGCTTTGATATAATCTCGAATAAGAACTTACTCCAAAAATATCGTTTAGAATATTCATGCTATATTTTTTATTATCGTTTGCGTCATAAGAAGGAGTAGATAAAGAAAAATATACATGATTTAATTCTTCTTTTTCTTTCGCTATCGTTTCATAATAAAAAGGCGCTTTCTTATTAACGGTTTTTATATCTTTCTTTAATTTAATAGCGGATAATTTTTTTACAGCTAAATCCATATCGAAATTTCCAGCTATTGAAATAACTAAATTATTGGCGTTAAAATGTTTCTTAAAATATTTATATACTTTTTCTCTGCTTATGCTTTTTATATTATTTATATGTCCGCCTATAGGCAAAGCCATAGAAGTTCCTTTATATGCATGCGCAAAAAACTGACTTGAAACAGTTTCTTCAGGCGTATCGTTTACCATTTTCAATTCTTCTATAACGACTTTTTTTTCTTTTGAAATATCTTCTTCTCTAAAAGCAGAGTTTAAAATTATATCTTCCAAAGTGTCAATAGCTCTTTCAAAATATTTAGAAATAATATTTATATAAAAAGAAGTTAAATGTCTCGAAGTAAAAGCGTTAAATACTCCGCCGACTCCTTCAATCTTTCGGACAATTTCTTTTGCGCTTGTTTTATCCGTGCCTTTAAATAGCATATGTTCTATAAAATGAGTATAGCCGTTGGTTTCTTTATTTTCGTTTGCGCTTCCCGTAGTAAAGAAAAATCCCGTTGAAACCATATCTAAAATCGGCATATATTCAAGTATTAATCTTATTCCGTTTTTTAATGTTAATCTTTTTACCATTTTCATTTTCCAAATTTATATTAGATTTTTTATATTTTTAAAAAATTTTCGACAATATAGATTATAAAATATAATAAGAGTATTTGCAAATATAATTAAATATTATCTATTGTAATAACAATTATTAAAAATATACAATAAAATAAACTTACAAAAATAAAGCGCTATCAATTTATAATAAACTAAAAAATAAAAATTATAGGAAATATAAAGGATTTGATAATAATACTATGTATAAGAAAGATATAAATTAAATTTTACTTTTTCACTCTGCACTCCTTTGTTGGAAGTAAATAAAAATTCTTGTTCTTTTTTATATATAGAAAAAGTAAGAATAAATTCTTTAAATTATTTTTATTTGTAGAAAAATAACAATCAAATGGACAATATCGTTTTAAATGTATCGCCCAATAAATAACTTGATATATTTTGTATAAACGACAATATAGTTCTTAATATTCCAAAAAATAATAAAGCGTATAAAATCAAAAAACCGTAAGGATATATTTTATCGTAAGTATTTTTTCCTTTTGGAGATAAAAAGAATCTCAATATCCATCCGCCATCCAAAGGAGGAAAAGGCAGAAGATTAAAAAACATAAGCATTATATTTATAGTGTAAGACATAAACAACACTGCAAGAAATATTGGAATTATATTTAAAATAATATTCGTTATAACATTATCGTTAGATTGCAAAATTATGATTAATTTATTTATAATAAAAACTCCTTTAATTGGAAATGTAAGAATTTTCATTATTATAAAAGATGTAAAAGCTATTATTAAATTCGCAAAAGGTCCCGCAAACGAAACTATAGCCTGGTCTCTTTCAAAATTCTTAAAATTATTAGGATTAACGGGAACGGCTTTCATCCAACCTATAATTGGAATTCCTGTCAAAGCTGCAAGCAAAGGCAAAATTACCGTGCCTAAAATATCTATATGAGCGAAAGGATTTAAAGTTAATCTTCCCAAATCTCTCGCAGTTTTATCGCCAAAATTATACGCAGTTTTTGCATGCGAATATTCATGAGCGCTCGCCGATATTATAAATACAAAATAAGATATAATGCCGATTGATAATCTATTTGAAAATATTTCGTAAACCATTTTATTTTATATTAATAACCTCTCTAAATTAAAATTAATCTATCAATGTATATTTCCTTCAAATCTCGGTCTAAATGCATAATGCAAAATTGCTTCTATTAATTCCGTTTTTGCTTTATCTGGCTCGAGATATATGTTTATACGCTGCAAATTATTACAAATCCATGATTTCAAACTATATTTATTTATTCCTTTTATATTCTCTATTATTAAAGGATTAAAATCTTCATCATTTAGTAGTGATTTTGCTAGTGTGCTTTTAGAATTAAGTCCATAATGTTGACTTGTAAATCTTGCATTGCTATTAGAATTAGCTTTTCCTATTTTTAAAATTTCATCCTTATATATAAAAATATATATTGCAGAATGTCCAGATGGTAATTTAGTTGGTTGTTCATGAGGGCGTTTCATATCTTCAACTTTACAATATCCTAATTTATCTCCTAAATTCTTCATTATTTCTTCAACATGCTTCATTTTATCTTTTATTTTGTTACCCCAATCCATTTAATTATCTCCTAAATTAAAATCAATCTAAAAAATTGCCTTTAAAAAAATTCTCGTTTCCCGTTTTCTTTGCCGTAAGTTTGAAAATTACGCAACCATCGGGACAAACTATAATCTTGCTATATTTTCCGTCTCCGCCGATATTCTCCAAATATCCTCCGCTTCTCACAGCTTCCATGACAGGAAACATAATCATCATTACTTTTGAGCAAATGCCTTGTCTTTCGGAATTAACGGGGCAACCGTAAGCGCATTTATATTTGCCGCCAATCTCTTCGCAGTTTCTACAATATCCTTCAGTTTTGTCTCCTCGTAAAAATCCTATAACTTCAATTTCAAACTCGTATTCTTCGTTATACCATTTTTTCATTTTAAATCTTCTATTTCCTAATTATTTTTTCTTAATTTAATTTTAGTTAATTGGATTTTTTAGCATAAGTATAAATAAGCATTACAACTCCGACTATAATCATACATATAGAATATATAGCGCCCGAAGTTATCGGTCCTATAGTCCATTCGGTTATATCTCTTGCAAACTGTTCTATAAAAGCTCTAAATAATCCGTATAATATCATCCAAACCCATAATCTCGTCCCTCTTCTTATTTTTTTATTTTTTTGACTTAAATATAAAATGAAATAAGAAACCAAAGCCAAAACCAATCCTTCCAAAATCGCCTCGTATAATTGAGAAGGATGTCTCGCTTCAGTATAAGGTCTTATTGCAGGAAACATAGCCTTCCAATTTTCATATCCTCCGACTGCATCGTATAAAGGAAATTGCATTCCTATAAAAGAATCCGTTACTCTTCCGTAAAGTTCCGCATTCATAAAATTTCCTATTCTTCCAAAAAATAAACATAAACTCGAAGGCAAGGTTGCATGGTCGCCTATATCTAAAATTTTATAATGATATTTTTTACTGAAAATAATTAAAGATATGCACATTCCTATAAATCCGCCATGAAAAGACATTCCTGCAAAACCCGAAAAACTTATTCCGTTTCCAAGATTTATTCCAAGTATTTCCCAAGGCTTCAAAAAAGTTTGCGGAGAATAAAATACGAAATAACCTAATCTCGCTCCCGCTATCGCTCCGACTGCCGCATAAAAAACCATATCGTAAACTCCGCCGTTGTTATCGTCATTATATTTAATCCAACCTTTCTTTTTTATGCTATTCAAAACCAAACATGAAACGATTATTCCGACTATATACATAAGCCCATACCATCTTATCGGAATACTTGGCGAGATTACAAAAGGCGTAAAAAATTCAGGATACTTCATTATACTTTCCTTAAAATATTAAAATTAATTATGTTATATTATATCTAAATATATATTGTATCAAGTGCAAAAAATCTAAAAATATAAATAGAAATTGTTTTAATAAAAAATAAACAGTTAAATAAAAATGACTCATATTCTTAAAATAAAAGAACATGAGCCTTAAATCTTTATTCTTGTGGAATTAAAAAATTTTAACTAATTAATCCCCATTCTCCGTCATCGCCACTATTATTGGTATCGCCGCTATCGTTTGTATCTCCGATATCATTGGTATCTCCGATATCGTTGGTGTCGCCGATATCATTCGTATAAACTCTATAGGAAGTGACACTATCTTTAGAATCAGTTAGTCTTTTGTCATCATCCTTCCCGCAGCTTACCATTAATAATAAAGCAATTATTATTAATAAAGATTTAGAAATTGTCTGTCTGTTGTTCATTGTGAACACTCCTTGTTATAGAAATTTTATATAATAAAAAAACCTTGACAAAATTGTTAAGTCAAATTTTCACTGTCTTAAATAAATATTTTAAATTTTATTAATGATTAAAATTTATAAAAAGATAATTATTTTATAATTCTGATTTGTAATATCTAAATATAAAACATTCAATTTGATAGTATGAACTTGAAAAATATTTATAGAATTTATATAATCTTAAATAATTATTAATTAAAAAGAGAATTTATATGATTATAAAAAAATCTCCTTGCAAAATTAATTTATTTTTAGATATAAAATCAAAAAGAGAAGACGGTTATCATTTAATAGAATCTTTATTTCATACGATTGATTTATTTGATATAATAAAAATTGAAGAAGATAAAGAATTTAAAATTTCAACGAGCGGAAAATATAAATTAAACGACAACGAAGAAAATATAGTTTCAAAAATATTTTATTATTTCAAAAATGAAATGAATCTTGAAAAAAATTATAAAATAAATATAGAAAAAAATATTCCAACGGGAGCGGGACTCGGCGGAGGTTCTTCAAATGCGGCTACTATAATAAACTTTTTTTTAGAAGAATTAAATATAAAGCCTAACAATCGATTAATAGAATCTTTTTCAAAATTTGGAGCGGACATTCCGTTTTTTATAAATGGAGGTTTAAGTTGGGTATCGGGAATTGGAGAGAAAATTTTTTTATATAATTTTACTTTGCCTTATAAAATAATTTTAATCTATCCTAATATAATAGTTTCTACAAAATTGGCTTATTCAAAATTTGCAGAAAATGATTTTAACAAATCCGATATTTTTTATATGAAAAATTTGCTTGATAAAAATGAAAAAATAAAATTTGAAGATTTATATTCGCATACTTACAATATATTTGAAAAAAATGTTTTTAAGATTGAGCCTAAAATAAAAGAATATAAAGAAAAAGCTGAAAATGAAATTAAAAGAAAAATTTGCATGAGCGGTTCGGGTTCTTCGCTTTTCGCTTTATACGACAAAAATGAAAATATAATAAACGAAGATTATAATAAATTAAAAAATATATTTAAAGATTTGGATATATATAAATTAGATTTAATATAATTTTTATTTTTAAAAATTCATGATATAATATTTATAATTAATTAATGAGTTATTATAATGAAATATATTTCAAATTTGCATACGCATACAAATTATTGCGATGGTAAAAATTCTATAGAAGAAAATATAAAATACGCTATAGAAAAAGAATTTATAAGTTTAGGTTTTTCGGGGCATTCCAACTTTTCTAAAGACAAATGTTCGATGACGAAAGAAGGCGCGATTAAATATTTAAGCGATATAAAAAAATATAAAGAAATATACAAAGACAAAATTCAAATTTATTCTGGAATAGAAGCGGATTATTATTCCAACTTAAATAAAGATACCGATAAAGAAATGGCTCTCGATTATAGAATAGGTTCTGTTCATTTTATAGACGACAATAAAGATTATTTTTGCATTGATATGTCGAAAAATAATTTTGAAGAAACGATTAAACATTTCGGAAATATAAAAATCGTTATAGAAAAATATTTTGACAATATAATTAAAATGACAAATACTCAAAAACCCGATATTATCGGACATTTAGATTTGGTTAGAAAATATAATTTTAAGAAAGAATATTTTACAGAAGAGGAAAATTGGTATATTGAAAAAGTCGAAGAAGTTTTAGAAAATATAAAAGAAAATAACTCTATAGTCGAAGTTAATATAAAACTTATGAGTAAATCAAATCTTGACGCTCATTATCCTAATAAAATGACGATTAAAAAAATTTTGAAAATGAATATTCCTTTAACGCTAAATACTGACGCTCATTCAATTAACGGTTTGGATAAATTTTATTATGAGGCAATAGAAGAATTAAAAAAACTTGGAGTAAAAAAAATTAAAATGTTAATTGATAATTCTTTTAAAGATATTGATATAAATATGTTAGGGAAAACATAATATAAAAATAATAGCGTTTCTATAATTTCACTAATTACCAAATCATTAAAGTAGAACCCCAAGTAAAACCGCCGCCAAAAGCCGTAAATAAAACTAAATCGCCTTCTTTAATTTTATTATTATCTAAAGCGTCAGTTAAAGCAAGTCCGATACTCGTTGAAGAACTATTTCCAAATTTATTTAAAGTTACGCTAACTTTTTCAATAGGAAGCCCGATTCTTTTTGCAACCGCTTGAATAATTCTTAAATTAGCCTGATGCGGAACAAAGAAATTAACATCCGATAATTTTTTATTAGCTTTTTCTAAAACTCTATCAATGCTATTTGAAAATTCTATAACCGCTCTTTTGAAAGTTTCTCCGCCTTCCATGTGGATTTTAAAATCCGCTCCGTCAAAATCTTCCGCTCTTATAGGACATACGCTTCCGCCGTTTAACATTATAGTTAAATCGGGTTCGCTTTGCATATCAATTGCCAAAACTCCTCTTCCGTCTTCTCGAGATGTTATTAAAGAAGCTGTGGCTGCATCTCCAAATAAAATTGCAGTTCCTCTATCTTTCCAATTTATATCTTTAGTTAATTTTTCACTGCATACGATTAAAATATTTTTTGATTGTCCGCTTTCAATTAATGCCGTAGCCGTATTCATAGCGTAAACATAACCCGAACAAGCCGCCGACATATCGAAAGCAAAACAATTTTTTAATCCTAAAGCTTTTTGAATCTGTCCTGCCATTGAAGGAAAAATATAATCTTTAGTAACCGTAGGCGTTATTATTGTATCGACAACGGTTAAATCTACTCCTTTATTTTGAAGATTATTAACGGCGTTTATTCCCATTTCAAATATGGTTTCGTCTTCTCTTGCCATTCTTCTTGTTTCTATTCCCGTGCGAGTTATTATCCACTCGTTATTTGTATCTAAAATGCTTTCAAAATATTTATTGTCCAAAATTTTTTCAGGGACATAATATGCTATTTCTTTAATATATGCTCTTTTCATTTGCTCTCCGATTTTAATAATTTTTATATATAGTTTAATTAAAAAGAAATAAAAAGTCTATAGTAAATAATTACTATTTTTTAATTTAATTTTTCCAATTCTTTAAAAATATCCACAGTTTCAACGCTTATATTAATAACTTTAGGAATTAATTCAAATAAATATTCTCTAATATTTTTATAATCGTAAGAGTTTAAACCGTTTTCAATTAAAGTTTTATGATGAAGTTCTTTTTGAGGATTTAATTTTTTAGGTTTATAATAATCTATAATCCAATCTAAAGCGCTTCTTGTTCCAATTTTATAATCGAAAGCTTTTTTCGGAATATTTTCAATTCTATTTTTTCCGTCAAATATTATAATTCCTTTTTCTTTATTTAATTTTATCATAGAAAAATCTTCGGGCATATATTTAAAATCTTTTTCAATTTTTAATTGTATTTCTTCATTTCGGCAATCAAAATTTTCAAATTCCGTTTGCAATTTTATTAATCTTTTTCCAAGCTCTACAAATCTATCAAAATTTTTATAAAGCGGAATTCTTGGATAATCGATTTTAAGATTTTCTTCATATTCTTTTTGATATTTTGGAGACGATAAAACCGCATGACAATAAGCAAAAATATTTTCCGCCGTAGCTTTATCTTTATACTTATTTTGAAATTCTTTTATCGCATAATCGGTAATATTTAATTTCTTTTCTCCATTTTCGTAAACATATAAAGGGACTGATATATTTCCTTCGATATTAAAAGCAAAATCTATTAACATTTTAGAAGCAAAACAATCTGTATATCTTCTTGGTTTTACAATATTAAAATTAATTGTTATATTTTCCGAATCAACATTTGGGAATAACATTTTATTTTGATAAGGCTCATGACAAATTGGTCTATCAAAATAAATATAATTTTTTACAAACGGTCTATATAAATATTTTCTAATATTATCTTTATTATAATTAATATCTCTGTCTGCAGATATATGTTTAAATAATTCTCTCGTCCATTTTATAGAATAATCAATATTTTCTCGCATATCTTCGTCTTTATAATTTCTTCCTGCATATTTTTTCTTTTCTTTATCATAAATATTAATTATTTTTTTAATTTTTTTTTCTAATTGTTTTTTATCAAAATCGCAAGCCCAATCGTCCCGAGCCGTCAATACTCCTAAACTAAATAATTTAAAAATCGCTTTCTGTTCTATTGCCTTACCGACTTTTTGATTCTTAACATTTTTATCAATCAAAGCGGTATGCTCGTAAAAATCGTTATTAGTTTGATTAAGCCATTGCCCTTTATTGTCGGGAATTATATCCTCAAAATCAAAAAATGAAATATCTTGTTGAAGAGACATTAATTTTTTATCGCCGCTTAAAAAGTCGCCGATATTATAATATTTTATATTCGCTTTTTTCTGATTTAAAGGATTAATTTTATTTTGCTTTTCTGAAACGCCTTTTTTAATCAAAAACATTATAGCAACGCCCGTTTGAATATTAAAAACATTTCCGCCTTCGCTTTTATTTCGTTTTCTTGCATTGCCTTTCAAATCTATAATATAAATATAATCAAATTCTTTTTGAACGCTTTTTCTAAATCCGTCATCCTGACGAGAATCTAAATAAGCGTTATTTGTTATAAAAGCTATTATTCCGTCATCTTCGCTCTTTATTCTGTCGGATGCCCAACGAATAAATCTTTTATACATGTCATATTGTTTAGTTTTTTGAGCGGAACTTAAATTAACATAAGTGTCTTTTATTCTTTTATCCAAATCTATATAAACTTTATTTTTATTATTGTCGTTTTCGCTTTTTTGATTGGCGTTATAAGGCGGATTTCCGATTATTAAATTTATTTTCTTTTCGTATTGTCTAACCGCTCTTTTAACATTTCCCTCGCTAAATTCTTCCATTCCAAAAAGCGCGTTATTTCCTAATTTTGTTTGAAATTCCAAAGTGTCTAAAAAACATATATTCTCAAATATCTCATAGCTATTCGTTCTCTCAAAATACGCGTTTTCAATATTTAGGTTTGAAATATAATAAGGCATTATATCAATTTCATTTGAAAATAATTCGTTTTTATATTTATATTCCAAATCTTTTAAATTGATTCTATTAATAATTTCCGCCATAAAAATTCCCGTCCCAGAACAAGGGTCTAAAATATTAACATCTCTACTCGATAATTTTTTGTTAAAATGTTTATATAAAAGTTCTTCGGAAGCGTCAACCATAAATTTAACTATTTGAATCGGAGTATATTCTATTCCTTGAACATCCGCTTTTTTAGAATTAAGCGCTTTATAAAAATCGGAGTAAAAAGTTTTTAAAATATCTTGTTTATCGTCTTTTGTAATTGTTTTAGTATAAGAGCTTAAACAATCGGTATATGATTTAATTTTTTCGGTTATTTCAAAACTTTTTTGATTAATATGCGTTAAAATATTGCTTATTGATTTTGAAATAATATTATTCATGTGGAAATTTGCATTCTGAAAAAATATAACAAAAATATCTCTTGTTAGCATGTGCTGAATTATCATTTCAATTGCAAGCTCTTCGGTTATATTATTGTTTATACTTAATTGGCACTTTTTCGTAAACTCTTTTAAATTCTCTTTAAATTTTTTATTAATCTTTTTCTCTTCTTTAAAAAATTCTCTCAAATCTTTGGCAAGGTCGGGAAGTATTCTTTTCAAATTATTAAATGCATCTTGAAATTTTTTATATTCTTCAGGTCTAAAACTAACGAATTTAATTAAAACTTTATCAAGCTCTTCGCTTTTAGACATATTTACTCTTATAACTTCTTTACCATCTTGAAATAAAACAAGCTCTTTTGAATTTTCAAATATTGTATTAAGCAAAGGATATTGTTTTTCTTTTTTATTTTTAATTTCTTTATTCAAATCGTCTTTTGCGTCTTTATTCTCAACCCAACCTATAACCATATTTTCTTTTTTTATTCTGCCGTCAAGAAATATATTTTTCTTCTGTCCGTTTTCAAAAACAAATTCTTTAGTTTCTCTTTCAATTTTAAGATTTTGCGAATTCGTATAATTTTTTAAGAGTTCGTAAAAATATTCTCTTATATTCTGTTCGTTATTCATACCGTTTAATTCGGCTTCTTTTATTTCATTGTAATATTTTTCAATAGCGTTTTCGGACATATTATTATAATTTCCTAACCTATAATTTCTTTTTCTTTAATTTTATCATTAAAATATATAAAAGAATAACGAAGTTTATGAGTTCCAAGTAAATTAAATGAACATTTATATTTAAATCTAAAAGATTTACGAAATCCTTTGCCTGCTCCGACTATAGATTTATTATATACTTTATTTAATTCTCCATTTGGAATGCTTATTAATAAAATTGAAACTATATCTAAAGTTATATCGTCATAAACAACCAATATAATATAAGTTAAACAAATCTTTTTAGTTTTTTGAATAATGTTATTATAGAAATTCGGCAAATTAGAATTAAATGAACTATCTTTATAACTAGTTTGATTTTCGCCTACATTAACTTTTCCTTTATAATCGGAAAGGTTAGATTTCTTCGCTGTTTTTATATCAATATGTATATAAGAATTCCAAGTTTCAAACATCATATCCGAACCTATAGGTGAAGAGTTAGGTTTTCCTAATTGATTAAATAACCAATAATAAATTCTTTCAGCACCTCTTGCAAAATCCGAATTCTTTTTAGAATCATTATTTTTAAAAAATACATTTTCCCAATCTTCTTTTATTTCCTCTTTTGAAGCGAGTCCTTTAAGCATTTTATCTTTATCTTGTTCTAACATAAATTTTATTTCTTGAAAGTAATGATATTCTATCTCTTCTATTTTAATTAATTCTTTTTTATTTTCTATCATAAAATTTTTATATCCTTTATTCTTTCTTTAATAATTTTTGCAAAATCCTTTTGAACTTCTATTAAAATACATTTTCTATTTAATCTATTTGCAACAACTCCCGTAGTTCCGCTTCCTGCAAATGGGTCTAATACAAATTCATTTTCTGGACAACAAGATTTAATTGCAAGTTCTGGAATCTCTTCAGGAAAAACTGCAAAATGCTTATATTTACTTTTTGCAGTATTAGCTATAAATAAATCTCCAGGATTTTTACCTTTCGGATGAGATTCTACGCTTTGTAAATATTTATATTCTTTCAACATTTGATTATCATATTTATCATTAAATTTTAAAATCTTTTTAAGCTCTTTCCAATCTTCTTTAGAAGGATACGAACCACCTGCATCAACTCTAAACCAATGGCTAGCTTTATGTTTATATTTTTCTTCTCCCAAAATTTTAGTGAGAGTAGCTATATTTATATTATTCTTATTAAGTGCATTTTTTAAATAATCTGAAATTTCTTTTTGGCTTGCTGTGATATTTCTTTTAATTGTATATTTTTCACAACCATTAACGAGTCTAGCTGCAGGAGATGCGCCTTTATTTTTAGTTTCATTAATAAATTTACTATCATTAATTATTATTTTAGGATTTTGTTTTTTGAAATTAGATTTATGAGGAATTCTTATTGCATCTAAATTAAAATTTACTTTTTTCTCCCAATCATTTTTTGTAAAGAAATAAATAACTTCGTAAGTATTAGAAAGTCTATTTTTTACAGGCGATGGCATATGATTAGGTTTATACCAAATAATTTGATTTCTTATTAACCATCCTTGCTCTTGCATTTTTATCGCTATTTTTTGAGGTATCATCTGCAAACTTTGGTCAACATAAGTGTCGCCAATATTCAAAAAATATGCTCCGTCATCTTTTAATATTCTTAAAATTTCTTTTCCGACTAAAGCAATTTTATTAACAAATTCTAAAGGATTTTTTTCATTTCCTATTTGTCTATTATCTTTATAATCTCTTAAATTCCAATATGGTGGAGAAGTTACAACTGTCGATATACTTTTATCAGGTATTTTTTTTATAGCTTCAAGAACATCGTCAATCATTAGTCCAATTTTTATATTAGATAAATCAATATGATTATTACTATTTATTATATTTTTTGGCATTTTTTTTAATAGAAAATTAAAAGAATTTTTTTGCTCTACCAATAAATTTTCCATAGTAAATAATAAATATTCCTTTTATTGCTATAAAATATTATAACATATTATAATATTTAAATATATAAATCAATAAATTATAATAACTTCTTAATTTTTTATTAACATTATCAACAATAATTAAATATATTTCATTAATTGAATTTTATAAATAAATTTTTGTAAATTAAAGTATAAAAATATATTTAAATTTTTGTGATTTTGATTATATACATAAAACTCAAAATGAATTAAGTATATTTTTAATCGTCTATTCTTATTGACTTTATAGCGTCTAAACAAATTTCTCTGTTTTCTTCTCCGTTATAAGTAAACCAAATAAGCAAAGCCAATTTATTTGTAATTGCAGCGACTGTTATTATATTGTCTTCGTTATCTAATTTTTTCTCGTATGCTATATTTTTTATATCGTTAGATTCTATTTTTATATTTAAAGGTTTTCCCCTATCTTCGTCCGCTATATCCATTTGTTTAATCACATAATCCATTATAATGTCGGTTTCTTCGTTTGAAAAAGTATAAACTTGCATCGCAATATAAATATTAATATCTCTGAATTCCACTAAAGTTTTATCGCTTCTATTCATATTCATACGCATTGGCAAAATCATTGTAAATCCGCCCGCTATTGTATATCGCGCTTTTTCCATTCTAAATCCTATATTTATATTTGAAACAACATTATTTTTATTTTCTTCGATAAACTTTAACAAATTAGAATCGTCCAAATATTCGGCGACTTTTATTAAAATATTATAAGGATATCTCAAATTTTTATCTCTTTTATAAGCTTCTTCAAAAGAATAAATTATTTCTTTATAAAGTTTTTTTTCTTTGTCGTCTATAATTTCTCTGAAAGGAAAATAAAGCCATATCATGCTAATTAAACTTTTAAACCAAAATTGAGCGTTCATCTCTTCGTCATTCCAAATAAAAAAATCTTCCGCAAAAACTTTTTTATCTTCTTCATTCGCTGCAATTAAATCTGTAAACCAAGTTTTTCCCCAATAGCCTAAAGTCGAAAGCGCAAAATATTCTTTTTCTATTATTGGATAATCATAAGGCATAGCTATCATAAAATTGCCAAAACCTTTATCATGATGTTCCAAAAGCATTTTAGAATAATCGGCTAAAGAATCTATAAAAAATTTTTTGAGTTTATTGAAATCTCTCTCTTTAAAATAACCGCTTGGGTCTTTATAATCTTCATTTTCTTCAAATGTTATATCAAGCCTTCTTGAAAGTCTGTCTAAAATATTAATTATAAATTTATGGTAGCCCGCTCCAAAAGTTCCCGTGCTTACAGTTACAAATAAAGTATTTTCTTTATATTCAAAATATATTGGGTCGGCGGTTGGATGAAAAGAATATATTAAAGTATTTTCATTTTCTATAACGGAATATTCCGAAAGCATTATTAAAGGATTTATATTAACTTCATTTAAAGACGACACTATGGCTTTAAATAATCTATCTCGAATAGGAATAACTCGTTTATTATCAAATTTGGCATAAAGTAAAAATTCTACATTCATAACATTTTATTATAATATTTTGTAAATATAATAACATTTTTAATTATTTTATCAAGTATTTTATTTTTATGACTTGTATTTTTACTTTATTCAAAAATATATTTATAAACATTCTCTGATAATGGAATTCCATTTTTTATATAATTTTCGGCGCAGGCTTCTTTTCTTTCGCCTGGTATTGAGATGGTTTCGTTTTTATTCATAGCGGGTTCTTTTTTTATATCGTCTATAAACGATTGAACGGTATTTAAAAAAGTTTCCATATCGTTAAAAAGCGAAGGTTCTATAACAAGTATAAAAGTCGAGAGATTTCTTTTTTTATCCATTTCGCTATACATTTTTACCAAATTATTGCAATAAATATTTCCAATTAAAAGTCCAGTAAAAGCTTCAACCATAGTCATTATTAAATAGCCTTTAACTCCTCCAAAAGGAACGACATATTTTATTTTATTCGGATTTGAAGAAGGATTTCCGTTTTCATCGACTCCCCAATCTAAAGGCACTGTTTCGTTATTATCTCTTGCTGTAAATATTCTGCCAAGCGAAACTTTGCTTGTCGCCATATCTCCCAATATAAAATCTTTTTTTGCTGGAAAACCATAGCTTATAGGATTAGTGCCGAAGAAAGATTTTTTTCCGCCGAAAGGAATAACGCAAGGGTCCGTATTAACCATTATAAGAGAAACTTTTTTATCGTCTATAGCCATTTTATTATAATATCCTAAAGCTCCGCAATGGCTATTATTTTTTATTCCTATTAAAGCTATTCCCTGTTCGTTTGTAGTTTTTATAGCCCATTCCATTGCATATTTTGTGGCGACATGCCCAAATCCTCCATCCGCATCCATAGAAGCAAAAGAAGGTTTTAAAACATTTATTTTAAAATCTGAATTTAAATTTATTCCTCCGTTTTTCATTCTGTTAATATAATGCTCGACTCTCAAAACGCCATGAGAATGAATTCCTCTTATGTCGGAATATAAAAGAACTTCGGTTATTATATTGGATTGTTTTTCGTCAATACCCGAATTTTTTAATTTGTCGAAAGTCGCTTTTTTTAAGTCTTCGTATTTTACTTTTATCATTTATAATTGCATGCCTTTTAGAATTTATATAATTTATATTTTGTTAGTTTACATAATAAAAATTAAAAGTCAATAGAGTAAATAATGATTACTTCATATTTAAATGATATTGTAAATTAAAAATCGTCTCCTAATATTTAATCTCTTAAAAAAATTTGAACCCAATAAGATTTGCATTCGTAAAATAAAACCAAGTAATTATAAGAACCGTCATTATATATTCCAAAAGATGCATAATTATAATCTTCGTTTAAAATAGTTTTCATATAATTATTTATAAAATAGTCAAACAAATTATTAATGGAGTTGTTTCCTTTTATGCGATGATAATTGTAATAAGATATATTTAAATTAATATTTCTAAATAACTCTTTTATGTTTTCAGTTTTAGATAAATCTTCTCCTTGAGAATACATATAAGCGAGCGTATCGACTATTTCTTTTAAATCATTATTAGTCTTGTGTCTTTCTAACCCTGCATTTATACGAAATGAATTTATTTTTGATATAAAATATAAATTATCGTTATTTTGAGAAAATGTTATTTTAATTAATATAAAAAATAAACATATTGTTATTTTCATTTTCTATTCTATCTTGAAAATATATTTTTTAATTTAAATTATATAAAGGGATATATATTTTCTTTTATATACCCCTTAAGCATACTAAAAAATTATTTTTTCTTTTTTAATTGTTTTTCTATATCTTTTACCATTTTAGTAGCCAATTTCTCGGCGCTGTCTTTTCTTTTGCCTTCCGCGGACGAAGAAACCAATATAAAACTTGTTTCAACTTCTATCACTTTAACGCTAACCCGAATATTTTCTACTGTTATTAAATCGGATTCGCCAGAGGCAACTGTAGTTTGAGAAGAACCCAAAAGAGCGCCTAATATATTTCCCGCTGCTCTTGCTCCAGCGGCGCTATTTACTTTCTGCTCATCCCAACTATCTACGGTAATCGCCGCAAGATAATCAACTTTCATGATTTTTCCAGCTTCCGCGGCTGCGCTCGTTTCATCGACCATACCGCTCGTTTGCTGTAATAATACCTCTTTCATAAGTTTTTCAAGTCTCTGTCTATCGGCGACTTTATGCCCAGCTTTGGTAAAAGCGGATTCTATAGCGGTAACATAGGCGGTTTTTGATTCCTCGTCCATATTACCTTCTGGTGGCATGCATGCCAAAGTAAGAACCGTTTTTCCTTTACCATACAAAAAAGAAAAACTAATCAAAGTAAAAAATATAATGGTTAATATTTTTTTCATTTTAAACCTCTTTTATTTTTTTTGTTTAATTTGCTTATCTAAATATTTTTTAGCGCTCTTAAAAAGGTCTTTAGATACCTTTTCGTAATTTTGTAGTTTTACGCTTTTAAAATTAACATTAGGAAGCGAAGTAAGATTATTTTTATCAAATATAGTTACGGTCACTACACCATCGGCAAACTTACTTACAATATTGTATTTTAATCCCAATTTATTGCAGGTTTCTTCCGTAAGGTCGTCTACGGCAACCATCACTATAAATCTCTCGCCTCTTGCTTTTAACACTTTTCCCGCGATTTGGGAATTTTTATCTGGCGATTTAATTAAAGCGTCAATACCAGCATCAATAGCGGCGTCTCTTATAGCTCCCAATAAGCTATCACTTTCATCCACATAGCCGCCATTAATAAATAAAGCTGATAAAGTAGATACATAGCTTTCTTTAAGAGCATTATCTTTATGCGTTCCTACCGCTGGGCTTATTACATATACGCCTTTTTGAGCAAATAATAATGATATATTTGCAATTAGTATAAAAGTTATTATTGAAATTTTTTTAAACATTTTTAATCTCCTTTGTTTTTTATTCTTCGTTTCTTGATGATAAATATTCGTCAAATACTTGGTCGACTACTTCTTGAGTTTCCGTAGTAGCCTCGCCTTTAGCTTTTTTCATTTCTATATCAAGCAAGTCGTCTATTTTCTTTTTATCGATTAGATATAATACATAATATGAATATGTAAACTGACCTTTATTTGGACCCGAAGTATATTGTCTTTTAATCCACCAATCTCCTTCCTTTCTAAGTCCAACTAATCTCGCTTTGGATAAAGAAGTTGTTAAACTTTTAGCGGCTCTTTCTACTTCTTGCTGTTTACCGCTTTGAGATGCTAATTCAGAACCTACTACAAAATTTTCTACCTCTTGCGATAAATATCTAACGACTTCAGAACTTGAATTTATATTGTTTGCCCACATTTTAAGAAAATCAAGGTCTTCACCTTCTTGTTCTATAACGAAAGCTTCTTTACCTTCAAAATCTTTATCAGATTTTTCAACTTTCGTTCTACTGTGAGTTTTTAACCATGCGCTAAACCAAGCAGGGTCTTTAGCCTTTTTGCCGCCACTTTTGTCTACAACTTTGTATTTCTCTGCGGGTGCGGCGAACACTAACCCGTTAGAAATAACGCTTATAATAGCTATAAAAAGAGCCATTATAAAAATTTTTTTGGATTTCATCATTGAAATACCCTCCATAAATATTTTATTTTTTATTAAATATTTATTCTTATAAATCTTGTAAACTTATAAAAATAAATTATTTAAGCATATTATTTAGAAACTCTCCGAATTGTTCCGAAAGAGGTTCTTTTATACTTTTTGCCAACTTTGAGCCTACAACTTTTTTAGCGCTCTCTTCGTTAGCTCCGACTTCTTTACCCTTAAAACTAAAAGAAGTAACCCTTACTCCGTTATAATCCACAAGTTCAAGTAGAAGCATATAATTTAATACATACATACCGTAGCCCGTATCGTTTCCATCATATGAAATATGTTCTTTAAATGTATAAGTCGGGGCGCTTGCGGACATTTTTAATTTCAAATCGCTTATCATCTGCTCTATTACAAGTTTTACGCTTGAAGAAAATTCTCCCGTATCAACGGCAAAAGTTATATTTTTAGCGACATTATCTAGTTTATCTTTTATAATTGAAGATTTTAAATTTTCTTCTATACTAACATTTATCGAACTATCTAATATCATTAATTGCTGTAAAAAAGAATCGTTTTTTAAAGATACTATATAAGCCATATCCAATAAAGAAAATTTTCTAAGTAAATCTTTTTCATTATCCGATTTGTTAATATAGTTTTTAATTGTCTTTGTATTTTCTTTAACTTTACTAACTATTAAAGGAACGGTTTCTTTTTTATTCATAACGGCGAGAGCATAATATTTTTTCTTTTTAGCGTCATAATAACTTTCCGCTATTCTGACATTTATTAAATCATGTTCTGCTTCCACTAAAGTATTGTCTTCTAATGTAGAGTTTTTTTCTAAACCTTTTGAATTTTGTATAAATCTCTGTTGGGCTTTAGTATCCGTTTTTACCGTCATACCAAAAACTCTTGATAATGAAGTAAAAGCGTTATTTTCGGCTTCTTTTTCAGAATTTCCCGAGCCTACGGCGAATTCATATTTTGAAGCGTCATAAACTTTTTTAGCGTCAGAAATCCATACGGGCTGTTTTTGTCCATAAAGGTTTATACTAATGAATATACTTAATATAATAAATATAATTAAATACTTTTTCATATTCTACTGCCTATAATATAATTTGTCATTAACATAACCTTTTGTAGAACTTATAAATCTGAATTTATAAGTTTTTTGTTGATGAGTAATTTCAAATTCAAATTGCGCTACTTTACCCGTAGTAGTTTTCCAATTTGGTATTTTAGCACTAAAAATATCGCTACCATATCCCAATATTGTTCCATCTACTTTATCTATACTATATGACTGTTCTGCTCCATCTGCACTTTTACATGAACCAGCTAAATCTCTAACATCAAAAGTTGTTTCTGCTTGCGAACTTGTCTTATTAAATGTTTCAGCAAAGTATCTTTCATCACTAACTTCACATTCCGAGTCACTTGTAAACGAAACTTTTACATTATATTTCTTGATTAAAGCAACTCCTTGAGTAATTCCATTTGGATCTGTAATAGTATAACTAAAAGAAAAAGTATAATTAGTAGTATCATCATCTTTTATAGATGAAAAATCGGATGGCATATCTACACAAGACATATCTCCGTATTGAAAAGTGTCTTTAGTCGTATTAATAACTAAAGCGTTTTGATTTTCAGAGCCAGTCCAAGTTCCGTTTAATTGAGACGGCTTAAATTTGGTTGGGTCTTGCTTACTGCAAGCCGCGAGAGTAATAATTGTTAATATAAATAATGATATAGATTTTATATTAACTCCTTGATAAAAATTTGACATAATAGTCTCCTTAAATTTTGATATATTTTTGAATAAAAGCCTTTTAAAGCCATTATTTCCGTTAGATAAATATTTATAAAAACATTTAAATAAATAAATGCTTTTTGCAAATTGAAATTTA
>ENA-ORSC01000601-ORSC01000601.1-human-gut-metagenome-genome-assembly--contig:-NODE-601-length-28116-cov-8.280781_pt1 | contig 28116 bp, 18 predicted proteins | sample MGYA00242178_ERZ509140 | MGnify/ENA primary metagenome ERZ509140 (study PRJEB26280, sample SAMEA2338681) | human gut metagenome | biome: human gut; feature: human-associated habitat; material: faeces... | reverse complement strand
CACCAGCGCCGCCGATCAGATACCAAAGGACGCACGGGGACGCTTCATTGTGGGAGATGGAACCGTGTTTCAGGGCTATCTGTTCGACGAGGATAGCCTGTAAAACAGGGGGTGTTAGGTATGGCTCACGAAACCGATTTGACAACGGGCCGTACTACGATCCCGTTTTGGGAAAGGTACACGCTCACGGTTGAAGAAGCTGCCGCTTATTTCAGAATCGGAGAAAACAAGCTCCGGAAGATCATCAGCGAAGACAGCGATGCAGATTTCATTTTATGGAATGGGAACAGAGCGCAGATCAAACGCAAGAAGTTTGAGAATCTTATTGACAGGTTAAATTTAATTTGACAACTTGAAAAAAGGACCTGATATGCTATACTTATAGTCGTATCAGGTTCTTTTTTCGGAAAGGAGTTCAAAATGTCCGAAAAAAGGCGAGATAATAAAGGGCGTATCCTCCGCGATGGAGAATACCAACGTAGCGATGGAAAATATGAATACAAGTATGTAGATGCAAAGGGCGTGAGGCGGAGTATTTACAGTTGGAAACTGGTGGAGACGGACAAAGTGCCGGATGGCAAACGGAACAGTTTGTCCCTTCGGGAACTCGTTAAAAAGGTACGCAGAGACGCAGAAGATGGGATCAATTCGTTCACGGCCTATCGCACAACGCTCAACAGCTTTTTTGATGATTACATTGAAACGAAATATGAGCTGAAACAGTCTACCAGAACTAACTATAAGTACATGTACAAGAAATATGTGCGTGATGAGATCGGGCAAAAGAATATAGCGACGATCAAGTATAGCGACATCAAGCGGTTCTATATCCACCTCATCAACGACGTTGGATTTAAACCGGCCAGCATGGAGATTATCAATACGATTCTTCATCCCATTTTTGCGACTGCGGTTCGTGACGGCCTGATTCGAACAAATCCGACGGATGGCGTTATGGCTGAGATTAAAAAGAGCCGTGATTGGGAAAAGGGCAATCGCCATGCGTTAACGGAAGCGCAGCAGTCGGCCTTTATTGGATTTATTTCCAACAGCAAGGAATACCGCCATTGGCTGCCTGTTTTTACTGTGCTTTTGGGAACCGGGTGCAGAGTTGGGGAAATTGTCGGTCTTCGGTGGGAAGATTGCGATTTTGCAGATGACATCATTTCTATCAATCACAACCTGATTTACCGTATGCAGGACAGCGGCAAATGCGAGTATCATATCACAACGCCGAAATCAAAAGCTGGCGTTCGGATTATTCCGATGCTCTCAGAGGTCAAAAAGGCATTGCAGGAAGTTCGGATTCAACAAATGAGGACAGGATTCAATCAGACCGTAATTGATGGGTATGCGGGATTCATCTTTCAGAGCAGGCACGGAGGCTGTTTGAACGCGCATTGCATTAACCGAGCGATTGAACGAATCAGTCGCGATTATAATGCACTGGAAGAACAGCAGGCAAAGATGCAGCATAGGACGCCGGAACTACTTCCGCATTTTACGGTGCACAATCTTCGCCACACGTTCTGTACTCGGTTCTGCGAGAATGAAACCAACTTGAAAGTCATTCAGGAAATTATGGGTCACGCAGATATTTCAACTACGATGAACATTTACAACGAAGCGACGAAGGAAAAGAAAGTCGCGAGCTTTGCAAACCTTGAAGGGAAAATCAAGATCAGTTGATTTACGACAGATTTTACGACAAATCACCGAAAAGACTTAAAAGGTTACAAGAAAACATGTGGTGAAAAGTTCACAAAACTCTTAAAATTTCGGAGATATGCGAACTTGTAAGGTGATATGTGAGACTCCGAGGCAAATCCCGACGATGAAGCCGCTCGACATGCCGAAGAAGGACGCAGCGAAGAGCGAAGCCGCTCCTGTTGAGACGAAGAAGGAGGAAGTCATCGACTTCTCCAAGGTCGAGATTGAGCCGCTATTCAAGGACTTCGTGGACTTCGAGACGTTCTCGAAATCCGACTTCCGCGCCGTGAAGGTCAAATCCTGTGAAGCGGTTAAAAAGTCCAAAAAACTCCTGAAATTCGTCCTCGACGACGGAACCGGCGAGGATAGAATCATTCTTTCCGGCATTCACGAATACTACGAGCCGGAAGAATTGGTCGGAAAAACGTGCGTCGCCATCATGAATCTGCCGCCCAGACCCATGATGGGCATCGACTCCTGCGGCATGCTGATCTCGGCGGTTCACCACGAGGAGGGCATGGAAAAGCTTCATCTTCTGATGCTCGATCCGCATATCCCCGCGGGCGCAAAAATGTATTAAATTCTGAGGTTACTCCGCGTCAAAAGAAACATCACCCCGCGTTCCGGTTCGGAACGCGGGGCGATGTTTCTTTTTGTTACATTCTTTCCGGTGCGGAGAAGCCGAGCAGATCAATGCACGTCTCCAGAACGCCCCGTGTCAGATCGATGAGCGCAGCATAGCTGGCCTGTTTGGCTGCGTCCGGCTCAGTCAGGATCTTGACATCGTGATAGAACTTATTTGCCGCTGTCGCCAACTCGTAGATATACGCACAGATGGCGTTCGGCGCGGAATCGCGGTAGGCCGTCCAGAGTGCGTCGGCCATACGGCTGAGCACCAGCATCAGCTGCTTCTGCTCCGCACTTTCCGGCGGCAGCAGCTGCGCACCCGAGACAGGCTTGCCGTATTTGGCAAGAATGGACTTGATGCGCACGATGGTGTAGAGAATATACGGGCCGGTGTTGCCCTCGAACGACGAAAAGCGGTCGAGATCGAACACATAATCCTTCGTCGGCATGTTGCTGAGATCGCCGTATTTGAGTGCCGCCATGGCGATGCACTTGGCCGTCTGCGACAGTTCTTCATCGGAAACCGTCTGGTTCTCCTTGATCTTATTGGTCACATAGTCCGTCACATCTGCAATCAGCGTTTCCAACCGCATGACGCCGCCCGCGCGGGTCTTGAAAGGCTTGCCGTCTTTGCCGTTCATCGTGCCGAAGCCGATATGCCCAAGCTGCGTATCCGCGCCAACGAGTCCGGCCTTTTTTGCCACGCGGAAGACCTGCTCAAAATGCAGATTCTGCCGCTTATCGGTCAGATACATGTATTTCTGCGGGTGATAATCCTGTTCACGCTGAACAATAGTAGCGAGATCGGTTGTGGCATAGAGCGTCGCGCCGTCGGACTTGACGAGAATGCAGGGCGGAACCTCCTTTGCGTCCGTCTCCTCCTGCACCGGCACGACCAGCGCACCCTCGGACTCCACGCAGAGGCCCTTGGACTTGACCGTCTCGAGCATCTGCGGGATGTATTTCTGCGCGTCGCTTTCGCCGAGCCATACGTCGAAGCTGACGCCGAGATTATCATAGTTACGTTTGAGATCTTCAACGGACACGCGCAGAATGTGCTGCCAGAGCGCACGTTCCCCCCGTTCACCATGCTGGAGGCGGAACGTCTCCTCATGCGCGCGGGCCGCAAAGGCTTCGTCCTCCTTGCTGCGGGCGCTGGCTGCCGGATAGATGCGCTCAAGTTCCGAGATTGTAAACGGCGCTTCGGCTGGATATTCGCCGGTATAGTCCGGGTTGAAGTACGGAAGCCCCGGCTTTTCATCCTGAAGCTGCGCCATGATGAGCCCCATCTGCAAGCCCCAGTCGCCCAGATGGATATCGCCGATCACATGATTGCCGAAAAACCGGTAAATACGCTTGAGTGATTCGCCGATGATGGCGCTGCGCAGGTGTCCGACGTGCAGGGGCTTTGCGACGTTCGGCCCGCCGTAGTCCAGAACGATGGTGCAGGCAGCAGGATCGTCCTGCGCGCCGTAGTGCGGGGCCTGTGCCATTTCGCGCAGATAGGAAGCCAGATAGTCTTCGGAAATCTTCAGATTCAAAAAGCCAGGCATGACGGCCTCGGCGCTGGAAAACAACTCATTTTCGCCCAGCGCGTCCAGAACCGCATTTGCGATCTGGATGGGAGCCTTATGATACTGCTTTGCCGCTGCCAACGCACCGTTGCACTGGTATTCACAGAGATCCGGGCGGTTGGAAAGCGTCGCTTTGCCATAGGCCGCGTCAAACCCAGCCCGCTCAAATGCACCTGCCAGCTGCTCGGAGATCAGATCGATCAAAAATTTCATGCGTGTCACCCTTTATCCTGTCATAATCTTTTATATTATAACAGAACCCATCGCGGTTGTACAGAGAGAAAAGCCGCGCAGCAACAAAGCATCGTTTGGAGCACTCCAAAATATGCGCAGCACTCTGTAGGGAGAAGCCTTGGGGGGACAGCTCAGCCGTGGCCTTCGGCGGCTAGCATGTGCATGGCGTGTTCAAGCGCACCGAGAACGGCGGAGAGATTCTCCCGCGCAGCCTTTTCTGAACCGGGAAGATTCAGGATCAGACTGCTGCCGCGCGTTCCGGCTACAGCGCGCGAAAGCATGGCGCGGGGCGTGGCTTTCAGACCCTCGACCCACATGGCGACCGGAATAGCGCGGATCTCGCGGTCGAGCACAGCAAGCGTCGCCTCCGGGGTCACGTCGCGCGGGGAAAGCCCGGTGCCGCCGGTGGTCACGATAAGGCCGATCTTTTTTTCGTCCGCGCACGCACGAAGTTCCGCGCTGATCTGCTCCGCCTCATCCGGGAGCATGGCGGTATGCACGACAGAAAAACCCATCCCTTCCAGCATCGCGCAGACGGCGGGGCCACTGGTATCCTGCCGAAGTCCCTGGCTGCCAAGGTCGCTGACGGTAATGACTGCTGCTGTGTAACTCATATCGGTTCCTCCTGCTTTTGATAGCCCAGCGCCGTCGAAATCATGCGGGCAGTGTCCTGCACGCAGTTGACGGCGACCTGAAATTCGTCTGAATGGACACTGCGGAACATGCCGATCACGCCGACAGTATACCGCACCTCACCCTCGACAGTATAGACCGGCGCAGAAATGGAGCGCAGGCCGATCTTATACTCGCCATTTTCAATCGCGTAGCCGTTTGCACGGCACGCATCCAGTTCCTGCATCAGTTTCTGCACATCCGTCACGGTATACGGCGTAAAAGGCGCCAGCGAGAGACGCCGGAGCAGGCACTCAGCCTCCTGCGGCGGGCGGCTTGCCAGAAAGACCTTCCCCTGTGAGGTGCAGTAAATGGGAAGCCGCGCACCAACATCGGAGACAATGCGAAGCTTGTCCCGCGCCTCGACCTGATCGAGCGTGATGACAGACGTGCCTTCACAGATTGACAGCATCACGGACGCATTGGCCTGCTGTGCCAGCAGTTCCATATAGGGCCGCGCCACGATCGAAATGTCCCACGAACGTTCCACCTGACGTCCAAATTCAAACAGCCGCAGGCCAAGCGCATATTTCCCATCCGCCGTCTGTGTCACAACGTCGTAGGCACGCATTGTGGCAAGCAGGCCAAACACGGTACTTTTGGGATAGCCGCTCTTTTGTACCAGTTCCGTCAGCGGCATAGGCTTTGCCGCCTGATTGAGCAGCTGCAGCAGTTCCATCGCCTTGGCGACAGACAGAATGATGTTTCCATCCAGCATGTCAGATCGTCCTTTCTTTTCTTGTCTATCATACCGTGTTCGTTGTTCTTCGTCAAGAATATCCGATAAGGCCGACAGAAAATCCGACAATATCGGACAGTGGGTTTGAATTGGCACATGCCGAAATGATAAAATATCGAAAACGGAGAGCGGGAGGCATATCGGACAGGAAGCTGATCCGGACAGAAGATGCAGTTGGGCAGGTACTCTGCCATGATATGACACAGATCATCAAGGATAAGTACAAGGACGCCCGCTTCCGCAAGGGTCATGTTGTGACTGAGGCAGACATCCCCTTGCTTCTGAGCATGGGTAAGGAGCATCTATATCCGCTTGTTAACTCTCTGCGCATCGCCGCCATCAGCGCGGTGGTCGTGTTCTTTGCGGGCATTGCCGCAGCGTATTACATTGCAAAATTCCCGCGTCTGGTCAAAGGCGTTTTAGACGTATTTCTTACACTTCCGCTGGTATTGCCGCCCACGGTTGTTGGGTATCTTCTGCTGCGCGTCCTGGGCCCGAAGCGCCTGATTGGCGCGTGGGTGCTGGAGACGTTCGGTATCCGGCTGGTGATGACCTGGTGGTCAGCCATTTTCGCCACAGTCGTGGTCGTGTTCCCGCTGATGTACCGCACAGTACGCGGCGCGTTTGAAGCCTTTGACGAGACGCTGGCCTATGCAGGCCAGACGCTCGGTCTGTCCAACACCTATATTTTCTGGCACATCCGCATGCCCTACTGCCGTCAGGGCGTTCTGGCAGGCGCGGTGCTGGCATTTGCCCGTGCGCTCGGCGAGTACGGCGCAACAAGCATGATTGCAGGCTACACGCCCGGCAAAACCGCAACCGTTTCCACCACGGTCTATCAGCTTTGGCAGATCAACAACGACGAATTGGCTCTCAAATGGGTCATGGTGAACGTTGGAATTTCCGCTATCATTCTGCTGGTTGTAAACATGCTGGAAAAGAAGAGTTTATCGGCGGCAGGCCGGGAAAGGAGGCAGTGCGCATGAGTTTGCTCGTAGATATTGAAAAAAGGCTGGGGAATTTTATGCTCCGCTCCAAATTTGAAGCAAGCAGCGGCACTATGGCTCTGCTCGGCGCATCCGGCTGTGGAAAGAGTGTGACGCTGCGCTGCATTGCGGGCATCATGACACCGGACAGTGGCCGCATTGTCCTCGACGGCGAGACACTGTTTGACAGTGAAAAGCACATTGATCTCACGCCGCAGCAGCAGCGCGTCGCGCTGGCGCGTATTCTGGCCTCGGAACCGCGCGTGATTTTGCTTGACGAGCCGTTTTCCGCACTGGATACGTTTCTCAAGTGGAATCTGGAGTTGGAGTTAGCCGATCTGCTTGCGGACTTTCCCGGCCCGATTCTGTGGGTCAGCCATGATCTCGGTGAATGCTATCGCAACTGCAAAACAGTCTGCGTCATGGAAAATGGCCGTTCCGGTGCAGTAACGGATATGCAGGCGCTGGTTCTCCATCCTGCAACACAGGACGCTGCACGGCTGGCCGGCTGCCGCAATTTTCTTCCGGCGCACCGCTGCGCAGAGGGCGTCCAACTGGACGGCCGGGCGCTCACACTGCCGCTGCAGGCAGAAACAGAGCAGGTTACTATCGCTGTCCCGGACAGCGCAGTCACGCTGCACACAGGGCCTTACAGCGCCGTTGTCTCCCGCGTAATCCGCGATTTGGATGCGTCGATCGTCCTCCTGCGCCCGGAGCATCAGAACACCCCGCTGCTCCGTACCGCGCTGCCCAAGAACGCGCCCGCAGAACCGGGTCAGACCATCCGCCTTGACCTCCGCCCGGAAGCATGCCTCTGCTACCCGTCCGAGCAGGCACGATCAGCCGCTTTCAAATAATCAAAGCAAACAAAAGCCGCCCCTTGCTGCGCATAGCGCAACAGGGGCGGCTTGGCGTTTCCAAGACACCAAATGGAGCCTTTTGTACGTCAGTCTGCCGACGTGCTGATATCGGCAGGGTTATAACTCAGCAGCACGTCGTCCTGACCGTCCACGTTTTTGGAGTACATGACGCCGTTTTTCATGTCTTCCAGAATGCCTTCATACAGCGCAATCGTCTCGTCGATCTTCTCCTGTGTCCAGATGAAGCTGCCGTCGCTGCTTGTCCATGCCTCTTCGCCGAGCAGGCTTTGCAGCTGCACCTTTTCGTTGTCGAGCCATGCCTTGTATTCGTCATACGTCCACCATTCGACGTCCGGTGTCGGGAAACGCGCTTCAAATTCCGCGTCCGTCATCGGCTCAAAGGTCTTGCTGCCATCGAAGCTGTAATACGTTTTGCCGTCCGACGGATCGACGTAGGACATGAGCGTGTTTTCTGCGGACTCGGGCTCTATAGCGTTCATGTAACGATCCGCCAGTTCACGGCACTGCTGCTTTGTGACGATGGTTACCTCTGAAATACTGCTGCGGCTGCCCCGTATGATATGCAGATAAATGCCGTCCGCGGCTTCCCCATCCATATAAATACCGCCGTTGTCGTCGTAAATCATGGCGATGGGCTGCTTCTGATAGTACCACATGGTTTCCTGTCTGCGAATGCCGGCGGCAGCATATTCCGCGCTCGGCTCCAGCGGTTCGCCGGTTTCGACGGCCACAGAGCCGCCGGAGCCAGCTGCGCTGTTTTGTTCCACAACTGCGCCTGTCCCCTTGACCGGCACACTGGGTTCCTCTGTTTTCGCTGAGGTTGCAAAAACCGTTACCGTTCCGGCTACGAGCAGTGCTGCCAGAAGCAGAGACATGACTGTAATTTTTTTCGTTTTCATAATTGCTGTGATCCTTTCTTCAATCGCATTTCTGCTGAAGTGATTGCAGAGCGGCGCGAAGCCGCTTCTTGTTTCTTCCATGCTAATCAGAATATTTGCATAGGAGGCTCTTGCGTCGCTGCCGAAACGGCGAACAACGGATTCATCGCAGGACAACTCCATGTCCCGGTTTGCCAGCACATACATGACCCAAACCAGCGGATTGAACCAGTGTACACATGCAGCCGCGATCAGAAGCAGCTTGGAAACCGCGTCGAACCGCCGGATGTGTACAAATTCGTGCTCCAAAACGTATTGCAGCGCCGTTTCGTCGTTCCAATCTGTCTTTTTGGGCATCAGAATGACCGGGTGCAGGACGCCGAAGGTCAGGGGCGACGAAATCTGGTCAGACTGCCGGATGCAGATCCCGCGCCGCAGCGGATGCGTTTGCAGCCACTGCCGGGACGCATCATTGTCCACTGGAAAAGACATGCGGAACTCCCGGCAGCATTTCCAGTAAACCGCCGCGAAAAAGGCTGCGCAGAGAACCACCCCGGCAATCCATACAATGCTCCATACGGAGATTGTCTGCACCGGTGCAGCGTCTATCTGCGGCAGGGCAGCGACAGCCTGCCCCGGCAAAAGGGCCGGAGTTGCCGCTGCGGGCACGTCTACCACGTTCAAGGCTGTCTTCTGCCCCAGCAGTGAATAGATGCTCAGGGTAGAGGACAGCGAGACCGGCAGCACCAGCCGCAGCAGCGCCGCGCCCCAAAGCGCCAGGAACGTCTTTTTCGGCACATGGTTCATCGCCAGCGCACGGAGGACCGTAATTGCAAGGATCATGACGCCGCCCGTGACGCTCATTTGCAGAAGGCTCATACCGGGCACCTCATTCCAGTTCCCCGACGATCTGCCGAAGCCGCTCGATCTGCTCGGCGGAGAGTTTTTTTCTGCCCAGCAGCGCGGCGAACAGCTTGTCGGCAGAACCGTCATAGACCTTGTTGATGAGTTCATCCGTCTCCGCCTCCTGCACCGCTGATTTCGGGATCAGCGCATGGCACAGAAAGCCCGGCTCACTGCGCTCGATCGCACCCTTTTTCATGCAGCGCTTGATGAGCGTATAAGTCGTATTGACATTCCAGCCCAATTCATTTGTCAGCTGCCGCGCGATCTCCTTGGCGGGGGTATCCCCCTCGCGCCAGATCACGTCCATCACCTTCAGTTCAGAGTCAAATAATTTGATGTCCATATACATACCTCTTTTCATAAGACTCCAGTAGTGGCCACGCATATATAATACCACAGTCTTATTTTGTTGTCAATACTACTGGAGTCTTAAACACAAAATACGAAAAAAAGCCGCCCCGTTGCGAAGGGGCGGTGGTATCGGTGAAGTCGAGCCGGAGAGGTTGTGCAGCAGAGTGTTGCAGACTTCACGTTGATTTTCGGTGAATCTGTATGTACTTGCATCTTCGGTTGTAGGGGCTGATTCCCACATTGGTCCGGCAAAACGTACCGATTTTACGGTAGTCTTCGGCAAATTCGTTACTCCCCAACAAGCCGAGTGGGCATTGCCCCCTATGACGAAACGGGTAAGTGCAGTACGAATTTTTCCTTGTTCCGTGGAGAGGCGGCAGTTACTTTTTGCGGTGATAGCCGCAGTCGCAGTAGGGGCCACCGGAGGCAAGGGTATATTCGCGCACGAAGTCGGACGCACCGCCGGCATCGCTCATGGTGTAGTCCAAGCGGCACATAGCAGATGTCAGGTCGTACAGACCCAACTCCTGCATCAGCGTACAGATGCCGCAGCGGTCAAAGCGCGCCTCATAGCCGCTGCCGTCCGGATATTCAAACAGTTCCATGTTCCACGAATAGGGGTTGCGGTCGGCAGCGCGTAGGGCTGCGGTCGCACGCATGGAGGCAAGATCCTTTTCGGAGAACTTGTTTTTCCCGCTCTTGCGGCAGAACCAACGCATGGGTGCGGTTATCATAGACTTTGCATAGTAATCCGTCAGATGCTGCACGTCCGGGCGCTGCGGCATGCTGAGGACGAACGCGCACAGCATCGCACAGTTCACGATGTTCATTTTGAAGCGGTCAGCCTTTTCAAATTCCGGCAGACCGGCAATGATCTTCCGGTAGCGCGGCTTTGCGTTTTTCGTAATTTCTTTGGCCGCAGCCGCATCATAGCCGAAAACGGCGGTCAGTTCCCTCCGGAACGAACCGGCGAACAGCGCCCACATCCCCATGGGCATCCCTGCATATTTCATAGCTTCTTCTCTCCTTCCGCAAATTCCAGCTGAACGATCTGCATGCGCATCATGCCGTCGCCGACTTTTGCAAGAAACCGATAAAAGCCGGGAACCGACGGGTCATCCAGACTCTGATAGCCCAGCATATAGCCCCGGCTCGACACGCGCAGGCGCGGCGACCAGCCGGAAAGTTCCTTTTTCGCATCGGAAACAGCGAAATATGCGCCGACATCCTGAATTTCAGCGGTTTTGATCCAAGTTTTGAGCATCAGGCGCACCGCCTTTTGATTTGCCGCGTCGAAGACCAGCCTGCTGCCGGGGAACGCTTTCGTCATGGCCTGTACGAGCGCTCTGACCTGCTCCGTCAGGAAATAGTAGAATACGCCCGCGGCAAAGAATACCGCGCCGCCCGACGCGTCGATGCGGCGGAACCACGATGTGTCGTTCAGGTCGCAGGCGATGTTTTCCTCCTGATCCCCTGCGGGCAGGAGTGCGTCGCGCACGGCAATCACGCTGGGAAAGTCTAGATTGTAGATTTTACACGTTCCGTTATCGCAGCTGCGGCCCGTATCGTCCAGTCCGCAGCCGAGGTTGACAACCGCTGCGTTCGGATGCCGGCGCAGATAGTCCCGCACCTCCCACGCAAGGTCGTTTTGGCGCATGGCGGCCTCCAGAAAGCCGAACTGCTGCATGAGGCTCTTTGATTTTTTGGACAGAAGTGAAAAATCGTAATCGATCTGATTGATCAGGCGCAGGGCCGTCTCGTCACGGTAGAGATTCGGATATAATTCCGAGCACATTTTCCGCCCGTAGAGCGGAATAACGAGCGTTTCCTGCACGGTGTTTTTTTCAATATGGTATTTCATGGATTCCTCCGTATCTGCCAGTTAGTTTTATCTAACCAGCATCCTGCTGAAAAGCCGCCGCAGCGGTTTTTTTATTTTGACACAAGCTTCGGCTTTTTTCAAGAGGCTGGAACAAATGCGGCATATTTTTTTCAAATCGCTTGCAAATTACGCCCATATCGTGTATAGTAGCAGACGGAAAAGCACAAGATTTTGCTTTTTCCAGCGTCAACTGACGCACAATTTCATATTGCCATCCGATGTACAGTAACCGAGGCATGCCGCTGGGCAGGCTTTGGCGTAAGAGAAAGGGAAAACCACTCGACCGGAGCTGTGCGCACAAGACCGTTCCGAAGCAGCAAAAAGCTGTCTGGGCGAAAGCCAGTCATTGCGGATTGAACCGCGAGAAGACAGGAAACGGGCGCGGAAACAGAGATTCTGTTTCCAAAGTGCAAGTCAGAAGAACTGCTGTCAGCGCCGCATATTGCGGCGAAAAGGATGAATGCGTGGGACGAGCTCTGCCTGTAGCATTCGGGACATGCGCGCCGTTTTTCCTCACAAGAAAAGCAGCGTTTTTTTGTTTCTACGGAGATCCGCCCGCCATTTTGAAAAATGGCGGGTTTTCGTTTCTCCAAAAGCCGTCTGCGCTCCCTGTTTCCGCCCCTACATTGGATATAAGGGGCTCACGATAGATATTTTGATTCTGGAGGAAAAATGTATGAAGAAACGAATTCTGAGTCTGCTGCTCGTGTTTGTGATGCTGCTGAGCCTGCTGCCCGCAGGCGTTCTGGCAGCAGAGGGCGATGTCAGCGTCACACTGTCCGGTATGCACGACGCACAGGTCAAGTCCCTGAAGCTGTATACCTACATGGACGGCGTGAAGGGCGCGGACGATCTGCTGGCCGCGAAGGAAGCCGCAGACGGCGCGTATACCATCGACCTTGCGCCCGGCGCTTACTGGGCCGACGGTTACGACGCAAACGGCGACTGCAACGGCGGCGTGTCCATCAACGTCAGCAGTGAGAACAACAACTTCAAGCTGCAGCGGATGTACCAGATCTCCGTCAGCCCCAGCAAGTGGGTCAAGGACACAGACTATACCCTCTCGCTGCGCGTCACCGATGCTTCCGGTGCGGAGCGCAAGGCAGCGTTCGGCTATACCGTAAACGGTAAAGGTCAGTCTTGGGAAAGCACTTACATGAGCTGCCTGTTTGTCGTGGGCGATACAGTCAGCGTGACAGCCACGCCGAACGCGGAAACGCATCCGAACTACAACCCGGCTACCGCTTCCAAGACCCCGACGATGAACGACAGCCTCAGCCTGACCTGCAAGGAATTCGTCACGGTCACGGTCACAGCGCCGAAGGGCTCGACCATCGACGCCGGTACGCTCGCAAAATACTATGTGTTCAGCTTCCTTGAGCCGTTCGCGCGTTCCGTCGAGGACGGCACGGCCACGTTCCATCTCGACAAGAACACGGATTACTTCTACCGTGTCCGCCATCCGCAGGGTGCAACATACTGGAACTACGTCAGACTGAGCGCCGACGCAGCGTACACGGTCACGGAAGAGGATCTCGGCCTGAGCGGTGATTTCAACAAGAGCACGATCTATCATTTTGAAAACAACATCTATGACCGCGCGGGCATTTACCTGAACATCAACACCAAGGGCTATAAAAACATGGCCGTTGGCGAGACGTTTGAACTCAACTCCTTCCGCAACTGGTTCGCGATCGAAAGCTTTATGAACGCCAAGGTCGCGCTGCCGGAGATGCACTATCAGGTCATCGATGTGAACGGCAATGCCAGCGACGTCGTGACCATCACGCCGAACGCGCTGAACAGCAACGTCGCTGTGATGGAGGCCAAGCACGAGGGCACGGCAATCGTGCTCGTAACCTATGACGCAATGACCCATATGGTTGGCCAGACCAGCACGGCCTCACATCGCTTCTCCGCCATCTGGCCGGAGTTGACGGGCGTGTTTGTCGTGAATGTCGGCGCGGACGGCAGCGCCATCCAGACCAATATGAATCTTGACCGCATGGACGCGGTCATCGAGAAGGATGAGGCGCGGCAACTCGATGCGGAGCATGACATTCTGTTCTACACTGGAACAGAGGGTGCAAGTTACAGCTTCAAGCCCGAAGCGGGCTGCACCGTGAGCGTCCTGCGCCCCACTGTGACCGCTGCGTCTATGACGTATTCCGGCGGCTTCACAAACACTGGCGTCACAACCGCTGAAGACGGCACTGTGACCGTCAGCGGTCTGATCACCGGCCGCAATATCATCAAGGTCACGAAGGGCGGCCTTTCGACCTATCAGGTCGTGACGGCGCGCGGCGTGAGCTACAAGTTCGTCAACGCGGAGGGCACGGAGCTGACGCAGGAAGAGCTGGCTGCCATCAAGCCGGGCGATTCCGTCACGATCCAGTTCTCCAACCTGATCAGCCCCAAGGAAAAGCTTTCCGGCGCGTATAACTTCAACTTCTCCCTGTATATGCAGGGCCCGGACGGCACCTTCTTCAAGAGTGATCCCGGCGGAAACTTCGGCGTTTATGACTTCAGCGGCAACCCTGAGCGGCAGAAGCTGACTGTCACCATCCCGAAGTTCTGGGCTGAGGAGACCTACACGCTGAGCGGCGCGATCAAGCAGGCGGGCTGGCCCGGCGTTCCGACGCACCGCGGCATCACCTATGCTGTGGGCACGAATCCCGGCTTCGATGCGCCCAAGACGGCAGGCATTCTCAGCCGTCTGCCGGAGATCACGATCCCGGTCGTAAAGCTTGACTTCCTGACCGGCAAGCTGATTTTCCGGGATCAGAATGGCACATCCATTGACCGCAAGAACCTGACCGTCACGCTGGCGGACAGCGCAGGCAACGGCATTGCGGTTGCGGAAGACGGCACGTTCAAGGCTTATGCCGAGGAATACTTCTACACCGTTTCCGGCGCTGGCGTTGAATACGCCACTGGCAGCGTCACCATGAAGGAGGAAGGCCCCAACGAATTCATCATCACGCTGCAAGCGACCGCAACGGGCGCATGGGACGGCAAGACGCAGACCGAACCGCAGACCGACGAAAACGGCGTTTACCAGATCGGTACCGGCGCGGAGCTGGCATGGTTCGTTGCGAAGAGCAAGGACGCGGACGTTACGGGCGTTCTGACGGCCAATATCAGCCTCGGCAAATACGCATGGCTGAACATCAGCTCCAGCAAGAAGGCCACGCTTGACGGCGCAGGCTTCGAGATCACCGGCCTGAACGCCACGGCTGGCCTGTTTGCGCAGATCGGCTCGAATTCCTACATCCATGATCTGACCATCCGCGGCGCAGTTTCCGGCAAGGGCAACGCAGGCGCGATCGCCGGCTATGCCAGCGGCACTGCTCCGAAAATTGCGAACTGCTTCAACTACGCAGTCATCACCTCTACCGGCAACAACGTCGGCGGTCTTGTGGGATACACCTATCAGAACGCCGTGATCGAGAACTGCGCGAACTTCGGCGCTGTCACCGGCGGCAGCAGCGTCGGCGGCATTATCGGCGGCACAGTCGGCAACGGCTCGACCATCACCGGTTGCTATAACACCGCAGAAATTTCCGCGACCGGCAGCAAGGCCGGCGGCATCATCGGCGGCACCAGCAGCGAAATGACTGTTACAAGCTGCTACAACACCGGCAAGATCTCCGGCACGGCCTCCGGCGGCATCGCAGGCGAGGTCAAGGGCAATGTGAACTGGAGCGGCACTGTGCAGGGGAAAATCACCATCTCCAGCTGCTACTCCACCGGCGAAGCGGGCAGCGCCGTATTCGGCACGGTTGACACTGCTTCCTCCGAGATCTCCAAGTGCTATTATCTGAACACGCTGAACGCGGACGCGAACGCCGAAGCGCTGAACGAAGCTGACCTCAAGGACGCCGACCTGTCCGACGCGTTCGGCCCGGTCTGCGGCGGCTATCCCGCGCTCAGATGGCAGACCGATGTGACCTTCCACGAGGCGAACGGCGAGGGCACGGTCACGGCTCCGCTGTGCACTGTGAAGGGCTACACCAGCTACTCCTGCAGCAAGTGCGGCGAAAGTTACCGCACGGCCTATGTCGCGGCGCTCGGCCACGACTTCTGCGAGGATCTGGACGGCAGCGACAACAGCTGTGTCCTGACGGCTCCCACCTGCACGCAGCCGGGCAAGATCGTCCGTACCTGCCGCAGAGACGGCTGCTCAGAAACGAAGGAAGACATCGTTCCCGCCAAGGGCCATACGCCCAAGGACGGCACCGAGCAGGTCTTCACCGGCTATAAGACCTACAAATGCGCCGTCTGCGGCGAAACCTACACGGTCTGGGACGACGACCGCCTCGGCCACGTCTCCTACCCCGAGCAGACTGTCACCTCTATCAGCGTTTCCGACAACGGCAATTACCCCTGGGTCTACAATGCCGATCTGGACCGCTTTGAGAGCAGCAACCAGGAGCAGGACAAGACAAGTTCCACGACCTCGTTCGCCTTTACGCTGAGCGCCCCCACTGTTCTGCGCTTCGGCTACGGCGTTTCCTCGGAAAACGGCTATGACAAACTGACCATCACGCTCGCAGCCGACGGCGGCAGCACGGAAACGCTGGCTGACGCTGTCAGCGGCGAGAAGAGCGGCAGCATCAAGAAGCAGCTTGCAGCAGGCAGCTACACACTGACGCTGTCCTATGTGAAGGACGATGCCTCCAAGGGCGGCTCGGATATGGCGTATGTCAGCGTTCTGACGCTGGCCGGCATGGCCCGCGTGATCGTGGAGAACACCACGTTCCCGAAGGCGGAGGGCGCTGTCTGGGAAGGCACGCTGACCGACACCTGGATTGAACTGACCGACGAATCGACCATGATGGGCTGTGTTGTCGAAGCGCTGGACGGCCACACGATCGTCGGCGCGGAAAGCAACTACATCTCCTCCATTGACAACTTGAAGGCGTTTGACGGCGGTACCATGTCCGGCTGGATGGGCACACTCAACGACTGGTTCACAAACTTTGGCTTTGGTGAATTTACCGTTGCAAAGGGCACGCTCTGCGCGGGCGACGAGATCCGCATCATGTACACCCGTACCGTTGAGGATCTTGGCGGCAGCTGGAACAATTCCGACACCCGCCTCAAGGCGCTCACATTCAGCACCGGTAAGCTGGCGCCCAAGTTCAGCGGCGACACCTTCACCTACACCCTGACTGTGCCGGAAGGCACGACCCGGCTGCTCGTCACGCCGACGGCGGCAAACAAGAACTATCAGGTCCGCGCCTATCTCGGCACGCAGGCTACGGGCCGCGAATATTCCCGCACGTCCCTGATCCCCATTGAAAACGGCAGCGTCATCACCGTCGTCTGCGCAGACGACAGCTGGCCCACCATGAATAAAACGAGCGACGGCAAGCGCACCTACACCATCAATGTGGTTTACGGCGAAGTCAAGTCCGACGACGCGGGCGTCACATCTGTCAAGGTTGCAGGCGTTTCTGCAGCAGCCGGTACGGCTGAAAACAGCTTCTCCGTAACGCTTCCGGCAGGCACGGAGGTCACGGCAGACAGCTTCGAGATCACACTTTCCGACAGCAAGGCCACGCTTACCGGCCCGGCCAAGGGTGAGGACGGCGTCTGGACGTTTACTGTGACCGCTGAGGACGGCACTGCCGTGACCTACTCCGTCACGGTCACGGTGAAAGAGGCCAAGACGATCCACACGACCATTTCCATGCAGGCAGAAAATATGTTTATCATGGTTCCGACCCGCGTGGAAGTCTCCAGCGATCTCGCCGAACGCTATGGCTACGCTGATGATGTCACAGACGGCGTTTCCGCGCTGGACGTGCTCGTCAAGTACCACGAGCTCACCTTCGGTGAGGACTTCACGAAGGACAGCAAGAGCGATTATCTCGTCGTCAGCAACGGCACGATCACCACGGTCAACGGAGAAAAAACCTCCGCGTTCAGTTTCGCGGTCAACGGCGAGTTCCCCTGCGACAAGAACGGCGAATACAACACGCAGTACGGCTACACCGGCTACACCATCAGCCAGGCGCCCATTGCAGAAGACAGCACCGTTGAGTTCTTCTTCTATCAGGACACCAGCATGTACATGGACTATTATACCTGGTTCACGGATGCGGATGGAAACCGGCTCAACACGCTTACAGTTCAGGCCGGAACGGACTTCACGCTCGGCATGGATGGCTATATGTACGCCTACGGCGGCAGCCTGAAGCCGGAAGACCGTGAGACGCACGGTGCAGCGCTTGATCCCGAAGATCTGCAGATCTGCACAGTCGGCGAAGATGGAACGCTCACGCCGGTCGAGGGCAAAACAATCGGTGAAGACGGTCAGGTCACGCTCTCGTTCGCAGCAGCAGGCAGCTATGTTCTGTCCGCAATCGGCGACGAGTACACCGATATTGTCTCCCCGTGGCTCCCCGTCACGGTCACAGCAGCGCCGAAGTCCAATGACGCGGGCGTCAGAAGCGTTACTGTCGCGGACATCGAAGCAACAGCAGGCGAAAACAACACCTACACTGTCACCGTTCCCTATGGCACAGACGTTACGGCGGACAGCTTCGTGATCGTCACGAGCGACTCCGGCGCGACCGTCGGCGCTCTGACGCATGACGGAAACGTCTGGTCCTTCACCATTACCGCTGAGGACGGCGTGACCTCCAGGACCTACACTGTCACCGTTTCGTTCACTGAAGCGCCGAAGTCCAACGACGCAGGTGTCAGAAGCATCACCGTTGCAGGCGTTAAGGCTAAGACCAGTGTGAATAACGAGTACACCGTCACCGTTCCCTACGGCACGAACGTCACAGCCAGCAGCTTCGTAATCATCACGAACCATGCTCGCGCAACCGTCGGCGCTCTGACACACATCAAAAACGTCTGGTACTTTACTGTCACAGCTGAAGACGGCGTGACCACCGCATCCTACACCGTTACGGTCACGACCGCCGCGCTTCCGACACCGATCAAGCCGGCTGTTGACAACACCAAGCCCGCTTCGGACTCCAAGCCCAAGCTTCCGTTCACCGATGTCTCCACGTCCGACTGGTTCTACAGCGACGTCATGTTCGTCTACGAGAACGGCCTGTTCTCCGGCACGGACAGCAGAAGTTTCAGCCCGAACGCATCTATGACGCGCGCAATGCTCGTCACGGTTCTCTACCGCCTCGAGGGTGAACCTGCCGGCACCGGCAGCAGCAGCTTCTCCGATGTGCGTTCCGGTTCGTATTATGAAAAGGCCGTCGCATGGGCAGCCGCCAACGGCATCGTCACCGGCACGGGCAGCACATCCTTCTCCCCCGATGCAAAGGTCACGCGTGAACAGCTTGCCGCGATCCTGTACCGCTATGCGCAGTACAAGAAGCTGGACACCGATGCAGGCGCGAAACTGGACAGCTTCTCCGACGCAGGCAATGTTTCCGGCTATGCCAGCGAGGCGCTCAGCTGGGCTGTCTCGGAGGGTCTGATCAACGGCGCTTCCGGCAGACTCATGCCGAAGGGCGACGCAACCAGAGCACAGGTCGCCGCGATTCTCCACCGGTTTGTGGAAAACGTGATGGACTGATCGCATAACCCCAATTTGCAGTACAGGACTGCCCCCCTTCGGGGGCAGCCCTGCCTGCTGCATTTTAGGGTGCATCTGAAAACCGGCCGTCCGGCCGGCTTTCAGATACATCCTAGCAACACAAGACATGCGGAGTTGATTTGAATGATAATCCGGAAAACGAACAAACAGACAGCCGTTTGGGCGCTGCTTACACTGGTGCTGACAGCCGTACTTCTGACCGGGTGCGAAGCGCCGCAGGCCGGGCCGGCCTACAGCTGCACCATCTCCATTTCCTGCGCTTCCATTCTGGAACATATGGATCTGTGCAGCCCGGATAAGGCGGATCTGGTACCGGAGGATGGCTGGCTGCTGGAGCCGATGGAAGTCTCCTTTCAGGCAGGCCAGAGTGCCTTTGACGTTTTGCAGCAGGTCTGCCGGGATAAAAAACTCCATATGGAGTTTTCCGACACACCGGTCTATAACTCTGCTTACATAGAAGGCATCGGAAATCTCTACGAATTTGACTGCGGCGCGGAATCCGGCTGGATGTACGCGGTGAACAGCTGGTTTCCGAATTACGGGTGCAGTCAATATACGCTTCAGGATGGCGACGTGGTCGAATGGGTCTATACCTGTGAACTCGGCGCAGATGTCGGCGGCGGCGCTGCGGCAGGGGCGGAATCATGAGAAACCGCGACGCTTTTTCAGGGTATCACCCGACTGTCTGCTTTTTATATTTCACGCTTGTCCTGATGCTGTCCATGTGCCTGATGCACCCGGTTTATCTGGCGATCTCGCTGACCGGTGCGCTGGCATATGCCATCTTGCTCAAAGGCAGGAAAGCAGTTCGGTTCGCCGTCATGGGGCTTTTGCCCATGGCGGCGCTTGCCGCGCTTGTCAATCCGGCTTTCAATCACGAAGGCGCAACGATTTTGACGTATCTTCCCTCCGGAAACCCGCTGACGCTGGAGTCCATGCTCTACGGTGCGGCCGCTGCCGTGATGCTGGCATCGGTCGTGCTCTGGTTTTCCAGCTTCAACGAGGTCATAACCTCGGATAAATTTGTCTACCTGTTTGGCCGGATTCTCCCCGCCCTGTCGCTCGTTCTGTCCATGGCGCTGCGCTTTATCCCGAAATTCAAGGCACAGCTGCAAGTCGTATCAGAAGCGCAGACATGTATTGGAAGGGACACGAAAACCGGCAGCGTATTCCGCCGCGTCGGAAATGCCATTCGGATTTTTTCCATTATGGTCACATGGAGCCTGGAAAACGCGATTGAAACGGCAGATTCCATGCGTGCGCGCGGTTACGGCCTGCCGGGGCGCACCTCATTTTCGATCTACCGCTTTGACAGCCGTGACAGTTCTGCCCTTGCATGGCTGGTTTTCTGCGGCGCGTATCTGCTCTCCGGATGGATTGCCGGCGGAACAGCGTTCCGGTACTATCCCACGATCAAAGCCGCCCCGTGGACACCCTTGACCATAAGCTTTCTGCTTGTTTATCTCGCACTGGTGCTCACCCCAGTCATTCTCGACCGAAAGGAGGACAGACAATGGAACTCTTCACGCTCAACCACTTGAATTTTGCATACCCGGAGCAGGAAAAGCAGGCCGTTTCCGATCTCACGCTGTCTGTCCATGCCGGGGAATTTCTGGTACTCTGCGGCCCGTCCGGCTGCGGAAAATCGACGCTTCTGCGGCAGCTGAAGCCTGTGCTTGCCCCGCACGGGCGCAGGAGCGGCGAGATTCTGTTTGAGGGCAGACCCTTGGACAAGGTATCGCAGCGCGAACAGACAGAGAAAATCGGGTTTGTCCAGCAGAGTCCGGAAAACCAGATCGTAACCGACAAGGTCTGGCACGAACTTGCCTTTGGACTGGAGTCTCTCGGCTATGACACACCAACAATTCGCCGCAAAGTGGCAGAAATGGCAAGCTTCTTTGGGATCCAGACGTGGTTTCACCGCTCTGTTACGGAACTGTCCGGCGGGCAGAAGCAGCTTTTGAATCTTGCATCCGTGATGGTTCTGCAGCCAAAGGTTTTGATTCTCGACGAGCCGACAAGCCAGCTTGACCCCATTGCAGCTTCCGATTTTCTTGCCACACTCAGCAGGCTCAACCGGGAGTTGGGCACAACTGTCATTCTGACGGAGCACCGGCTGGAAGAGGCGTTCAGTCTCGCCTCGCGCGTGGCCGTGATGGATAAGGGCCAGCTTCTTTGCACCGGTACGCCTGCCGAAGTGGGCGCCGAGTTAAAGGCCAACGGCAGCACCATGTTTTTGGCAATGCCGGCCGCCATGCGGATTTGGAGCGCCGTGAATTCCGATACAAGCTGCCCCGTTTCCGTCTGCGACGGCCGGAACTGGCTGCTGGATTATGCAAAAACACATAAACTGTCCCCCATCCCAGAAGGAAGCAAACATGTGCCGCAGGCGGAAACTGTCGTGTCGGTACAGGGACTCTGGTTCAAATATGAAAAAGACCTGCCCAATGTGCTCAAAGGCTTGTCCCTAAAACTCCGCAAAGGCGAATTTTTGGCGCTCCTCGGCGGAAACGGCACGGGCAAGACCACCACGCTCAAGCTGCTGGCAAGCCTGAAAAAGCCGTATCGCGGAGAGTTGACTATCAGCGGCAGTGTTGGACTGCTTCCGCAGAATCCGCAGACGCTGTTTGTAAAGCCGACCGTGCGCGAGGATTTGCTGGAACTTCTGCCGAAAGCGGAACGCCGGTCTGCGCGTCTGGCGCAGATTGTTTCGCTGTGCGGTCTTGCAGACTTACTAGACCAACATCCCTATGATCTCTCCGGCGGAGAGCAGCAGCGCGCAGCGCTGGCAAAGATTCTGCTCCTGAACCCGGATATTCTGCTTCTCGACGAGCCGACAAAAGGCTTGGACGCAGAGTTCAAGCAGACGTTCGGGCAGATTCTCCGTACGCTCCAAGTGTCCGGCACAGCAATTTTAATGGTTAGCCACGATATCGAGTTCTGCGCAAAATATGCTGATCGCTGCGCGTTGTTTTTCGACGGAAGCATCGTTACAGAAGCGGCTCCCCGTACCTTCTTCAGCGGAAACAGCTTCTACTCGACCGCCGCAAACCGCATCGCGCGGGATGTGCTGCCCGAAGCTGTCACGCCCGAGGACGTGATCGCCGCCTGCGGTGGTACCGTTGAAGCAGAACCGGCCTTGCCGGAATGCAAGCATGTTCCGGCAGTACCGGAAAAAGAAACGCAGGTATTAAAAAAACTCCCGGTTTGGCGCAAGATTCTTGCCGCCGTGTCCGGTTTTGCATCGTTAGCCCTGACCGTTCAGGCCATTGGCGCAACAGACCTCACGAATCTCATTGACGCAGGCGGTTTGACCGCATTCGCAGACAGCCAGCTGCGCCTGTACGGCATTCTGCTTATCTGCCTGCTTGTGTTTGCGCTGTCTGTCAGCCGCAAAGCAGACTGGCCGGACGCTTTGATACAACCGCCCGCAAAAAAACGAAAGCTTCGCAAGCGGACAATCATTGCGACGCTGCTTATCCTGCTTTTGATTCCTCTGACGCTGTTTCTTGGCCTGTACTGCTTCGGCGGGCGAAAGTACTATTTTACGTCGCTGCTGATTCTGCTTGAATGTATGCTGCCGTTTTTCCTGATTTTTGAGGGCAGAAAGCCGCAGGCGCGCGAACTTGTCCTGATTGCCGTTCTCGTTGCGCTGAATGTGGCAGGCCGCGCCGCATTTTTCATGCTGCCGGAATTCAAGCCGGTCGTCGCCATGACGATTCTGGCTGGTGTGGCCTTTGGCGGCGAAACGGGCTTCCTCGTCGGCGCTATGACCATGCTGGTGTCTAATATGCTGTTTTCGCAGGGGCCGTGGACGCCATGGCAGATGTTTGCCATGGGCGCAATCGGCTGGTTGGCGGGAATTTTGTATCGCAAGGGCGTGCTGCGGCGTTCAAAACTCAGTCTGTGCATCTTCGGCGTGATCGCCTCGACCGTGATCTACGGCGGCATTATGAATCCAGCGTCAGCCCTCATGTGGGCACAGTCCGTCAACTGGAAGATCATTCTAAGCTATTATATTTCCGGCATCCCGGTCGATCTGGTGCGTGCAATCGCCACATTCTTCTTCCTCTGGATCGGCGCAGAACCGATGCTGGAAAAGCTGGACAGAATAAAAACAAAATACGGCTTAGCGGAGTAGATTCCGCTAAGCCGTATACTCGCATTCTTAGTGACCGGCGGCGCTTGGAATATCCTGAAGTGCGAAGCGATATTCCTGCTCTGCGTCGGGATATTTCTCCCGGTCAACCTTGCTCAAAAACATGGCAAGTGGACGCACCCACAGGCCGCCATCTCCGTAAAGCTTCCGGTAAATTACGCAGGGTTCCCCACTCTCAGAGTCCTTCGCAAGCGCCTCTACAAGATAGTAATCACCTTTGAAATGACGGTAGACCCGCCCGATCTGAAGCTGCTGCATGCTGCTTCTCTCCTTTCGCAGTAAATGTCCCGCAGGCCGGTTTAACCGGCCTGCGGGCTTTTGGTTTTATTTTGTCAGCTTGTTTTTGTCGAAGAAATACTCTTTCGTCAGCTTCGCCACGATGCCGGACAGGGCAAACAGGGCGATAAAGTTCGGAATCGCCATGAGGCCGTTGAACGTATCGGCAATATCCCACACCACGTCGAGCGACGCGACCGCACCGATCACGACGACGATGATGAACACCACCTGATAAGCCTTCGAGACTTTGAGGCCGAACAGATACTGGACACAGCGGCTGCCGTAGAGCGACCATCCAAGAATCGTTGTAAACGCGAAAAGCATCAGCGCCAGCGCGACAAAGACGGAAGCGAATTTCTGGCCGAACATGGTGGCAAACGCGGCAGTGATGAGTTCGGAGCCGACTTTATGGCCGAAGGTGATGTCTACGCCGCTGCAAATGATAGTCAGGGCCGTCAGGGTGCAGATGACAATGGTATCGGCAAAGACCTCAAAAATGCCGTACAGGCCCTGTTGGACTGGACTCTTGGTATCAGCCGCCGCGTGGGCAATGGCTGCAGAACCGAGGCCGGCTTCGTTGGAGAATGCGCTTCTGCGCAGACCCCAGACGATCGTCTGCTTGAGCGCAATGCCACTAGCTGCGCCGCCGAGCGCCTTGGGTGTAAACGCTGTGGCAAAAATCTTGCCGAAAGCCGGGCCAATATTGTCGGCATGGCCGAAAATCACGACCAGCGCGAAGATGATGTACAAAACGCTCATAACTGGGACAAGTTTTTCCGCCACGGCTCCGATGCGCTTGATGCCGCCGAAAAGGATTACACCGATCAGCGCGGCAATCACAACGCCGAACACGAAGTTCAGCAGCTTCCGCTCCTCTTCCGCTGCCGGGATAAAGGCGTCGATGGCGTCGTTCAGGGAGCCAACGATGGAGTTGACCTGCGACATGTTGCCGATGCCGAAGGAGGCGATGGCCGCAAAGACGCAGAACAGAATGCCGACCCACTGCCAATGCTTGCCGAGGCCGTTTTTGACGTAGTACATCGGGCCGCCGACCCAGTCACCCTTCGCGTCGCGCTCACGGTACTGGATAGACAGTGTAACCTCGGAATATTTGATCATCATACCGAGCAGCGCCGCCAGCCACAGCCAGAACACTGCGCCGTAGCCGCCGAGCGCGATGGCCTGCGAGGTGCCGACAATATTGCCGGTGCCGACCGTCGCGGCCAGTGCCGTTGTGACGGCCTGCAGGGGCGTGACCGCGCCTGCGCCTGCCTCCTGCTTCTGGAACATCTTTCCGACCGTGTTTTTCATCGCATAGCCGAAGCGCGTGAACTGAATCCCGCGATTGCGAATGGTCAGATACAGACCGCCGACGATGGTACATGGCAGAAAGATATACAGCCATGCGACCGTATTCAGGCTCCCCGTAAAGAAATTGATGATAGCTTCCATAGTTCTCCTTTCCGGACATCCCGCGGACGTCCATCTCCCTTTTTAGAATATAAAAGTATGGAACACACTATACCATAAAATAGTTTTTTAATCAATTTAAATGATTACACAGCAATGTAGAAAATTGCTGTGGACATTTGTTCATATTGCGAGGACATGCACAAAATTTAAATATCCCGCGAAAAAGGGATTGACGCAGCGGAAAAAACGTGCTATATTATTCAGGCAATCGGGATGCTAGTGTGGCTCAGTCGGTAGAGCAGCTGATTCGTAATCAGCAGGTCGCCGGTTCAAGTCCGGCCACTAGCTCCACCAAACCGGTGAAAATCGAGAGATTTTCACCGGTTTTCTCTTTTATTTGTTTGCTTTTTCAGGCGGCGAAACCGCCCGACCCACATGCGGAAATGTCTGAAAAGCGGCGGAGAGGATGATCGTGTCATTCTCTCCGCCGCTCTTTGGTTTTTCTTTGCTCTTTTCACAGCACCTGCGCCATGAAATTACCCATCTTTTTCGAGGCGTATAGAAATATTACATGGAGTTGTTTACAGGCCGTAAAGGACAGGGAGCTTGACATGAGAGGGGTATTCCCTGCCATGGTAAATGGTCTGGGTGGCCTTGATGGGCTTCGGATCGGTATAGGGATCGATGCCGGTGTTGGTGTTAGGGAATGCTTCCATCATCTCACTGGAGGAGATATCGATACGGATCTTGTGGCCCTTTTTGAAAACCATGCCGTAGAAATACATCTCCATCTCATATTTTTCAATTTTCCCCGGCGTGAGCAGCTCAGGCTTGTCCCAGCCCTTGCGGAACTCGGCGCGGATAATATTGAAGCTGACATTACGGGCAGTCCCCTGCTCGTCCACATCACTGACGCGGACGATAAAATCCGTGTCGACGGCGCTGGAGGCTGCGTAAAGCTCGGCATACAGCGGGCCGGCAATGGCAATATCCTGCTCCAGCACGGGCGTGTCATAGACCAGAACGTCGCTGCGGATCTGACGGGAATTGCACTTGTAAGGAGAAACCAAACCGTCGTCGAAGCCGTCGCCCTCGCCGCCGCATGGAAATTCGGGATCGTAGACATATGCGTCGCTGCCGGTCTCAGCAGGTGTCAGCGTGACGCGTCCGTCGCCGTTCATGGAGTTTGCGTGGCCGTCACTATCCAGATAGAGGTTGACAAGACGCGCTTCCTTCGGCATCCAGTCCTCGCTGGTGTGCCACTGATTTTCACCGTTGACGTAGTAGGTCGCCTTGGGCTTCTTGTCCTCGCCATTTTCAATACCCTTGAGGTAATGGTCGAACCAGCGGATAATGCGCGTATCGAAATCATAGTCGACCGCATTATTGCCGAAGGCCAGATCCATGCTGTCGCGCCACGCGTTCAGACCGTGCGGCCACGGGCCAAGCACAATACGGTGGCCGGGAACGGGGCTTTTGGACAGGAAACGCCAGGTCTCCTGCACGCCAAGCGCGTCGCCGTCGTACCAGCCGGAGAGAATCAGCATGGGGATCCTGATATTGTCCGCGTGGGCTGTATTGTCACTGTGCCGCCAGAAATCATCGTAATGATAGTGCTTCGCCCACATGTCCCAGCTGGTAGAACGGCAGCCGATGATTTTCTCCGGGATCGCAGTAATAGGCCGGATCCGGACAGCCTCGAGCGGATCGATGGAAACGCCCTTGAATACGTCCATATCGACGCGGTTCGAAACGCTCTGCGCCAGCGTCCAGCACAGCAGCGGCCACGAGCAGACGGTTCCGCCCTTGCGGACGGTATCATAAAACGGCGATCCGACGTTGACCTCGCTGACGGCGGTCTTCAGATGCGGATTTCCGCCGGTGCAGGCGGAGGTGGTAGTATAGCCGAGATAGCTCGCGCCCCACATGCCGATATTACCGTCGGACCACGGCTGCGCCGCGATCCAGTTGAACAGATCGTCGGCGTCCTCACGCTCATGCTGGAAGGCCTCAAGCGTACCGTCAGAGTCGCTGCGGCCGCGCACATCCTGAATCACGAACGCATAGCCGCGCGTGACCCAGTGCCAGCTGCGGTCAATATCGCGGGCCTTGCCATAGCAGGTTCGGATGACAATAGACGGAACCTTCTGGCCAGGCTCCAGTCCCTTGGGCAGGAAGACCTCCGTTGCAAGACGGACGCCGTCCTTACAGGGAACCATGATATTGCCGAGCGGATTGACACCGTAGGCGACTTTGGACAGAAGCGGATCGTCAAAGCGCGTCAGCGGCGTGACGGACTCATACCCGGCCAGGACGGTAATTTCGGAGCAGATGCGGCCGGGATTGATGAAGCCGATGATCTTCTGGTCAACGGTCAGGATATCCATGCAGCCGTGGCTCTTGCGCTGGCACCAGAGCTGGGCGGTGACGGTCTTTCCCTCAACCGTCCCGGTATAGGTGATGTGGCGGCTGTAGACCGCGCCGTTTTTAAGCGTCAGCTCATCCTGATCCCATGCGCAGCCGACGTAGGCATCCAGCTCCCGGAAGAGCTTTTCATAGTCAATCATCGTCTCGGCGATCGCGCGGCCCTCTTCGCGCGGAAGGATCGGCGCTTCCTTCAGCTGTACACGGGTACGGCGGTCAATGGCGCACATAACGGCCTTCTTCTCGCGGAAAATAATGCTGCCGTTGGGAACGCCGGAAAAATAGGTGTGGAACACCTTATCAGTCAGGTAATTCATGCGGTTCTTCCTCCTTTAGCCCTGGGGATAGAAGCAGCGGATCGTATGCCCGCTGCCAAGGTCTGTGATCTCAGGCACGCTGCAGCGGCACTGCTCCTTCGCGTAGGGGCAGCGCGGCGCAAAGCGGCACGCAGGCTTTGGGTTGATAGGGCTGGTCAACTCGCCCTTCAGCAGCATACGCGGCTTTTTCTCATCCAGACTCGGTACGGGAATCGCGGAGAGCAGCGCCTGTGTATATGGGTGCCGGGGATTGCGGAACAGCTCTGCCGTCGGCGCTTTTTCTACCATCTGGCCCAGATACATGACCAGCACCTCGTTGGAGATATGCTTGACGACAGCCAAATCATGCGTAATAAACAGATACGTATAGCCGTTCTGCTGCTGAAGCCGCTTCAGCAGATTCAAAATCTGCGCCTGAATCGAAACATCCAGTGCAGACACCGGCTCGTCACAGATGATAAACTCCGGGTCGAGCGCCAGCGCACGCGCGATGCCGATACGCTGGCGG
>ENA-ORSC01000598-ORSC01000598.1-human-gut-metagenome-genome-assembly--contig:-NODE-598-length-28241-cov-5.214752_pt1 | contig 28241 bp, 22 predicted proteins | sample MGYA00242178_ERZ509140 | MGnify/ENA primary metagenome ERZ509140 (study PRJEB26280, sample SAMEA2338681) | human gut metagenome | biome: human gut; feature: human-associated habitat; material: faeces... | reverse complement strand
TCGAAGTGGAAGGCGGCAGCAATGAGTTCCTTGACATGCGCCTGATTGACCTCGTTGCGCCGATTGGCTTTGGTCAGCGCGGGCTGATTCACTGCCCGCCTGCCGTGGACAAGGCGCATCTGCTGTCCTCCATTGCCAACGCAGCCAGCATCTGCCATCCGGATGCGGTGGTGATGACGCTGCTGCTGGGCGGCACGCCGGAGGACGCGACGCTCTACCGTGACCACACGCACGGCGAGGTGATTGCCTCCACCTTCGATCAGACGCCGGAAAATCACCTGCGCATCACCGACATGGTGCTGGAGCGCGCCGAGCGGCTGGTGGAAATGAAGAAAAACGTGATTCTGCTGGTGGATAGCCTGACCTACCTCTCCAAGGTTTACACAACCGCGGCTGTTCAGCAGGGGCGGCAGACCATCGGCATGGTGAATCCGGTAAGCCTGCAAAAGGCGAAGAAGCTCTTCGGCGCGGCGCGCTGCCTGCGCGAAGGCGGTTCGCTGACGATTTTCGCCGTCATGAACATCGAAACGGGCAGCCGCGTCGATGACTCCATCGCGGAAGACCTGAAGGGCACGGCGAATATGGAGCTGGTGCTGGACACGGCGGCAGCGCGCGCAGGCATTTATCCCCCGGTCAACCTGCTGCTCTCCGGCACGAAGCGCGCCGAACTTATCGCCAGCAAGGAGCAGCTGGACGGCATCAAGCTCATCCACGAGATGCTGGGCAGCCTGCGCGCGGTAGACATGATTCCGCAGCTGCTGTCGATGCTGGAAAAGACGACCAACAATGAGGATTTGCTTGTCCGCATCAAGGACTGGGCGGCGCTGATGAAGCAGTGATCCGCCTTGCTTCCCAAAAAAGCAGAAAAAAGTTTCGGATTCAGAGAAAAAAGGCTTGCAATCCCCCGGCAAATATGATACAATGATTTCTGCGGCTGAATAAGCTGATCATTGCATACGCGAAAGAGGTGAAATCGCAATGAAGGAAAAGATCCATCCCAACTACGGCAAGTGCATCGTTCGCTGCGTGTGCGGTGAGACGTTTGAAACCGGCTCGACCAAGAAGGAACTTCGAGTGGATATCTGCTCTAAGTGCCATCCCTTCTACACCGGCAAGCAGAAGCTGGTGGATACCGGCGGACGTGTCGATCGTTTCAAGAAGCGCTTCGGTCTCAACTAATTTTCGAGACAGCTGCTTCTCACGAGCTATCACGAGAGATAACAGGGCATTGCTTCGGCAGTGTCCTGTTTTCGTTTGCACTTTTTTGCGGTATCAAGCAGGATTTTGCCCTCCCCGCGTTGAAACTGCCAAGGGGAAAGTGCTTTGGCAATCTGCTTTCTCATGAGGAAACGACGATGCTTTTCAAATCATCTGCTTCTCCCAAAGAAAATCCGGGCAGCAAGCGCCTCCGCCGTACGCTGGGGCTGCTGCTGGGCAGCCACTGGATGCGCCGCCGTCTGCGCCGCTATGCCAAGTATCAGGCCATCGCCGGGAAGAAGCCCACGGTGACCATTTCCCAGCTGGCCACCGCCGCAAATGTGTCCCCCCGCCGGGTGGAAAACGACCTGGAGCAGATGGTGCAGAAGGGCTTTTGGGGCAAGGAGGCCTATCTGGACCTGGGCCAGGGCGTTTTGGTGCGCACCTTTGAGGCCGCCGAGGACCTGGAGCAGGCCCAAAAGGAGGCACAGCCCATCCCGGAGGAGACCCGAGAGGGCTACAGCGGCCAGCTCCGGGACATCCGCTATGCCAACGACCGCATTGCAGACCCCGTTATCAGCGCCAAGATCGACCGACTGGAGGACCTGGCCGGCAAGATATTCCGCATTGTGGAGGAGGAGCCGGCCAAGAAAGCAAAGGCCTCTACCTTCCTGAATTATTACCTGCCCACCACCCAAAAGCTCCTGGATAGCTATGCCGACTTCGAGGAGTCCGGCGTCAGCGGCGAGAATGTGTCCCAGGCCAAGCAGCGCATTGCCAGCACCATGGATAATATCGTGGCGGGCTTCGAGCGGCAGCTTGACCAGCTCTATCAGTCCGATGCCATGGATGTGGACAGCGACATCCGCGTCATGGAGCAGATGCTCCGGCGGGACAGCGGCAGCGTGGCCGAGGATTTCGGCCTGGGTGCGGCGGTGCAGCAGGAGGAAGAATAAAATATGCAGCGGCGACTGCCTGTTTTCAGGGCGGTCGTCGCTTCCGTGCATTTCTTGAGGCGCAGGCGCAGGTGTGGAAAAGGCTTGCCGCGCAAAACGGAGACGGTTTTCAGCAGAAAAACGCCTGGGACCGTGATAAAATTTTGAAAAATAGAGATATGTTAGAATGTTTAGAAGGAATTTTAAATTATAAACTTGTGAAAGTTTTACTTAATGTATCCAAAATAAAAGAAAATGAACTTTGGAATGATTTAAATGAACAAAAAAGGAATTTGATTGCAAAAAATATTACGGATTTTAGTATAAATATTACAGGAACAAATTCATTTGACAAAGCCCAAGTTTGTACTGGAGGGGTACCGATTGAAGAAATAGATACAACCTCTATGCAATCTATGAAAACAAGTGGATTATATATAACTGGAGAAATTATAGATGTTGATGGAGATTGCGGAGGCTATAACTTAGAATGGGCATGGATTAGTGGAATGATTGCAGGACGCAGTGTTTAGAAAAAAGGAGAAGTATTCAATGATTAGAATAAGGCAAGTAGATGTAAGAATAGATGGAAATGAAGAAGAAATAATTAAAAAATGTGCGAAAAAATTAAGAACAAATAAAAAAAATATAAAAAATTATAAAATTGTAAAAAAATCAATAGATGCAAGAGAAAAAGAAAATATTTTCTTTATCTATGAAATAGATGTTAATGTGCAAAATGAGGCCGAAATTTTAAAGAAAAATAGGTCGAAAGACGTATTAAAAGCCCCAATTGAAAATTACGAATTTAATGTAACAGGAACTAAAAAAGTAGAAAATAGACCTGTAATTGTTGGCTCTGGGCCATCGGGTTTATTTTGTGCGTATATGCTTGCAAAACATGGGTATAAGCCGATTATTCTTGAAAGAGGAGAAAAGATTGAAGATAGAGTAAAAAGTGTGGAAAAATTTTGGAATGAGGGAATATTAAATCCAAATTCAAACGTACAATTTGGAGAAGGAGGAGCAGGAACTTTTTCAGATGGAAAATTAAATACTCTTGTAAAAGATAAAGATTTTAGAAATAAAAAAGTTTTGGAAATATTTGTAGAAATGGGTGCTCCAAGGGAAATTTTATATTTGAACAAACCTCATATTGGAACAGATTTATTGAGAAATGTAATAATTAATTTAAGAAATAAAATAATCGAAATGGGCGGAACTATAAGATACAATTCTTGTTTAACTAATATTTTTATAGAAAGCTCTAAAGTTAAAAAAATAGAAATAAATGGAAATGAAAAAATAAGTGTTGATATATTAGTCTTAGCAATAGGCCATAGTGCAAGAGATACTTTTAGAATGTTAAATAGAAATAATATTCCGATGGAGCCAAAACCCTTTGCAATTGGAGTTAGAGTACAACATCCACAAGATAAAATAAATTTCGCTCAGTATGGAAAATTAAAAAATGAACTTCCGCCAGCACCATATAAATTGACATATCATGCATCTAATGGAAGAGGAGTATATTCTTTTTGTATGTGTCCAGGTGGATATGTAGTAAATGCTTCATCAGAAGAAAAAAGACTTGCAATAAATGGAATGAGTAATCATTCAAGAGATACTAAAAATGCAAACTCAGCAATTGTTGTAACAGTGACAAATAGTGATTTTAACGGAGAACTTTTTGGAGGATTAGAGTTTCAAGAAGAACTTGAAAAAAAGGCATATGAGCTTGGAAAAGGAAAAATTCCAATTCAAAAATTAGGTGATTTTTATGAAAATAAAAAGACAGTACAGTTGGGTGAAACTGAACCAATTTTTAAAGGAAGTTTTGAATTTGCTAATTTAAATGAAATATTACCAGATTTTGTGGAGATTGCTCTTAAAGAAGCTTTTGTTGATTTTGACAAAAAAATAAATGGCTTTGGAGATAAAGATGCTATCCTTGCAGCTATTGAAACTAGAACTTCTTCTCCTATTAGAATTGTTAGAGATGATAATGGTAAGAGCACTGTTGCTGGATTTTATCCCGCCGGAGAGGGTGCCGGATATGCTGGGGGAATTATGTCAGCAGCTATGGATGGAATTAAAGTGGCAGAAAATATTGCAAAAGAATATATTTTTTGATAGAATGTAGAAAAAAATTAATATATATTAAGAACTACCAAGTATAAAATAAATTTATATTTAATCAACATGTAAAGTAAAATAAAAAATTTATTCATTACTGTTTTTAGCAATGGGAATTATAATCCATCGCTGAAAGCGGGATTTGGCCTAATTCTGAATTTATTAACTTTATTCAAATTTTTGACTTCATAAAAATATCGTCATTGTGAGGCTATTTATAGCCGAAGTAATCTACTTTTAATAAAATTCGTTTATTAATAAAAATAAATTTATAAAATCAACTTTCTTAAATATGTATTGCCACATATTCGACTCACAATGAATAATATATAAAAAAGAAGCTTACCCATTTCAGACAAGCCTATTCAATATAAAAAAATAATTTTTATCAAGCTTTAAAAAATAATATTTTAGTATAAATTTTAAGTCTTAATATGCCGTATTTTAAATAGTATTTTATTTTTTATTTTATGGAGCTAAAAAATGAAAAAAATTCAAAAATCTATTTTTATAATATTTTTTATTGTATCTTTTAATTTATATTCTCAAAATACAAACTCAATTTTATCGGATATTATGAGTGGAAAAAATTATAATGCCGAAAGAGATAAATTAACCTCAAAAATAAATATTTTCACTTCTTGGAAAGAAACTTATAAATATATGCGAGACGGAAAATTTAGGTTTTATAAAAAATTCGGGAGAAGTCTGACTTTAGAATTTAGATATAGAAGCCCGCATAAAATTTATGTCAATAATCAAACTCCTATAATATTTACTTTTGAAGACGGAAGCGAAACTCAATTATACAATATACAAAAAGTTATTTATAGTCCTTATTTAATGGGAAGCGTAGAATATTATAATATAGAAGTAAAATATAAATTCAACGATGACGGAGAATTTCAAAATTTTGCTAATAGTCCTATAACAAATATAAGATTTAATTTTTTTGATTATATGAACGAACAAAATTTTGAAAATATGATTATGTCGCCTTCAATAACTACAAATTGGCAAAATAAATTTTCGCTTTTCAAAGAAGGAATTGATAAAGTAAATCAACTTAAATAATTAAAATCATTTTAATTTAATTTCTTTACTCTCTTTAGTTTTCCAATTAATTTGAAATTTCTTCCAATTATTAATATCAAAAATATTATCTTTTACATGATAATAATAATCAAAATCAATTCTCGTTTTAAAATGTCCTTTTGGGTCGCTATGTTTTGAAATTATAATATCGACTCCGTTTGTTTTATAATCGTTTGTAATAATTTTTTTAGTGAAAGGATTTTTCGCTTTATCTAAATGTTTTGTGGCTATACTTTTATAATCCCTCTTAAACCTCTTATTAGTCTTTAATCATAAAACTTACCGTTGAAGCGAAAATACATAAAATCATATTTATAATCCAAATAGGATTATAACTCAAAAATCTTTCAAATAAAACCCCACCTAAATACGCTCCCAAAAAAGCGCCAATTTGATGAATAAAAAATACAATTCCGTAAAGAGTCGCTATAGATTTTGCTCCATATTTTAAATTAATTATTACCGAAACTGGCGGCACAGTCGACATTCCTGTAAATCCTAAAAGAAACGCAAAACCGAATATAATAAAAATTGTTTTTGGAAGAATTAAGAAAAGAATAATTATAATGACTCTCGCTCCGTAAAAACTTCCTAAAACATTTTTCATTTTATATTTACCGCATAAACTTCCGCTTATGACAGAGCCTATTATAGTTATGATTCCATAAAGAGCGAAAGCGTAAGAAGATTCTTTTGAAGTAATTCCGTAAAAAATAAATTGCTTCGGAAGATGATTCATAATAAGAGCCATGTGAAAACCGCAAGTAAAAAATCCAGCCATAAGTAAAATATAAGTTTTATCCTTTAACGCATTAGTGAAAGTATTTTTTATAGGGCTTTTTTCTAAACTATTTTTATTAATATCTGATTTTTTATTTCCGCCTACAAAAAAACAAATTGGAATAAGAAGCAGAGTCGGAATTGAAAGAATCAACATTGTAGAAGCTATTCCTCCTTTGGCAAGCAAAAATTGAATAATAGGAGAAAGCGCCGCATTTCCTATTCCGCTACTAGCATTAACTATTCCAGAAACGGTTGAAATTGAGTTAGGATTTATTCTAGTCGATATGCTTCCTATTAAAAGTCCGTAAGAAACTATACCCGTTCCAGCCGAAAGAAAAAGTCCTAAAGAAAGCATTAAAGAAAATTGAGATTTAGCATGCGGAAGCCAAATTAATCCAATAAGAATAAGACAGATTCCGAATATTAAAGCGAATGCATTTCCTTTCTTTTCGGCTAAAATTCCGCATAAAGGTTGAATTGCTCCGTAAAAAAGTTGTCCGAACGCCAAAACCAAACTTATATAAGAATAACTTAATCCCGTATTTTCTATTATAGCGTTAAACATAATGCCATAATTATTACGAATACCGCTGCTAATTGCATAAATAAAACTCGCCGCTAAAGTCAAAATTATAGTTAGTAATATTTGATTTTTCATTGATTTGTTTGTCATTTATTTTCTCCTCTTTTTAATTTGTTTTTAAAATAATGTTTCGTCTAAATATTGTAATTTATCCGCAATTCTTAAAAGAGCGGCTGAATCTTCTTCGCCAAGAAATTTTTTCATTTTATCTTGAGCGTTTTTCCATTTAGTTTTTGCATTTTTAAGCACTTTTTCGCCTTTTTTAGTCAATTTAAATTGATGCCCTTTGCCTTCTCCTCCTTCTTCAATTAATCCTTTTTTAATCAAACCTTGAACATTTCTAACTAGAGTGCTTCTTTCAAGTCCGATTCTTTTTGATAAATCTGAAGAATTGGCATTTTTTAATCTTGATAAATTTACTATGATATAATATTGAGCGACCGTTAAATCCAAATCATTAAAATATCGATTGTAATATTCCGTTATGGAATTTGCCGACCGTCTCAAATTTGTGCAATAGCATTCGCTTTTATATAACTTCGACATAAAAAATCCTTTAGTTAAAATAGTGTATATACACGCTTATAATTATACATCTTGCCAATTATTTGTCAACAGTTAATAATAATTTTTTAAATGTTGAAATTTTTATTTATTTTTAAAGAAATAACAGAGAATAGATAAATTGTTATATTATATAATATGTCGAAAAGAATCATGATTTAACTCCAAAACCATACTCTTTCAGATTTCTAAATATATAATTGAATTTTGTAATAAAAAATTTAAAATGACAAAACTTGCTATAATTATAGCAATGAGATGAGATGAGATGAGATGAGATGAGATGAGATGAGATGAGATGAGATGAGAATTTATTCACCGTTATCATTTTTGTTACCTCAATAATTATTTATTTAATTTAATTTATTTTAATATTTATTAAATAAAAAGTCAAGTTTAAATTTATATTTTTTTATTTAAAATTTGCTTTTTTAATTTTCTTTTTAAGATTTTTTGGTTTTGCCCATTTTGATTTATTATGTTTTTTCGCTAAAATTTTATTTTCTTTTTTATTTTTATCGTTAGTTTTATCGTCTTTATCAACGCTTTCAAAATTTTCAATGTTATCAATATCGTTGGAAGAAAAAATATTTTCTATATCTTTTAATTTTTTATCTTTTTGATTAAAGAAAAAAGCAATTTCTTTTTCGGTTAAATCTCTTATATGTCCCGCTTCTAAAGTTCCCGAAATTTCATTATATTTGCTTACGCATCCAACCGATATTCTCTCCAAATCTATAACTTTATAACCCAAATGTTCGAATATTTTTCTTATCTCTCTATTTTTTCCTTCGTTTATCGTTAATCTTATTTTGCTTTGAATTCTGCCTTTTGATAATATTTTGAATTTAAACGGCGAATAATTTATATTTTTAATCGTTATTCCTTTGCTTGCTTCAAGTAATTTTTCGGAATCTATTTTTCCATTAATCGTAACATCGTAAACTTTTAATATTTCGTAAGAAGGATGAGTTATAATATTTGCAAACTCTCCATCGTTGGTTATAATCATAATTCCTCGAGATTCCGAATCTAATCTTCCTGCATAAAATAATCTCTCTTTTATGCCTTTAAAAAATTCCGTAATTATTCTTCTTCCTGGCAAATATTTTGTGGTGCTTACAACTCCGAGAGGTTTATATAAAGCCATATATCTTTTATTTTGTCTTTCTATGATTTTTCTGTCTAATGAAACGGTATCTTTTTCTTTTACTTTATAAGCTGGCTCTAATATTATTTCATTATTTACTCTAACCCTTCCCGACAATATCGCTTTTTCGCATTTTCTTCTGCTGGCAAATCCCGATTCTAATATAACCTTTACGAGTCTAATCTCTTCGTTATTCATATCTATTGAATTCTAAATCTTTTAATTCTCTTAATTTAGGAAGGTCTTCCAATGTGTTTATTCCAAAATGCATTAAAAATTTATCGGTAGTTCCGTAAGTTTGTCTTTTATCCAAATAATCTTTTCTGCCTTTCCAAGCTATAAAACCGTCATCCATTAAAACTCTTAAATGATAACCGCTATCGCTTTGTCTTATATCGTCAATTTCCGCTTTTGTTAATGGTTGTTTATAAGCTATTATTGAAAGAGTTTGAAGCATTGCTTTTGAAATTTTCTTTTTTCTTTTTTTATCGTATATTGCAGATAAAGTTCCAAAAGTGGAAGGAGTTATAGTCATCATAACGCTGTCGCCAATTTCAAGTATTTCGATTGCGCTTTTAGAGTTTCTATATTTATTATTTATATTTTCTATATGATTTCTTATATCCGAATTTTCGCACTTAAAAAGATTTCTCAATCTGCTTATAGGAACATTTCCTTCGACATATATAATAGCTTCCATTACTTTTTCAAGCTCTTCTTTATCAGAGAGTATGGAGGCGTCTATTTCAAATTTTTCTTTATTTTCTGCATTTTCAGTTTGAATATTGATAAACTCGTTATCAACTTCGTTTTTTTCAATTTCTTCTTTTTGAGTAGTAGAATTGTCAATATTATTCATTTCTTCAATTTTTTCCATTTATTTTTAGAACCCGTTAAAAACCTTTTTTTAATTTTTGATTTTTCAATTATAACATAGAGTTTAAAATTTTCAATATCTCTGATTATGTTAAGCATGAATAAATGACTTATAGGCAATATCTTAATCAATAAAAATAATATTTTACTTGACAAAAAATATAATTAATATTATAATATAAAATAACTTTAACGGGATGTAGCGTAATTGGTTAGCGTACCTGCTTTGGGAGCAGGGGGTTGTGAGTTCGAGTCTCACCATCCCGAATGCGCTAGTAGCTCAATTGGATAGAGCAACAGCCTTCTAAGCTGTGGGTTACAGGTTCGATTCCTGTCTGGCGCGAGTTATTTTCTTCGGTTTAATATATGGCGAATGTAGCTCAGTTGGTTAGAGCGCCAGATTGTGGATCTGGATGCCGCGGGTTCAAGTCCCGTCTTTCGCCCATTATCTTAAATATTCTTTTATAAAAATTATAAATTGCGTCTGTGGCTCAATTGGATAGAGCATCGGACTTCGGTTCCGATGGTTGGAGGTTCGAGTCCTCTCAGACGCGAATTCAAATTATTATAAAGATACGATAATTTATATAAAATTTTATTCCGATAATTAATTGATTATTTTTATATTTATTTTATAATATCACTAAATAGGTATAAATAAATGAAAAGCGCAAATGTAAAGAAAATCAATTTCGCCATACTTATATTGTTCCCAGTAATAATGCTTATATTTTTAGTAATATGCAATCTCTATAGCATAAATTTAAATAATAATATAACTAAAGAACTTAACTCTTTTACAAATTCTCTATCTTCAAATATTGAAGGCAAATATTTGGAAATGATTTCTTTGTATTTTGGAGAACAATTAAAAAATTACGAAAAAGCCGAAGAGATTACAAATTTGGCAAAAGAGCAAATTAGACTAGGAATAAATCCGAATTTCAGCACGCTTAAATTTTCCATAAACAGATTAATTGGAAACAGTTTATTAAGAGTCACTTATGTCGCTTTATTTCTTTTAATTTTAATGTTCGCTTTAATATTATTTCTAAATTATACGAATAATAGTTTAAATACTAATCCTCTCTCTATTTCAAATGACGCTCCTATAGATAACGATATAAATAAAAATGAAATTATAGAAGAAAATAATAAAAAGAGGGAAAGAGAAAATAAAAATTTAGTCGCTACTAACTCTAGCATATTAAAAAAACAAGAAGAGAAAAAACTTGAAGAAATAAAAAGTATGTATCGAGATTTGGTAATCGCTATAAAAAATTCTAACGATGAAAAAGCTTTGGAAATATTAGAAAATATTTTTAGCATAGACGAAAAAAATTATTTGGCTTTAAATGGAGCGGGAATATTATATACGAGAATGTATAGCAAAAATAATAAGAGTTTATATTTTAGAAAGGCTGATAAATATTACGAATCGGCTATATCGATTTACGACAATAAAGATATTTTGAATAATAAAGCCGTTTTGTATTCTACAAGATACGGAATAGATAAATCGGATTACGATTATAACACGGCTTTAACAATATTTGACAATATGATTTATTCAAGCAATAAATCCGACTTTATTTTATTAAATAATAGAGCTACTATTTATTTGGCAAAATATAATATAACGGGAAATAATGAATTATTTGAAAATGCATTAAAAGATTATGAGGAAATAATAAAATTAGATAATCGAAATGTTTACGCTTTGAATAATAGAAGTTCTTTGTATTTTAATAAATATAAGAAAACGAACGATAACGAATATTTTGAAAAGTCAATACAAGATTGTAGTTCGGCTTTCAAGATAGACGCAAACGAAGCTTTAAAAAATGACGAAGGTCCTATATATATATATAAATATTAATATAAACCGTATTTTTCTATCAACTCGTAAATGGCATTTTCATCGTCTTTAATTCTATTATAAATTATAAGTTCAGGACGATATTCAAAATGAATCGTGTCGTAATTATTCCATTTTCCGCCCCAAATAAATCCATGCTTTTCAAAAATTTTAATAACATCTTCGGGAGGATGCCATCTATCTTCATAAGGAACTGCATACCAATTTTTATTATTAACTCTTGTCCAAGCCCAATATATTTGTTTTCCGCCGTTTCTTCTTGGCAAAGTGTCAAAAGCCGCTCCATAACTATGATAACTTTTACTTGAACTTTTTGAAATCATTTTCCATACATAACCGCTTACGGTTTTTAAAGACGATAAAAATTTTTTCACTTCTTCGTTTGTTTGAGCTACGGCGAATACTTCGGCATTTGCATTCGATAAAGGTTTTTGAATAAATTCATGAACCTGCGTTCTATAACCCAATACGCTCATAGTCATAATATTATTAAATATATTTCTTGAAGTGTTTCCATCGTATAAAGTATTTAAAAATCCATCGTTAATAGTTCTTCTGCTATTAATTCTTCTTTTAAATGAATCTTCAAACTCTCTCGTCATCTCTTCGCTTGCTTCGGGCAATTTTGGAAGTCCGTCTAAAGAATAGGAATAGAATCCGAAATTAATATATTCGTCTCTATTTGGCATATCTTCGTCTTTCAATAATTTTCCATCCGCCCAATTAAACCAAGTATTATCTAAATAAAAACCCAATTCTCTATTTTTTATTATAGGAACGGAAATTCTATTTGAATAACTTAAATGTAAAGAAATTAATTCTACAGCTCCAGGACGAATTATAATATTATTTCTTATTCTTTTTTTCTCTTCTTTTAATTCTTTTTCTTTTACCGATACTTTTATTTTTGAAGAGATATTAACCGTATAATTCATATATACTATTAAGATTGATAATATAGATAAAATTGTTATTGCAATTACCGAAGCGAATATTGTTAACCTCTTTGAAGTGAATTTTATTATAAAACTTAAAAAAGCAAATACTAAAAGAATCGCTATAATTATTAAAATATATTTTAAAATAGCCATACAAAACTTTAAAATTTAAACCTAAAAGACTTTGGGCGATGACGGGATTGAACCGCCGACCTAGTGCTTGTAAGGCACCCGCTCTCCCAGCTGAGCTAATCGCCCTCGTTTTCTGAAACGATTTAAATATATTAACACAATAATAAAAAAAGTCAATAGCTTAAAATCAATTAACTACGCTATCGTAATAATTTACGATATACCAATATTCGCCCATTTGCCTTAAAACAAATATTCTTTTTACCACAGGGTCGTATATATGAGAGTTCTCCATATTAAAAAATCTATTAAATAATCTCGTTTCGACTTCCGCTCTTGGCAAACCGTAATCTTCAGTTATCGTAATTTTATCTATTTTATAATCTAATAAAGTATATACTGTCGTGGAATTATATTCTTGTTGAATCATATTTAAAATAGTTCTATAATGATTTCTTTTTTGAATATCTTCCGTAGCGATTATATCTCTTTGAAGTTCCGCTATAAAGAGATTTCTAACCTGTCTATCATAAGCAGACACAAGATATTTTTTAAACTCTTCAAATAAAACTTTTCTATCTTCAGGCAAAGAAGTTCTGTATAAAATGTCGAATCTTATTGCAAGCTCTTTTATATTGCTCGATTTATAAGCGTCTTCTAAATTATTTAAAAAGTTATTTCCAAAATTCGTTCTTATCATATCGGCGCTTATATTATCCGAAAATTGATTTCTTAAAAAAGCTTGAAAACTTAAATTTCTTGCTTTTTGTCTTACTCCAAAATCTGTAAAATCTTCCAAATAAGTATTGCTAAAATTATTTCTGTAAGTTTCGCTATATCTTTGGCTTATGCTTATAATCGAAGGCAAATGCATATAATTAAAATAATTGCTCCAACTTTTACTCTTCATAGAAAATAAAGTATTTGAAACAACTTGAGACGGATGATAAAACGGCAAATTATTATTATTCGTAATAGCGTCTATCGAGCGAGGATTTTGTTCGTTATATTGTCTTGGATAATCGACTAAAAAATAAGAAGTATCCGCTATCATAGAAAAATTATCGCTTATATCGGGCATCGGATTAAAGCTTCCTTCAATTCTATATCTTCCTATTTTATCAAATTGAAACCAATTATTTAAATCTATAAAATAAGAATAACTTTCTCCTTCTCTTAAAGTTATAACTCTATTTTGATTTATTCCCGCGCTTTTTTCGTTTTTATATTTCCAAAGAGTATAATTATCCGAATTGACAATTTCGTTATTATAATTATCGTAAACCTTAAATTTATAATTATTAAAAGGATTATCAGAATTTGTAAAACTTACAGAGCCTTTTTTAGCGTATATCTTAATTTCCATAGTAATTGGTTCGTTTAATCTATATCTATTTAAATCAAAATGCATACTTATAATATAAGAAGACGGTTTAACAATATTATCGTTCGGATATAATCTCTCTATTTGGTCGAGCATAATTGTATCAAAAAAATTATCCTGCAAATTATTTTGAGCAAATAAAACCGAAAAAGTTAATATAAAAATGACTATATATTTCATAATCTAATTACCTTAAAAATACTATTATAATAATTTATCGGAAAAATGCCTAAATAATATAATATAAAATTATTTCAATTCTTTATCTATTTTTATTAAAGCTCTTTTTATTATATAACGATTAAAATCAATACTTTCTTTCATAGCTTCGTAAAGTTTATAAGAATTAACGATTGATTTGTCGTATTTTTCATCTTCAAAAATAAATCCTTCCGTTATCGCTTTAATAGTTTTTTGCATCGTTATTCCCAAAAATTCATTAACTTTGCTTATATTCAAAATCTTTATGTCAAACTCGTTTAAATTTTCTAAAAGTTTATCGACTTTTCTATGTCTTTTTAATTCAGAATTTATTTTTTCGCATAATTCTAAAGCGTTTAAAACATAAGGTTTAATTTTAGATATTTCGCCGTCAATTTTTATTAAACCGTTTTTTATTTTAATTAATATTTCGTTTTTTCTTTCAATATTTTTATCGTCTTTATCAATATTTATTTCAATGTCGTTAAATTTTTTTATAAGCTCTTCCAATTTTATATTTTCCATTCCGTTTATTATAATTCCGCCTTCCGTCGCGTTATAGAATTTGTTTTTTTTATATTTTAAACATTGCTCTTCATACCAATTTTTATACATATCGAATCTTGAATCTGTCCAAACTTTTTCATTATATATATTTTTTTCTTCTCTCAAATTTCCCGCGATTAAAACTTTATATATTCTGCTGTCATAAGAATCGAGTTTATATATTTCGGTAAAAAAATTTTCTTCATGATAGCTTCCCTTTATATGCGTTTGATAATTTGGAAAAGATAAATCGAGTCCAACCATTATAATTGGATTTGCGCCTATTCTTATTGCGAAATCATAAGCCGCTGTAGAAACGCTTCCTCCCGTTGTAATATCTCCTCTGTCTCCCAACTCTTCCATAAAATATTTTGCCAAAGGAAATATTGAATTAATAAAATAAACAGCTCCGTTAAAAGAATCAATCGCTTCTTTATCAACCGAAGATTCTGCTATTAAAACCGATTCTTTAAAATTAACATTTCTAAAATATTTTGAATTTTTCTTTTGCGGGTCAATCGTTATAATGAAATGCGGCGATATATTATGAGAAAACAAAGGTTTTATTGCAGTGTCAACAGCTATAATTAAAGCTTTATTTTTTATCTCTTTTAATTTTCTAATATTTTTTTCTAAAGAAGGTCCAGCCGAAACTATAATAGCGGGAATATTTTTATATTTATCAAAAAATTTATTAACTCCATAATGAGTTGAAATTTCAGCGACATTTGAAGCGATATTATAAGCCCATAATTTATCGAATCTTGAAATTGTATTTATATTGATAATTTTTTTATCGACTATAGACAAAACTTTTGATTGATAAAATAAAGCTTCTTCGTTAAATAAATTCGCATAAGAACGAGTTATAAAGAATTTTACTTTTTTAGTATTCGTAATCGAAATAAATTTTTCTATATCTTCTATATCGTCTCCTCCTATAAAAAATGTTATATTGTCTTCGAGTATTTTATCCAATTTGAAATTATCTATAAGCAAATTAAAAAATTTTATTGAAGGTTCTATAACGGCTATATTAATATTTAATTTTTTAAATGCGTTAATCAAATAACCAGCTCCGATTCCGAATATAAATACTAAATCTAAATCTTTTTCAGTTTCTTTTTTTATTTCATTTATTAAAGCGTTCGCTTCTTTTTCAGGATCATAAGCGCTATGAAGAAAAATAGATTTTCCATTTTTAAAAACTTTAGCGGAATATTTTTTAGATTTTGTTTCAATTAATTCAAGAGAAATGTCAAAATTATCGTTTTTATTTTTTAATAAATTCAAAAAATCAATCGGATAAGCTTTTAGATTTTTTTTTATAGCGTCTAAATTTTTTATTCTAATATCTTTACCGCTCACGACTTTCTCTCAATTATATATTTTGCAAGTTCGATTAATAATAATTTAGCTTCATTATTTTTATACACGCTTAAATATTCTATTGCATTATTTATAGTTTCTTTAGCTTTTTCTTTAGCTCCTTCAATTCCGAATTGTTTGACATAAGTTAATTTTCCTTCTTTAGCATCTTTTCCTGCAGTTTTTCCTAATGTTTCATTGTCTGAAATAACATCCAAAATATCGTCCCAAATTTGAAATGCAAGCCCAATAGCTTCTCCATATTTCGTTATATTTTCAATATCAATATTTTTTTTCTCTGAAGAAATAGCGCCGACTCTCGCAGCTCCTCTAATCATAGCGCCTGTTTTTTTTGCATGAAGTATTTTAAGCGTTTCAAAATCAATATTTTTTTCTTCAAAATATAAATCGATAAATTGTCCCATAACCATTCCTTGATAACCAGCGGCAAAACTTATTTCAAAAAGCAAATTTCTTAAAGTTTCGTTTGACACTTCGGATTTTGAAAGTATTTGAAATGCATGAGTTAATAAACCATCTCCAATAAGTATCGCGTTTGCCTCTCCAAATTTTACATGAGCGGTTGGTTTTCCTCTTCTCAAATTATCGTTATCCATAGAAGGCAAATCGTCATGCACCAAAGAATATGTATGAATTAATTCAAGAGATATAGCGGGAATTATTGTATTTTTATAATCTCCTTCAAATAATTCGCAAGAGAGACAAGCAAGAATCGGTCTTAATCTTTTGCCTCCAGCTTCAAGAGGGTATTTAAGCGCTTCTATAAAAAAATTTTCTATATCAATATCGCTTTTCTCAAAAATTTCGTCTATATTTTTATTAATTTCTTTTAATCTTATATCTATATATTCTTTTAAGTTCATAGAGAATTCCGTTATAATTTTATTTTTAATTATTATATAGAAAGACTTAAAAATGTAAAGTTGCTTTATTTTTCATTGCGAGATTTATTGAAACCAATACAAATAAAAAAGACACCGTAATAAATACGATGCCTTTTGTCTTATCAATTTTACTTTATATAACTTTATTTTGTAAAATTTCCTACAGGGATAGTCTTTTGAGTTTGCCATTCTCCATTTGGATATGTGCCAGAATATTTTTGTTCTTCAATAGTAACATCGCAACTTGAAGAACTGCTGAAATGAAAATTCGCTTTTTTTCTTTCGCTATTTTCTGTAGGATTGGTATTAGCGTTATATGTGCTATTATACGAACTCGTCCAAACATCATAACCTTCCATATCCATAAATAAAATATTTTCATTATAAGTATAGCCTTGATATGTAAAATTAACTTTACCAGAGCTATCGATTGTGAAACTGTTTCCTCCGCTTGTCCAAGTGCCAGCCAAATCTGAATTCTTAAAAGAACCATCATCTCCAGTCTTATCGTTATTTTGGCAAGAAATAAAAGCCATACTTAAAGTAATTGATAAAATTAACAATATTGTTTTAATTAAATTCGTCATTTTATTTTCTCCTTAAAAAAATTATTAAATTAACTTGCCGATTTAGACAAAGTTCCCTCATAGGTAAGTTTGTAATTTTGACCATTAGCCGAAACTGCCACAATATAAGTAATCGTTATATTGTTGCCAGAAATGGTAAATTTGATATACTCTTTGACGCTCAAACCTTCCTCGTTGCTTTCGCCATAAGCTGAATATTCCGAACCAGATTTTAATATTTGCGCATTTACTAACGCTCCTAATTGTCCGCTTTCCGCCTTATTACTAGTTATCTTCAAGTAAAAGCCGTCAATAGTCGGTTGGTCTTGTTCGGGGCTTCCCGCTTGCGCCGTGCGGTTAAGAGTTCCCGTGTAGTTGCCATCCGTTAAATCTGTCGCTGGGTCGCCCGTAGCTGTTGGAACGGAATAATCGTCTCCACTTCCCGTTTTGTCGTTATTTTTGCAACTTATCGCAAACAGGATAATAAACGATAAGAGCATAATAATTTGTTTAGATTTCATTGTGAAATCCTCCTTTAAAAAATTTTTATTTATAACTAAACAAGGATTTTTTATTTTCCTTGATAAGCTATCGAAAGTAAATTTGATTGAAGTTAAAAAAGATTTAACTAAATTATGCAATAAAATTGAGACACTTAAAAATTTAAATGCCTTTAAAAATTGAGATATATAAAATTTAAAATTATTATTTAAAAGACAATTATGGCTTTGCTTTGCTTTGCTTTGCTTTGCTTAACAAAATTACAGTATTTTTATTCATATTTTTATAATCCATTATTTATTTAACTATAAATATAGTTAAAATATAACATAGATTAAAAAATTTGTCAAGCGTTTAATTAAAAAAAATTTAATTCTATGATATGTAAAATATACGAAAATTCTTTATTCAATATGTTTAATAATGAATTTTCAAAATATTAAAAATATAGACAATATATAAAAATATTATATAATAAAATCGTTTACAAATAATAAATTGAAAATCTACAATTATGAGATACATTTTTATTTTAACTATTATATCGATGCTTTTATATTCATGCAAAGACGCCGATGCGAGTCCTTCCAAAAATAATAAATTTTATTTTAATCCTACAAACGCGTATAATTATATAAAAAAACAAGTTGATTTTGGAGCGAGAGTTTATGGAAGCGAAGCGCATAAAAATGCAAGAATATTTTTTAAAGAAGAAATGAAATCTATGGGTTATAAAGTTTTTACGCATAATTTTGAAGCTCCTTATATTAAAGGCAGAAAAGGAGAAAATATTTACGCTTTTTTGAAAGGCGAAATTGAAGAATATATTATTATAGCGAGCCATTATGATAGTCGTTCCGTAGCGGAAAAAGATAAAAAAATCGAAAACAGAAATAAACCTATTGACGGCGCAAATGACGGAGCGAGCAGTTCGGGAGTATTGCTTGAGCTTATGAATTCTTTGAAAAATGAAAAATTGCATTATGGAATTTGTTTTATTTTATTTGATTTGGAAGACGATGGAAATTTATTTTATAATAACGGAAACGGTTTAACAGAAACAGATTGGATTCAAGGAAGCATTGCATTTGTAAATGATAAAATTTTAGAAAAGAAAAAAATAAAATTTGGAATACTTCTAGATATGGTTGGAGGTTATAACGCTAAATTTAAATACGAAAGTCTTGCTTACGCTTATTATCCGAATATATACTATAAGATTTGGGAATATGCAAAAAGTTTAGGATTTGGAAATTATTTTATTAACGAACATTACGGAATTATAACGGACGACCATATTCCATTTATAATGAATAAAATTCCTTTTATCGATATAATAGATATGGGTTATAAATATCATCATACTTCAGAAGATACGATTGATAAAATCGATATTAAAACTCTCGAAGCTATTGGATTTACAATAGAATATATTTTAAAAAATGCCGATAAAATATTTTAATTTCTTATTATTTAAAATAATTAAAAAATATATTATAATAATAAAATGAAAATTAGATTAGCAAAAATTTCAGACGCTTCTTCTCTGCTTAAGATTTATTCCCAATATATAGAAACCGCTATAACTTTTGAATATATTCTTCCGACAGTTTCGGAATTTGAAAAAAGAATTAAAAATATTATTGAAAAATATCCTTATTTGGTTTGCGAAGAGAAAGGAGAGATTTTAGGATATGCTTACGCTCATAGATATATTGAGAGAGCGGCTTATCAATGGAATGTAGAGCTATCGATATATTTAGATAAATCAAGCGTTTCAAAAGGTTTTGGTAAAAAATTATGTTTAACTTTAATTGAAATTCTGAAATTTCAAGGCATAAAAACGGTTTGTAGTTTGATAACCTCTCCAAATATTAAAAGCGAAAAATTGCATCTTTCTTTGGGTTTTGAAAAAATCGGAGAATATCATAAAACGGGATATAAATGCGGAAATTGGCATAATGTTTCTATATTTGAAAAAGAAATTGCGGAACATGAATTAAATCCGAAGTCGTTTACTTTTATGAAAGATATTGATTTAAAAACTATAGAAAAAATTATTGAAAATTTAGATTTATCAATATAAAATCCTAAAATTTTATAAATACTTATTTTTTACTTAAATTACATAACCATAATAACTCTTGCCACTACATAAAATAATATTTTTGTTTTGTATTTTTGTTATAGTCATAATTAACTTCTTTTTGGATTTCATCCTAATATTTCTTATTTATTTTGCTTAAAGATAATAATTATTCCTGTCTAAAAAATATATATAATATAACTATTGCATTATTTTTATTTATATTATACTATATTCTATAAATAATCGGCGATAGCGGTAAATGGATATTCTTTGCAGGTGTATCTGTTGACTAAGAAAGGCAATCATTAAAAATAATATTGCTGGAACGAAAAAACCCTATGCGGGTAGCGACGAGTAAACTGTGTTTTATACATTAGTATATAAGTATTAAGCTATCCCAAGAAATAACGCATAGGGAGTTTTTAAATGAATGGCAATATAATAGTTTCATTACAAAATATTAATGTTTCTTACGGCGAAAATTCTATTTTAGAAAATCTTAATTTGGAAATAAAAGACAAAGAATTTTTAACCTTGCTCGGACCTTCGGGCTGTGGCAAAACAACAATTTTAAGAACGATAGCGGGATTTATAAAACCAGATTCTGGAAAAGTTTTTTTTGACGGAAAAGTTATAAACGATATGCCCGCTTATAAAAGAGAAGTGAATACGGTTTTTCAAAGATACGCTTTATTTCCGCATTTAAATGTTTTTGAAAATATAGCTTTCGGACTCAATCTAAAAAAAGTAAATAAATCGGAAATTAAAGAAAGAGTTTATCAAATGCTTAAAATGGTTAATTTGGAAAATTACGGGGCAAGAAATATAAATAATCTTTCAGGCGGACAACAGCAGAGAGTCGCAATTGCAAGAGCTTTGATAAATAAGCCGAGAGTTCTTTTGCTTGACGAACCTTTGGGAGCTTTGGATTTAAAATTAAGAAAAGAGATGCAAATTGAACTTAAAAAAATTCAGCAGTCTTTGGAAATAACTTTTGTTTATGTAACGCATGACCAAGAAGAGGCGCTTACAATGAGCGATACTGTCGCGGTTATGAAAGACGGCGATATTCTTCAAATAGGAACTCCTCAAGATATTTACAACGAACCTAAAAACGCTTTTATAGCGGACTTTATTGGAGAGAGCAATATAATTGACGGAATAATGCATGCCGATTATTCTGTAGAATTTGCAGGCTATATTTTCGATTGCGTTGATAAAGGATTTGAAAGTTTAGAAAAAGTCGATGTAGTTATACGCCCCGAAGATATAATAGTGATTCCGCCAGAAGATGCTAATATATCGGGTTTGGTTGAATCGGCAATATTTAAAGGCGTGCATTATGAAATGATATTAGACGCGCATGGCTATAAATGGATAATTCACTCCACTGAAAAATGGGAAGAAGGAAGCGAAATTGGAATAGATATTGCAAAAGAAAATATACATATTATGAAAAGAGAAGTAGAGGAGGTTTTAATATAATGAAAGAAAAAATTCCCGCTATGCCTTATTTAATTTGGACTTTAATTTTTACTTTAATTCCTCTTATTTTGGTTATATATTTCGCGTTTACTAATCAAAGCGGCGAGTTTACCGTCAATAATTTTGCAAGCGTTTCGGCTTTCGCTCCCGTTATAATGCGTTCGATTATACTCGCTTTAATATCCACTTTAATATGTTTGATTTTAGCTTATCCTTTATCTTATTATATTTCAAGGCAAAGTAAAACTATTCAACATGCGCTTATAATGTTGATAATGCTTCCTATGTGGATGAATTTTCTTTTAAGAACTTACGCTTGGATGAGTATTTTAGAACAAAACGGACTTATAAATAAAGCCCTTATTTTTATGGGATTATCTCCCGTAAAACTTATAAACACTCAATTGGCTGTTTTAATAGGAATGATTTATAATTATCTTCCGTTTATGATTCTTCCTCTTTATTCTGTAATGACTAAAATACATAAAAGTTTAATAGAAGCATCGCAAGATTTGGGAGCTAATTCTTTTAATGTATTTTATAAAGTGGTTTTTCCTTTAAGTTTGCCTGGCATGGCGGCGGGAGTTACAATGGTATTCGTTGCGGCGGTAAGCACTTTCGTAATTTCAAGAATGCTTGGCGGCGGCTCAAATATATTAATAGGCGATTTAATAGAGATGCAATTTTTAGGAATGTCTTATAATCCGAATTTGGGTTCGGCAATAAGTTTGGTGTTAATCGTTATATCTTTATGCGCGATTATGCTCATGCAACAGATAGACGATAACGATGAAGAAATTAAGGATATGCTATTATGATAAAAAAAGCCGTTTTCAAAAAAATTATTTTAAGATGCTACATAGCTTTTATATTTTTGTTTTTATATGTTCCTATTGCGGTTCTTATTTTCTTTTCTTTTAATAAAGCTAGAGGGAGAGGAATTTGGACGGGATTTACTTTAGAATGGTATAAAAGATTATTTTCAAACGAACTTATATTGCAGTCGTTTGTTAATACTATAATAGTCGCTTTAATTTCTTCGATAATAGCCACGATACTTGGAACAATGGCGGCGATTGGAATTGGAAATTTCAATAAAAAAATGAAAAGCGCTATTATGGGAATAACTTATATATCGATAATAAATCCCGAAATTGTTACGGGAGTTTCTTTAATGCTTTTATTCGTTATAATGAAATTAAAATTCGGATTTACTACTTTAATACTCGCTCATATAACTTTTAATACGCCTTATGTAATATTAAATGTTTTGCCTAAATTAAGACAACAAGATAACAGTTTATACGAAGCGGCTTTAGATTTAGGATGTCCTCCGTTTTTAGCTTTTTGGAAAGTCGTTATACCCGATATATTGCCTGGAATAATCGCTGGTTTTCTTATGGCTTTAACTTATTCTTTGGACGATTTTATTATAAGCTATTTTACTACGGGAATAACATCTCAAACTTTGCCTATTACAATTTTTTCTATGACGAGAAAGAGAATAAGCCCCGAAATTAACGCCATTTCGACAGTAATATTCGTTATAGTTCTTGTAAGTCTTGTTATAATGAATTTAAAAGAGATTAAAAAAGAAAAATATTTAATTCAATTAAAAAGAAAATTAAATAAAAATTAAATTATTAAAAAAAGGAGATTTCAAAATGAAACTAAAAAAATTATTATTCTTATTTATTTCAATTCAAGCTATTTTAATTCCGCAAACTTTGGATACAAGCAAATTAGATTTGAAATATTATCAAAAATTTAAAGGGCAGAATATGATTCTAAATGTTTATAATTGGGGAGAATATATTTCGGACGGTTCGGATGATTCTATAAATATTAATAAAGAATTTGAAGAACTTACGGGAATAAAAGTTAATTATTCTACTTTTGCATCAAACGAAGAGCTTTATGTAAAATTAAAATTGGGAGGAATAGCTTACGATATAATAATTCCATCCGATTATATGATAGCAAAACTTATTAAAGAAAATTTGATTCAAAAATTAAATTATAAAAATATTCCCGCTTATACGAATATTCAACCGAGATTTTATAAAGAGATTTACGACCCAAACGGCGAATATTCTGTGGCTTATACTTGGGGCGTGAACGGAATAATTTATAATAAAAAATTGGTTGATGAAGAAAAAATAGATTGGGATATTCTTTTTAACGAAAAATATAAAGGAAAAATTCTTATGTATTATAATCCGAGAGACGCTTTTGGAGTCGCTCAAGCTTATTTAAATTATTCTTTAAATACTACAAAAGAAAGCGAATTAAGAGAATGCGCAAGAATCTTAAAAGAGCAAAAACCTTTAGTGCAAGCTTATGTTATGGATGAGATTTACGATAAAATGGAATCGGAAGAAGCGGCTATTGGCGTTTATTATGCGGGAGATTCTTTAACTATGATTGACAATAACGATAATTTGAATTTTGTTATTCCGCCAAAAGGCGCTAATCTTTTTGTAGACGCTTTATGCATTCCCGAAAACGCTCAAAATATTGAAGCTGCCGAACTTTACATTAATTTTTTATGCGAAGGCGAGGTTGCATTGGCAAATATTGAATATATAAATTATGCTTCGCCGAATAATGCGGCTTTAAAGATAATGAGCGAAGAGACGAAAAATAATAAAATAATTTATCCGCCAAATGAGATACTTGATAATTGCGAAGTTTATATAACTTTACCTGAAGAGACTAATCTTTTAATGGAAGAACTTTGGAATGAAATTTTATCAAACGACATTGCATATAGCGGTTGGGTTGTTCCTTTATCTTTGGCAATCGTAGTGGCTTTATGTATCGTTATAATTATGTTGAGAAAGAAGAAAAAGAGAGTAATTTAATAAAATAAAATTAAATATAATATAGATATAATCCATTTTATTTTGACAATACCAATAATTGATATAACATAATTGAAAACTTTTTAGTTTATTAAATAATTTTAAAATAATCTTTAAAATAAGAGGAACTTTTTTGAGATTTATTCGTCTAAATAAATTATACAAATAATAAATATTAAAATAAATAAAGGAATATTATTAATGAGAAATTTTTTAGAATTAGTAGTAAAAAGACCCGTTTCGGTTTTTATGGGAATGGTTGCCGTTTTGATTTTGGGATTTGTAAGTTTGACAAAATTATCTGTTGATTTTCTGCCCGATATGGAACTTCCTTATATAACGGTTCAAACGAAATACGAAAATGCGGGACCAGAAGAAGTAGAAAAATCGGTTACAAGAATAATAGAAAATTCCGTAGCGACTGTAAGCGGCATTAAAACTATAACTTCAACTTCAAAAGAAGGACAATCTACAGTATTCGTTGAATTTAATTGGGGAATAGATTTGGCAAGCGCAACCGCAGACATTAGAGAAGCTATAGATTCTGCTAAAAATTCTTTGCCAGACGATGCCGATAGTCCGACAGTTTTTAAATTTTCAACCGATATGATGCCAATGATGGAAATAGCTTTTTTTGGAACTGATAATTTAGGCGCTTTATATAATTTAGTCGACAATCAAATTTTAAATAAAATAGAACAGGCTTCGGGCGTTGCAAGAGCGGAGATAAGAGGCGGACTTAAAACCGAGATGAAAGTCGATATAGTTTTAAATAGACTTCATGCTTATGGATTAAATATTAACGATATAGTTTCTTTGCTTTCTTCAGAAAATCAAAATTTATCGGGAGGAGAAACTTACGAAGGAGTTTATAAATATACTTTAAGGACTATGGGCGAATTTACGGAAGAAGAAGATATTGAAAATACCGTTGTCGCTTTAAAAACAAATAATACTCCGATAAAATTAAAAGAAATAGGCAGAGTTTATCAAGGTTATTCTGACGATACGGAAATTGTAAAAATAAACGGTTCGCCTTCCGTGTCGGTTTCGGTAAATAAAGAATCGGGAGGAAACGCCGTTAATGTTTCAAAGGCGGTTCAAAAACAACTTGATAATTTAAATTTACCCGAAGGCATTGAATATCAAATATTATTTAATAGTGCCGATACGGTTAATGAATCTATTAAAGGAGTTTTGAATACGGCTTGGCAAGGCGGACTTTTTGCAATAATGATTCTTATGATTTATTTATGGAATATTAAAACCGTGTCGGTTATAGCGATTTCAATTCCTATGTCGATAATAATCACTTTTACTTTAATGTATTTTATGGGAATAACTTTAAATATAATTTCTTTATCGGGTTTGGTTTTGGGAATAGGAATGATGGTTGATAATTCTATTGTAGTTTTGGAAAATATATTTTATTACAGAAACGAAGGCTATGGAAAATATTCAAGCGCAATAAACGGCACTTCTTCGGTGGCGCTTGCAATATCGGCTTCAACTTTAACTACAATCGCCGTGTTTTTGCCTTTCTTGTTTGTAGAAGGAGAGACGGGACAATTATTTAAAGATTTATGCATAACTGTTACGGTTTCTATGATTGGCTCATTGTTTGTGGCTTTAACTATAGTTCCAATGCTTGGAGCGAGATTAATTACAAATAAAAAAATAGAGGCTTTAATTCCAATAGAAAATTTCTTTAATGAAAAATTTCATGGTAAAATAAAAAATATTTATTCAAAAATTTTAAATTATTCTATAAAAAATAAAATGAAAGTTTTCATTCCTTCTCTATTGGCGGCTTTTATTATAATTATATTAGGATTAATATTTATAGGAAAAGAAGGCTTTCCATCTACGGACGAAGGACAATTTAAAATAGATATAAAAATGCCCGTTGGAACAAAATCGGCTCAAACTCAAACATTCGTTAGCAGAATGGAAAAAGAAATTGAAACTGCAATAGGCGAAGATTTTGACAGAATGCAATCGCGAGTAAAATCGGGTTCGGATGAAAACTCTGCAGAAATAAGAATTCAATTAAGAGAAAAAAGCGAAGGAAGAAAAAAATCTCTAAACGAATATATTGAAATTACTAGAAATATCCTCTCTTCTTATCCTGCTCAAATAAATATATCGGCGGTTTCTACAACTGTAATAGGAGGCGGCGGAGGAAATAATAATGGCGGACAGTCAATAAAAATAGAACTTATAGGAGACGATTTAGATAAATCAACGGAAATAGCGAATAATATAATAAATGCAATTTCGGATATTGAAGGAATAAGAGAGCCAAGATTAAGTCGAGACGATTCAAATCCCGAACTTAAAATTTATGTAAATAGAGAGATAGCTGCTAAAATGGGAATAAATGTAAAAACTATAGCGAATATAGTAAAGACAAGTTTCGCGGGAACTACCGCTACCACTATGACGCCCGCAAATTCGGATGTCACGGATATTGATGTTAAAGTGCAACTTGGAGAGCCAGATAGATTAAATATTGACGATATAAATAGATTAATGATTCCAACTTCAAGCGGAATGACTCCAATATCTTCAATAGCCACAGTTGAAAAAAGCTATGGACCTACAGAAATAGAAAGAAAGGACAGCGCAAGAATAACGACTATAACGGCATCGGGTTATGGCAGAGCTTTAAATGAAATAATAGCGGATATTCAAAATAAAATAAAAAACGAAGTGTTTATTCCTTCGGGATTTAGTATAAATTATAGCGGAGATTTTGAAGATATGAACGAAGCTTTCGGACAACTTTTACAAGCTTTAATACTCGCTTTGGTTTTAGTTTATTCTATAATGGCAAGTCAATTTGAATCTTTTATAGCGCCTTTTGTAATAGCTTTTGCAATTCCTTTTGGATTTGCAGGTTCTTTAATAGCTTTATTTTTGGGAAGGCAAACTTTAAATGTTTATAGCGCGATAGGTTTTATAGTTTTAATAGGAATTGTGGTTAATAACGGAATAGTTTTAATCGATTACATGAATCAACTTATGCAAGAGAAAAAGATAAACGGAGATGCGGCGGCTTTAGAATCTGGAGAGAGAAGACTTCGCCCCGTTTTAATGACGACATTAACTACTATTTTAGGGCTTTTGCCTATGGCTTTGGCAAGCGGAAGCGGAAATGAAATGTATCAGCCTTTATCTCTTGCGATATTAGGCGGACTTATAGTTTCAACCGCTTTTACTCTTATAATAGTTCCGACAATTTACGCTGCGATAAGAAATAAAATTCCTCTTAAAGATTATGAGAAAAAAGATATTGAAAGTATAAGCGATTTTAGAGAATATGAGATATAATAATAATTTATATTTAGTAAATAAATATGTCAGACTAAAGTTTGCCATACTATGTGGGCTATAGTCTATGCAAAGGCGGACATTCGTCAATGGACACAAAAAGAAATATGGCATAATCCAAGCAATCCTTTTCCATGTCATTATGAACCGACTTGTTGGCATGTCAATCAAAAATAAAAAAGACACCGTAATAAATACGATGCCTTTTAATTATTTTATCTATTATTAATCTTAATTATTTTTTAGTAATATCTACAGTTAATGGGTATCCGTCAATTTTCATTGTGGATTTCCCTTGAGTATCGCTAGTAAAAATAAAAGTAAAAATTGCGCTACCGTTACTGTTACTATACGAAGCGGTATAATTCGTGTCGCTAACTCTTGTTACAGAAGTCGAAGGAATTATAGTATCGCCACTCTCTCCTTTTATAGTAAAAGAACTGTCAGTATTTATTGTAAGTAAATGCATTTCAGTTTGCACTAGTTTTCCATACCAATTACCAGCATAATAAGATAATGTTCTTTCTTCTGTTCCTCTTTTACCCTTGACTTCTTCATCTACCTTTTTATCCTTATTATCGCAACTTATTAAAAATAAAGCGATTAAAGATAAGATAATTAATAATAGATAAAAATTTTTTCTTTGTTCTTTCATTATAGAACTCTCCTTTTGATATTTATTAAAAACATTTAAATAAATGTTTCTTGCGAAATTAAAATTTTGATTGAAT
>ENA-ORSC01000597-ORSC01000597.1-human-gut-metagenome-genome-assembly--contig:-NODE-597-length-28256-cov-3.939541_pt1 | contig 28256 bp, 16 predicted proteins | sample MGYA00242178_ERZ509140 | MGnify/ENA primary metagenome ERZ509140 (study PRJEB26280, sample SAMEA2338681) | human gut metagenome | biome: human gut; feature: human-associated habitat; material: faeces... | reverse complement strand
TCCACTGCCATACCCAGTGACAACACCATACCGGCAATACCGGACATTGTCAGCGCAGCCTGGAAGGACGAAAGGATTCCCAGTGTAAAGAAGAAGTTGAGGATCAATGCCCCATTGGCAACCATACCCGGGATGATGCCATACATAGAGCACATATAAATCATCAACAGAATCAAAGCAACAACAAATGAGAAGATACCCGCATTGATAGATTCCTGACCCAGTGACGGACCTACGATATCTTCTTGTACGATGTGAGCCGGAGCCGGCATCTTACCTGATTTCAATACGTTAGCTAAGTCCTTTGCCTGCTCCGGAGTGAAATGACCTGTAATCTGTGAACGTCCGCCTGTGATCTCAGTGTTTACGTTCGGTGCAGAATATACATAGTTATCAAGAACGATAGCGATAGCACGACCGATATTCTGTTTGGTCAGTTGAGCCCAACGGCGTGCACCGTCAGAATTCATAGACATGCTGACAGCCGGTTTGCTGTACTGGTCGAATTCGTCTTTGGCATCTGTTACTACGTCACCTTCCAACGGAGCTTTGCCGTTGCGTTCGGTAGATTTGATTGCATACAATTCGAAAGTCTGACCTTTTTTGTCAAATTCGGAAGGAGAAACACCCCATTTCAGACGGAGGTCTTTTGGAAGTTCTGCTTTGATTTCCGGCATAGCCAGATATTTGTTAATGTCTGCAGTGTCCTTGTAGTTTGCATATCCGATAACCGGACCCTGCCCACTAGAGTTTAATTGCAGTATAGACAGCAAAGGATACTGTTTCTTGATCTCTTCCATGTTCGCAGCAGTTGCATCATCTTGTTTGGCGTCTCCTTTCAGAGCGGCAGCAAGGCTGTCGGCAGCACTTACGGCTTTCTTAGTCGGAGTTGCTTCGGTAAGAACAGCAGCTTTTGTAGTGTCTGTTGTAACAGAATCAGTAGTTGTTTCCTGAGTTAACACTGCACGCAATTTAGCGTCTGCTGACTGCATAGCCGGAAGAATTTCTTTGGCGGTATATGTTTCCCAGAATTCCAGGTTAGCCGAACCTTGAAGAAGTTTTCTCACACGTTCCGGTTCTTTGATACCCGGCAATTCTACCATGATACGTCCCATTTTGTCTTCCAGGCTCTGGATGTTCGGTTGAACCACACCAAAGCGGTCGATACGGGTACGAAGTACGTTGAATGAGTTCTCAACAGCCGCTTTTACTTCTTCTCTCAATACTTTTTCAACTTCCGCATCCGTTGATTTCTGGCTAACCTTGTCTTTCAACTGTTGTGTAGCGAATAGTTCGGAAAGTTTCGCGTCCGGAGCAATTCTGTGGTATTCTTTGACAAACAGGGTGATTACATCATCCTGACTGTTGATAGCCTGTTTTGCTGCTGTTGCCAATGCGTTATTGAAAGCTTCGTCCGGCTTGTTGTCAGCCAGTGCTTTAATAACATCAGGTACAGAAACTTCAAGGATAACATTCATACCACCTTTCAGGTCCAAACCTAAACTAATCTCCATTTCACGACATTGTTTCAGCGTCCAGTTACCCAGCCAGACCTTCTCATTGGAGAGAGAGTCAAGGTAGTCTTGTTCTACTTTCATGTCGCCGTTCGCAATTTCTTTCGCCTTGTTGTTATAATGGCGTGTTACGAAGGAGAAGGAGAGGTAGAACACGCATACCAGCGTGAGTAATACCGCAAAAACCTTTACAAATCCTTTGTTTTGCATTTTACTTTTAATTTATGATGATTACTTTTTTAATTTAATTTTCAGTTAAATTCTGTCGTACACAAGTCCTTTTTGCCGCATACAAGGCTGCAAATATAGTTTTTTTTTCACATTCATGTGTAATAAGCCCTCAAATATTTGATGTTTAAGGGCTTTTTTACCGATTTATTTCATTCCTCTGTTTTTCAGCAGTGGCTCCATGCTCGGTTCTGTGCCACGGAAATTTTTGTAGAGAGTCATCGGGTCTTCGCTGTCACCCTTCTCCAACACGTTCCGACGGAACAATTCGGCGGTGTTTTTGTCGAAGATTCCATGCTCTTTGAAAGCTTCAAAGGCGTCGTTATCCAGTACGTTAGCCCACAGGTAACTGTAATAGCCGGCTGCATATCCGCCGATGATGTGATTGAAGTAAGTCACACGGTAACGTGGGGCAATTTCAGAGATAAGATTGAGCTTGTCCATAGCTTCTTTTTCGTACGAAACAACATCTAAATTCTTTACATCTTTCAGCATGTGCAGGTTCATGTCAAGGATAGCGGCAGCCAGCAGTTCGGTAGTCATGAATCCCTGGTTGAATGTTTTCTGCTGAAGTATTTTTTCGATGATTTCATCGGGGATTACTTTACCGGTAGCATAATGTTTGGCATACATTTTCAACACTTCCGGTTCGGTTGCCCAATGTTCGTTGATTTGAGAGGGAAGTTCTACAAAATCACGTACAACATTGGTGCCGGAAGTTCCTTTGTATTTGCATTGGGTGAGCAAGCCGTGCAGTGCATGTCCGAACTCGTGAAACAGTGTTTCCACTTCATCCATTGTGAGTAGAGAAGGGGTGTCACCTATCGGTTTGGTAAAGCTGCAAACATTGCATACTAGCGGACGGATTGGCCCACTTTGTTCGCGGTAGTTGCTCATCCATGCTCCGCCGCTTTTTCCGGGACGTGGGAAGTAGTCTACATAGAAGATACCGAGTTGGGAACCATCGACGTCTTTTACTTCAAACACTTCTACATCAGGGTGATAAGTAGGGATATCTTCTAGCTTGCTTAGGGTGATACCATATAGTTTATTAGCTACGGCAAAAGCACCTTCGCGGACATTTTCCAATTTGAAGTAAGGTTTCGTGTCTTCTTCGGACAGGTTGTATTTCTCTTTTCTGAGTTTTTCGGTGTAGTACCACCAGTCCCATGCTTCCAGTTTTTCACCTTTGCCTTCCTTGTCCATAAGTTGCTGAAGTTCTGCGGCCTCCGATTTCGCTTTTGGCAGGGCGTAGCTCCATAGATTATTCAGGAGGTCCATTACGTTATTAGCATTTTTAGCCATGGTTTCGTCTAACACGAAGTTGGCATAGCAATCGAAGCCCAATAAGTTCGCCTTTTCCAGACGGAGGGAAATGATTTTGCTGATTACTTCTTTATTGTCGTTCTTATCGTTATTATTTCCACGGTTGATATATGCTTTATACATCTTCTCACGGAGTGGGCGGTTTTCTGAATACTGCAGGAAGGGCAGGCGGCTGGCGTTATGTAGAGTAAACAACCATTTTCCCGGTTGTCCGGCAGCTTTAGCCTCTTCGGCGGCACTTTGGCAGAACCATTCCGGCAGGCCGGCAAGGTCTTCCTGCTTGTCAACGAAAAGTTGGAAAGCATTATTCTCGTTCAATACATTGTTGCTGAAGGTGATACCGAGTGTAGAAAGTTCCTTGTTGATTTCACGGAGGCGGGCTTGTTGTTTTGTGTCGAGGTTGGCTCCGGAGCGGACAAAGCTTTTATAGGTCTTGTCTAGCAGTCGTTGTTGTTCTATTGTCAGGTTCAATGAGTCTTTTTGTTGATAGACATCGTTTATCCGTTTGAAAAGTGTCTGGTTCAAGGAAATATTATCTTCGTGTTCCGAAAGAACCGGAGCCAGTTTGATAGACAACTCGGTCAGCGAATCGGTCGTTTCTGCGTCTGTCATATTGAAAAAGATAGCACTGACACGGTCTAAAATGGGAGCACTGTTGTCCAGCGCTACGATTGTATTTTCAAATGTTGGAACTTCCGGGCTCTCGATGATAGCCTCGATGTTCTGATTTTGTTCTTCGATACCTTTCAGGAAGGCGGGTTCGTAATGTTCCAGTTTAATCTTATCAAAAGAAGGAACACCATACTCTGTTTGAAGCTCTGTAAAGAAAGGATTACTTTCTGTTTTTGTAGTACAGGAGTACATCATGCAACTTGCAGCTAAAATGGTTAGTGTTTTTTTAATCATCATAAGTGTTTTATATTAGAGTTTACAGTTCTTATCGCTTGCTGATATGGCACCAGATAGGGTAGTGGTCCGAAGCCTTTATAGATCGGTCTACGGTGCAGTTATAAGCTTTCAGGTTAGGGCTTATCAGGATATTGTCGATACGGAAATAGAATTTGTTCTGATTATACGAGATTCCTAATCCTTTGCCGGATTGGGTAAATGCGTCGTCCAATTTTTGAGTCAGGATACGGTGAGTATACGAGATAGAGCCGTCGTTGAAATCACCACACGCTATAATAGTCGGATATTTGCTTTCTGTAATGGCTTTGTTTACGGAGTCTGCCTGCGAAGCGCGGATGGCTGATGCTTCCGCTAATTTTTTGACCAGTTGCCGAAGTCCGGTTTTTACCTTCTTGGCGTTCGGGTCCTTAATCATATCCTCATACATTCCCCGGTCTTCCTTGGTAAGTTTGTTGGACTCCAAATGGTTGTTAATCAGAGTGACTGTGTCATTATTCACTGCCAGCACATATTTGACGGAACCATTGTATGTACTTTCATAATCAATGGGAGATACTGAAAGTATGGGATATTTAGAAAAACAGGCAAGCTGTACGTCGCTTCTGTTTTGTCGGCGAACGGAATAATAGGGATATGCTTTCAATGCTTTTTTGATGTCTGCTTCTGTCAGATATTTTTTATTCTGCGCTGCATTATATTCTTGCAAACAGATAATATCTGCTTTGCTGTTAACCAGGTATGATAAGATTGGATTCTTTCCGTCTTTCTTTTCCAAATTGCTGAAATTCATTACATTATAAGAAAGAATTTTGATACTTCCTTCCGGGATTGTCTTGGTAGTGGAATTGAAAGGAATATAGGTCCTTATCTGCGGAAAGCAAACCAAAAAACCGATTAGCGGTACTAAAGCATACCGGTAATTGATGAATACCCAGAAAATGATAAAAGCGATATTGATTACCAAAAATAGTGGAAATGCAAGCCCCAGTCCAGAGGAAAGCGGATTCAATTTCGGATTAAGATAAGGACTGTAAGCGCTCAATATCAGCGTTCCTACGAAGAAAGCGTTGATAGCTAATATCAGATATGCGACAATTTTGCCAATATGTTCCATCTTATTATCTTTTGCTTGCATCGAACAAGCTTTTCTTTTCCTCCGTCGTCAGACTGTCGTAACCGGATTTTTTCAATTTATCCAGAATGCGGTCTATTTCGTCGGACTGTGCTTTTTTATGGGCGTTGTAATCATAATCTTTTTCACGACTGGTCGTGCCTCCTCCGTAATGTACTTTCATTTTGGGTTTGTGTTTCCATGTCTTTTTCTGGAATAGAGAGATAAAAGCGTCCAGAAGCCAGTTGATCCATGCGGTCAGATCCGCCCCTTTGCTTAGGCTGGCGGCAAACCAAAGTCCGGCAAGAGCGCCGCCCAAGTGAGCGATATGTCCTCCGGCATTGCTTGACGTGATAGATAATACGTCAATTCCTATAACAACGAGTGCCAGATATTTGAGACGGATTGCGCCGAAAAGAAAGAGTTGTACCCGGTAATTGGGCTCACGGTAAGCAGTGGCAGCCACAATCGCCAAGACGGAAGCCGAAGCTCCTACTAGTGTAGAAACTGCTACTTCCTGATTGAACAAAGGAAATACATTGTAAGCAACCATATATAATAAACCTCCGAGGATACCTCCCAATATGTACAAACCTCTTAAATGCTTTGCTGAAAAAAAGTGTAGAAACAAGCTTCCGAACCAATACAACCAGAGCATATTGAATAGGATATGCAGAAGACCGGCGTGCATGAACATATAAGTGATAATCGACCATGGTTGATGAAAGAACCGAATAAAGGAAGCCGGTAAAGCGAATATGCCGAATATATCGGGTATACTGTGCTGAAATAGTTGCAAGAAAACATTGATTAACGTGCCAATGATAAAAATGCTTACGTTAATGTAAATCAGCTGGATAAATATATTCCCTCTTCTGAATGTCTCTTTTAAATCAGTTATAATATGTCCCATTGTTTTTACTTTTTTTTCTCCAATACAAAATCAGAATAAGCCCGAATAGCATTCCACCCAAGTGAGCAAAATGAGCTACATTATCTCCGGCACTGTTGGCTAGTCCTGCCCATAACTCAATCGCAGCATATCCGATAACGAAGAATTTAGCCTTGATAGGGAAAGGCAGCGGGAAGATAAACAGTTGGTTGTTGGGATACAACATTCCGAATGCCAGCAAAATGGCGTAAACGGCTCCTGAAGCACCTACGGTAGTCATCATGTTGAGATACTGGTCCATAGAAATGATGCCGTAACCTATTAAGTTCACTTCCGTGTGTTGGCTCAGTTCCGTTATGTACTGAATATATTGAACCCCTTCCTGAATGAGTCCTGCACCGATACCGCAAAGGATATAGTAAAACAGGAAACGTTTGGGACCCCAGGTTTGTTCGAGAATCGGTCCGAACATGAAAACGGCAAACATATTAAAAAATATATGGCTGAACCCGCCATGCATAAACATGTACGTGATGAGCTGTGCCGGATTGAAATCACTTGCGAGGAAAAAATGTAATCCTAGATAATTAGCTAAATCTATACCGTAACGTTGGGCTACAAGCGTTCCGAAAAATACTAATACATTGATAATTATCAGGTTTTTAGTTACAGTTGGCATCATTTTAAATTCTGAATATTTAGATACTAGATGCAAAAGTACGAATAAATTCTGTTTTAAAGCATGAAAAAGACTTCCTATTAGCTCTTTTTCAATAATTTGCTGCGTTTTTTTTATGTTTTTATTTGATATGTTGTTTTGTTCGGCTATATTTGTGGAATTAATCCCTTGTAGGATAATCTTTTGTGTAACATATATATTAATTAATCATTTTACGTATTATGAATAAGTCTGAACTTATTAGCGCAATGGCTGCTGAATCTCAAATGAGCAAAGCCGATGCAAAAAAAGCACTTGATGCTTTTATCACTTCAGTTACTAATGCTATGAAAGCTGGCGACAAAGTATCTCTCGTTGGTTTTGGTACTTTTTCTGTAAGCGAAAGAGCTGAAAGAACTGGTATTAACCCTTCTACAAAGGCAACTATTACTATTCCTGCAAAGAAAGTAGCTAAGTTTAAAGCTGGTGCTGAATTGTCTGCAGCTGTTGAATAAGATATCATAGTTGAAAGAAATTAGAAAGAGGAGACGTATACGTCTCCTTTTTTTGTATCTTTGCGCGCAAGAAACAACTTGATTATGAAGATAGAAGATAAACTTGTAGCGTCCGTCATTAGCGGACTGAAAGCACTCTACAGTCAGGAAGTCCCTGAAAAAATGGTGCAAATTCAAAAGACCAAAAAAGAATTTGAAGGACATCTGACGCTGGTCGTGTTCCCTTTTCTGAAAATGTCAAGAAAAGGACCGGAACAGACGGCGCAGGAAATCGGTGAATATCTGAAGGTGAACGAACCGGCAGTAGCAGCTTTTAATGTGATAAAAGGTTTCCTGAACTTGACTATCGCATCGGCTACGTGGATCGATTTGCTGAATGAAATTCAGGCTGACGAACAATATGGTCTGGTGAAAGCTACCGAAACTTCGCCATTGGTGATGATTGAGTATTCTTCTCCGAATACAAACAAACCTCTTCATTTAGGTCATGTGCGTAATAACCTTTTAGGTAACGCATTGGCTAACATTGTGGCGGCAAATGGTAATAAGGTAGTAAAAACAAATATCGTAAACGATCGTGGTATCCATATCTGTAAATCCATGCTGGCATGGAAGAAATATGGAAACGGTGAAACCCCGGAAACTTCCGGCAAAAAAGGTGACCACCTCGTTGGCGATTATTATGTATCTTTCGATAGGCATTATAAAGCGGAGGTAAAGGAACTTATGTCTGAGTTTGCGGCACAGGGAATGAGTGAGGATGAAGCTAAGGCGAAAGCGGAAGCTGCTTCTCCCTTGATGCAGGAAGCTCGTGAAATGTTGGTGAAGTGGGAAGCCGGTGACCCGGAAATACGCGGATTGTGGGAAATGATGAATAACTGGGTGTATGCCGGATTTGATGAAACTTACCGGAAAATGGGTGTCAGCTTCGACAAGATATATTATGAATCCAACACTTATCTCGAAGGGAAGGAGAAGGTTATGGAAGGGCTGGAAAAAGGTTTCTTTTTCAAAAAAGAGGACGGATCTGTTTGGGCGGATCTGACTGCTGAAGGTTTGGATCATAAGTTGCTTCTTCGTGGCGATGGTACATCTGTTTATATGACGCAAGATATCGGTACAGCTAAACTTCGCTTTGCAGACTATCCTATTGACAAGATGATTTATGTAGTAGGTAATGAGCAAAACTATCATTTTCAGGTGCTTTCTATTCTGCTTGACAAACTCGGTTTTGAGTGGGGCAAGAGCCTGGTTCACTTCTCTTATGGAATGGTAGAGTTGCCGGAGGGCAAGATGAAATCTCGTGAAGGTACGGTGGTGGACGCTGATGACCTAATGGAAGAAATGATTGCCACTGCTAAAGAAACTTCACAGGAACTTGGCAAATTGGATGGTTTGACACAGGAAGAAGCTGATGATATTGCCCGTATCGTCGGTCTGGGTGCATTGAAATATTTCATTTTGAAAGTAGATGCGCGTAAAAATATGACGTTTAATCCGAAAGAGTCTATCGACTTCAATGGTAATACAGGCCCGTTTATTCAATATACTTATGCTCGTATTCAGTCTGTGCTTCGTAAAGCTGCCGAATCGGGTATTGTGGTTCCCGGACAGATTCCTGCTGGTATTGAATTGAGCGAAAAAGAAGAGGGGCTGATTCAAATGGTTGCCGACTTTGCTGCTGTTGTCAAGCAGGCAGGGGAAGATTACAGCCCGTCTATTATTGCGAATTATACTTATGATTTGGTGAAAGAATACAACCAGTTCTACCATGACTTCAGTATTTTGCGCGAAGAGAACGAAGCGGTGAAAGTGTTCCGTATCGCTCTGTCGGCTAATGTGGCCAAAGTCGTGCGTTTGGGTATGAGTTTACTGGGTATTGAAGTACCTTCTAGAATGTAAGACATTCTCTGAACAAAATATCTTTCTACGGGGTTTCTTCATTATGTATATAATGAAAGGAATCCCGTTAGATCATTTTATAAATATGTTGCGTGTCATATGATTCCCCTCTCTCTTTGTTTGATAGAGTGTATACCGATAGGGGATTTAAGGTAGGATAAAGTAAAAAAGAAAGGCAGACAAAGTTCAAGCCTTGCCTGCCCGATTCTGTTTCTTATGCTGATAATTGTTATTTCTTAGGATACTTATACCAGTCTTTAGCTTGTGCACCATTAGATTTAACCCATGTCGCAAACTTCGGATACGATTCGTCTATTCTTATACCTTCCTCGGGGATCGGGAATTCACTAACCGGCATATTGAGTGCAAACGGCATCAGATCTATTGAAACATAATATAAATCTTCTTCTGGCCTGGATACGTCTTTTCCTGTTCCTAATAATGAAAGATCGGCTTTATCAGTAGGAGGATATTTTACCAAGTGTACTTCTCTACCTCTGGCTTGGCCAGATCCTACGAAGATAAACGGATTGTAAGGTGGCAATATACTTTTCGAAGTAACATCATTTACTTGGATAGTTACAGTGTATTTCCTGGCTTTTTCTTCTTTATTATCAAATATTGCCATATTATCAAATAGCAAGATTGTAGGATGTGATTGACCAGCCTCTGTTTCTCCGGGCATATATTGGGATTTGGGCGCATACGAAGGGCTTTCAATAGTAACTTTGCTAATATCGCTATTAGTAATGTTATGCAATTGATAACCAAAACCATTCACTAAATAACCTCCACGATGTAATGGAGTGAACTCGTCAACAACCTTATAGATACGATTAGTCAGTATTGATTTATATACTTTACTGGTATATCGTATCATTACGTCATTCATATCGTAATCTCCCTGCTCCGGCCATAAGTCTTCGAATGTCAATATCCCGGAATAAGAAGTATAGTTGTCTTCATCAGTTGGACCTTCCGGATCTGTTGGTAACTCGGGAATTACACCTTCATCAATAGCATCTTTTTCGGCTATGTGAACATAGAAAATTGCATCACAGTAATCGAGGTCTATGTTGTCCTCAAATCCGATAGCAACAATCTGATTAGATTTACTGTCTCGCAACGATATGGTTCTTTGTCTTTGTACGCCATCCTTTCCCGGTTCATTCAAAATTGTGGTGGAGTATCGAGGGCCCATCCCTTTTACGAGATCGCCTTGTGAATCTCCGTTTGAAGGTGTGCTTCTGAATCCCATACCTTGCAGATACCAGCCAATAGTGACGCCCTTAGGAAATTTGTCTTCAAATTTTCCCGTGTCTTCATTCCAGTATTTTAGTTTAACTTCATCACCACAGACTAAAGCTCCTACTCCGGCTGTTTTATAAATAGGAGAAGCATTTGGGAATGCTAATATCCTTTTGATGTTTTCTATGGTCGGTATTTCGCTGGTCGGATAAGTGTAATACCCTACTGTATTATACCATGCGGCACTACTGTTAACAAATACTAGACTAACTTCTGTATCTTTAGTGATAGGGATATCTGATATCATATCACCATTAAAGAACTCAGGATAGTTATCATGAATGTTCCTTCCTCCCGCTTTGTCGAAGATGCTTTTTATATTATAAAGTACATCAGCAGGAGGAATATTCTTTTCTTTTGATAAGTTATTGGGACGTCCGTTGTCATCCCAGTCCATACCAGGCAGCAGTGTCCAGACATCCAAATATTTGTGCTGATTGGCTGTTGCCCCTCTGCTTATCGGGGTTGATGCTTTTTCAAGCAGGGACTTAACATAGTCATTTTGGTTGAAAGAAATACGATGATCGGCGTTAATTGTTAGTTTTACCGGAGATGCTGTACCTAGATAGTCGGATGATAGCCATACTTCTGAGATATCAGCCGGTATACTTATTCCATCTTCACTAAATTTACCATGTTTGTCAGTTGCAGCCCGATAAAAGGGTTCTACTTCTTTTTTCTTCCAACTACCATCTTTGTCATTTACTTCGATCGGATCTTGGTCATAAATCTCAAAAAGAACCGTATATTCTTCCTTAAAGCCATAGTCAATATCTAAGGCTAAACTTTGATTCATGTCGAAATCAAAGAACTGTTCTTTGGGAATCTTCTCGGGTTCTTGAAATAAATCACGTTCATTGTCTACACAACTACATATCAATGGGATACAAAATATGCCCATTAATGTCTTTACAAATATTGTTTGTTTCATATGTTAATGAAATATAAAGATATTAATGGGCAAATATAAATATAAACCGAAAGCTTTCCAAAAGATATTTACTTCTTTTTTGCAAATTTCTTTTTTGGTGCTGAGGTAACACCTTTCTCGTCCTGTATCCTGATTAATTCCATGCAACTATGCAGGCTTAAATCTTGTGGGACAATATCTTTAGGAATCTTATAGTTATTACCTTTATATGCTATATATGGTCCGTAACGACCATTCAGAATTTCCAATTCTGGTTCTTCTGCGAACTTCTTGATGTGGCGTTCGGCTTCCTTTGTGCGTTTCTCTAGAATCAGTTGTTCCGCCTCTTCTAAAGTAATTTCCATGGGATCCATCGTTTTCGGGAGCGATACATACACCTTATTATGTAGTACATACGGACCGAAACGACCAATACCTACACTGACTGTCTTTCCTTCATATTCGCCTAACGTACGGGGCAGCTTGAACAATTCCAGCACTTCTTCCAATGTGATCGTTTCTATGGACTGACCTTTTTTCATTTGTGCAAAACGTGGCTTTTCTTCATCTTCCGCCGTACCGATTTGCGCCATAGGACCAAAACGTCCGATTTTTACCGAAACAGGTTTACCTGTTTCCGGTTCCTCACCCAAAATACGTTCGCCTACTTTATGTTCAGTCTTTATTGCCAAAGTGTTTTCTACTGACGGGTGGAATTGGTCGTAGAAGGTTTTCAGAATTGAAGTCCATTTCACTTCTCCTTCGGCAATTTCATCGAACTCTTTTTCTACACTAGCTGTAAAGTTATAATCCAGAATATCAGGGAAATATTCGGTGAGGAAATCATTTACTACCGTTCCGGTATCCGTAGGGAATAACTTGGCCTTTTCTGTTCCGGTAATTTCAGTATGATTTTCGTCTTTGACTTGTTGGTCTTTTAATGTCAGCACATTGAACATCCGTTCTTCTCCGTCTTTATTGCCTTTTTCCACATATTCGCGATTCTGAATCGTGGAAATGGTAGGCGCATACGTAGATGGGCGACCGATTCCCAGCTCCTCCAATTTACGTACAAGACTTGCTTCGGTATAGCGCGGTGGGCGTTGGGTAAAACGTTCGGTTGCAACGATAGGACCGTGTTCCAGTTTCTGACCTTTTTTCAGAGGAGGCAACAGATTACTTTCATCCTCTTGTTCATTTTCATCGTCATAAGATTCACGGTATACACGCAAGAATCCATCGAATTTAATAACTTCACCGATAGCTGTAAAGACTTCACTACTACTGCTAATTGATATTGTAACAGTTGTCTTTTCCAGTTCCGCATCTGCCATTTGTGAGGCAATGGTACGTTTCCATATCAAGTCGTACAGTTTTTTCTCCTGCGCTGTCCCTTCGATGGACTGGTTTTCCATATAGGTAGGACGGATTGCTTCATGTGCCTCCTGTGCCCCTTTGGTTTTCGTTTCAAAGTGACGAGGATGCACATAACGTTCACCCATCATTTTGATGATAGCATCCTTACTGCCTATGGTTGCAAATTCTGACAAGTTCACGGAGTCGGTACGCATATAGGTGATAAATCCCGATTCGTACAAACGTTGGGCAATCATCATAGTTTGCGCCACCGTATAGCCTAATTTGCGTGCAGCTTCCTGTTGCAATGTCGAAGTTGTGAACGGAGCAGGAGGTGTTTTCTTTAACGGACGGGTAGTAATATCTTCGATAGCAAAATTAGCTCCTTTACATGCGTTGAGGAATGCTTCAGCTTCTTTCTTCGTTTTGATACGGTGGGCCAGTTCGGCTTTCATCTCCACTAGTTTCCCATCAGTGTCGGGCACAAGGAAAACGGCGGTCACACGGTAAGCTGCTTCCGATTTGAAAGCATGGATTTCGCGTTCGCGCTCAACAATCAGTCGAACGGCAACCGATTGTACACGTCCTGCCGAAAGCGCCGGTTTCACTTTTCTCCAAAGTACAGGAGACAGTTCAAAACCTACGATACGGTCCAGAATACGTCGTGCTTGCTGTGCATTCACGAGGTTAATGTCAATATCACGTGGTTGTTCGATTGCTTTTAAGATAGCACTTTTCGTAATTTCATGAAATACGATTCGTTTTGTGTTTTCCGGTTTTAGTTTTAAGACCTCATACAGATGCCAGGCGATAGCCTCTCCCTCGCGGTCCTCATCGGATGCGAGCCATACGGTTTCTGCCTCTTTCGCTTCTGCTTTCAGTGTGCTAACCAGAGCCTTTTTGTCTGCCGGAATTTCATAATTGGGTTTAAAATTCTTCTCTACGTCGATACTGAACTCTTTTTTCTTCAGATCGCGTATATGTCCGTAACTTGAAAGGACTTTGAAATCTTTCCCAAGAAACTTTTCAATCGTTTTTGCTTTTGCCGGAGACTCGACAATGACAAGGTTTTTCTGCATAATTCTTTCTTTTATAATGGCTTGTACCACAATATTTGGGCACAAAAGTAAAAAAAAAGATTCTCCCTACCTTATAATATAAGGAGAATCTAATGTTTTTTAGTAAAATAACGTCAGCCCGATATAAATCAGTTATAACTATAAATTTTCTTTTTCAGCGTATAGGAGTATTCGTAGAAGGTGGAAGAACATACCAACGGTTATGCTAAATTCATGTTTAAATAGGTTCGAAATTAATTTGTATTTTATATATGGAAGAAAAAGTACTTTACTTATAATTAGAATTTGAAATAAAATATGTTAAATTAATAATCTGCTTCATTTGAAGTAAGGTCAACAATTAATGGATTTGTTGGTTTTTAACAATACTGCAAAGTTAGATGAGGTGTGGAAAACTGATGTGCAATATTTTCCAAATAAGGTGCACGAAATGCTATAAAACGCTTTTTGATAGTACAGGCAGCTACTTTCGAAGTTATAGATAAATATGTTTACATTCACTAGGAAAACCTATCGGATAAAATAAAATGTTGGTTAGTATAGATTAATATCTGTATATTCTACGTACATTTGTCTCATTAGTATTTTAGTTTTCGTTTAACAACTGTTGAGCTGTCGATTTACATATGTTGAACTATCGTTTGACAGTTGTTGAACGAAAACTGACTAGACGATGAAGTAAATAGTATATGGGGATGAAAAGAATAATCTTCCCCAATGAAAAACAAATGAGTAATGAGTGTTAATTATGATCTTTACGAAACATCTAATCCTGACAAGGAAGGGGAAGTGTTGCCTTTACATGCACGTGTGCTATTGAAGGGTAGTTATACTGCCGAAGAATTTGCAGATCAAGTTGTAGCATTTCAGCATATGCCTCATGCGCAAGTGGTGGGTATCATAGAAGCTATCTCGAAAGAATTACAGCATTTGCTTTTGAAAGGATTTTCCGTTGAATTGGGTGATATTGGCTATTTTACTCTTTCTTTGAGTGTGGACAAAGAAGTGACTGAGCCAAAAGACTTGCGTTCACCAGCAGTATCTCTTAAAGACATTAATTTGAGAATAAACCGTCAGTTTAAGAAGGATATTGAGAGTGAATTGGTATTGCAACGTTATCATTCTCCCTTTCGTGTGAAGAATCCGTGTATTAACCGACAGGATTATGCTTCACTTGTCGGAAAGACAAAAACACAGGCATTGAAAGATATAAATGCTTTTATTGGGCAAGGTATTTTGAGGAAGTATGGGACAGGACGTTCGGTGGTCTATATAAAGGCTAAATAAAATAATAAAAGAATTTTTGCGATAGATTAGAAAGATAAAATCTGATTGATAAAACTAGTTCCGGCTTAATCTATTACACACGTCAATGTAGTCAGATTAAGCCGGAACTGATTTTAACTCTTTAATAAAGAGTACATCTATATTCTATCACTCTTTACTCTTGCATAATAACTTCTCCTACGACCTTGATTAATTTGAGTTCTTCCTGATATGCATCCTGAAATAGTTGCCAGATCATAACTCCGCCAAAATCATTATCCATTACATACTGGCATTTTTTCCGGATAGTTGGTCGTCCATTATAATATGTTTTACCGAATTGGTCAGCATCGGCTATTTCTTTTACATCATACGTCTTTCCGAAATGAGTAAGTATTCCATTAAAGCGGATAGCTCCTACTTCATCCTTATTGACATCATTGTCCCATGAATAGCCATAGAATGGCAGACCGCCGACAATCTTTGATTTTGGAGCTTGGAACTTGGTTATCCAGTAGTTCATATCATTTACAAAATCGTTGTAAGAGGCATGTTGTCCCGGTGTGGACGAGTTTCCCATTACCCTGTCATAGCTCATAATATTGATATAATCAAAGTACTCCTGCCATTTAGTGGTATAGTCTTTCCAGCAGATTACAGCACAAGTCATTAACATATCGGCACTTTTGGCTTCGTGTAAAGCTTCGGCGAAAGCTACGAGTGAGTTCGTGTTCCAGTGGTTATAATCTTCGTAGTCAATATCAAATCCGTCGAGCTGGTTGGCTTGGGTGAAATTCACAATGTTGGAAACTAATGCGCTTCTTGTTTCTGCATTGTCGATAGCAGCTGCAAATTCACCATTACTGTTTTTGTTAAGAGAAATCAGCACCTTTACCCCGTGCTCCTTTGCTTTTGTGCGGATTTGGCGTAGTTTATTTTCTGGTACCTTGTCTGTATTTAGCGTACCGTCCGATTTCACATGTGCGAAACTTACGTTGATGTGTGTCAGATACTCCCAGTGAATATTATCGAATTGCACATCAAAATCAAAGTCATGTGCAGGCAAATAACCGATAACGACCTTATGTGATGTCTCTGGCTCTTCCTGTAATTCAGGAAGCAGAACCGTATATTCGGAGGTTAGCTGATTGCCGCTGCTTGTCACGGTGAACTGTTGTTCTGTTTCCCAACGTTTCACTTTCTGGGGATCGGGGGAGATACTTGCTCCCCCTGATAATTGACTCCTGTGATTGCCTTTCTGTTTGTAATACCACTGATACGGATTACTTTGTTTTCATCATTGATGTTTCCTCTGTAATAAGTACCACCGCATTGTAATGTGAATTGTGCGATTTTGGCTTCCGGTTTGCCGGCTATTGCTTCCGAGTCGTTGCAACTTATACATACGGAAGTTATCAGCATAAATATAATTTGTAGTAATATCTTCATTTTCTTTCTTTTTGAGTGATTAATTGTTATTCGTCTCCCCATTCTATTGGAGCGGTGTATTCCCACCAGTCGTAGGTAGCTGTTCCTTTAGCTACCCCCAGAATGATTTGGGCGTTAGTCCCATAAGCTACTCCGGTGTAGGAAGGGATAGAACGTAGTAGTGCTCCGTCCAGATGCCATTCCAGTTTCATGCTTCCACTGGGGGCACCTTCCAGAATGTTCATTTCCACGGTGTATTCGGACTTCTTGTTGTTGAATGGATATTGTATGACACCACCATCGGAAGTACCGCAACGGGCATTCTCACCTTCTCCTTTGAAGAGCATCCACCGTATCTCTTTTTCTCCGTAGAGGAAGTAAAGCTGGCATTGGGCATCGTTGCTGCTTGCGCTGATGTGGAATTTGTAAGAGCCCGGTTTCATGCCCTCACGGGAGATACGGCAATTGGTTCCTTCATAGGCAAAGTTTACTGCGCCGTCTGCGAATACCGGTTTGCCGGCAGTAATAGTCCATTCGTTATCCACAAAGGAATGACGTTCCGCTTCCACTTTATTCCCTTGTTTTAGAGCGATGACTTTCACAATAGGTTCGCTTCCGGCCTGTGCCTTACTGGAGATTCGGAAGGTTGCTTTCAGTACGGACAAACCGGTGTTTTCCTGCAAGTTGATTACTATATCATCCGTTCCATTGTACTCAGTTTTTGTAAATGAATACCATTCATCTTCTTCATTTTCTTTTTCTACTATCCATTCTCCGTTGGATTCTACATGGAGTGTGACTGTTGCATCATTGTAAAGTGCACGTAGGCTTTGAGTGGTCGGAGTGAGTACAACACCTTTCTGTGTACATTCAACGTTTGCCACTTCTTTACCGTGACGGTCATATATGACTACTATCCCAGAGCGTTGTTCCCCTTTGTTTTCCAAGGCTTTCAGTGTTACCATGCCGTCGAGTGTTCCGTTTTCTCCGGATTGTATAGAGAGCCATTCGTCGCCTTCGGTGACTGCTGCCGACCAGTTCTGGTTGGATTTAACATTGAATGAGTAGGTCGTTTCTTCTTTCTCAAGCAGTAGGTCGTCTGCGTTTTCGAGCGTTAAGTAAGCTATGCCTTTTTGTATAATGCTTACCTCTTTGCCAATCCAGTAATCACTTTTGATAGTGACGGTATCTGTACGATCGTCCAATGAGGTATTGGGGGTATAGGTGATTTGTACATCATAGAGTTCATTGGCTTCGCCCTGATTCGGTGAAATAGTGCACCAGTCACTGTGATTGCTGTAAACAATCCATGGATCGGTTGATTTTACCTGGATAGAGACTGTTTCTTTACCGGAAGCGGCAATGGTGTAACTGTCCGCTGCTTTGTAGCGTAAATCTACCCATTTGATAGGTTCGTCGTCTTTACAGGACTGGACAGACCACGAGCTGATGAGGATTAGCGTACCTAGTAAAGTACGCCAATTCATTATGTTATGAACAAGTTGTTTTTTCATATATTCGTCTTTTCAATTTTTATTCAATATTGGTGACTTCGTATGAAGTGATAGTCATTGTACCTTTTTTCCCTGCTGTTCCTGCGATAAAGCCAAAATAAGGGAAATTACCAGCCGAACCTGTTGTTTCAAAGAGATTCTCATATTCTGGCGTTGTGATGATTTGGGTCCAATCAGTTTCTCCCTCTAGCTTAATAAAGACCTCTATTTTAGCTTTTGTTTTATTATCCGGAGTAGAATAAGTGTGAGAGACCTTTAGAGCTTTTAGTTTATTCAGGTCAAATGGAGTACATTTATAGTCGTCATTCGAGCTTCCACCTCTATATTTGAAAGTCCAAGGATTGGCTCCAACCCCTAACCAAAAATTCCATCCGGGAATTGGTGAGGCAACACAATTCATATTTAAACAGCGATTATCATCCACTTCAATGTTTGAGAAGTGCCATTTGTGAATAGCTAATTTCCGAGGTTTATTGATGTAATAACGACAATTGGCATTTCCTGTTTCTTCAGTGAAAGTGATTGCACCTGTTGCTTCATCTATGGTTCCGGGAGTTCCATTTAATTCGTATGAACCTCCAGCCTGCCTTACTTCCAGAGTCGTTGCTTCTATACCTAATGTTTTATCTGTCGGAGTTAAAGAAATTACAGCTTTCCGGGTCGTGAAATAGATTTCAGATTGACTGGTTGCTGTTATATTACCGTCTATACTTTTTTCAACTTTTAGCCAATTGGCGTCAGATGATACTTGCCAATCTACGTTTGCAAGTACTTGATAAGTTTTTGTTTCTTTATCTTGACCACCGTCGAAAGTTATATCTGTGGTTTCTGCGAATTCCAGCATAATCCCGTTTTGTGTGGCTGTGATTTCTGTTTCATATCCATCGGAAACAATGGTCAGTGTGGCTGTACGTTTCAAACCCGTATTGGGTTTAGCTGTTGCTGTAATGGTAACCTTTTCGCCGTTACCTTCTCCCTCTTCTTTGTCAAGTGTCAACCACTGATTGGAACTGGTTACTTTCCACGCTTTATTGGAAGTGATGGTAAAGGTAGCTTCACCACCTTCACTCGGGAACGGATCATCGAATCCTTGTACGAGCAGTGTTCCTTTCGCTGCTTGTGTGATAGTGACCGTTTTGCTCTCCTTTATTCCGTCTGCGGTGATAGTCAGGATAGCCGTTCGCTTCTGTTCATCCGGATTTTCTTCCATGATGACAGAGACTTCGGCGATAAGTGAACTTGCTGAGCTCATTGCCGGAGTAGGTACGCACCAATTCTTGTTGCTTTTAATCTTCCAGGGAGTATTGGAACTGATATTGAAAATAATCGTATTCGGGGATTTGGCTAATACGGCATATTCCGATTGGGCGTCTGTCTCTAATAGAGGAGGAAATTCGGCTTGAGAGTCGATGTTGAATTCCTGGCATGAATTCAGGCTGAATGTACATACTACTGCCAAACAGCATAATATTGTATAAAATGATAGCTTTTTCATATAGCGTATTGTTTTTTTATTGATGATATAAATAGATTAATTGGTCACCACCCCATATTCTGAGGATTCAGGTTTTTATTTTTGAGTAACTCGCTTTGCGGAATAGGATAGAGATACATCCGTTGGCTCCATGTCCTACTTTTATAAAGCGTTCGTTGGAAATTCCATGTGCCGTCCGTTGCTCTTTCGATGTTTACGCCGTAGAGCTCCTTTTGGGTGTCCTCCCCAATTTGCCACCTGCGTATATCCCAGAAACGGTGGTCTTCGAAAGCGAATTCAACACGCCATTCATTCTGCAACGCTTTCATAAATTCGTTCGGGTCGGTAATGGATACGGTTGGCATGCCGGCATTTATCCTGACTTCGTTTAGCGCCCATTCCGCTGATTTCGGGAAATCACTGTTGGTATATTGTGGGTTCTTAAATGCCATTACCATAGATTCTGCGTAGGTAAGCAATGTTTCCGCATAGCGGTAGACAATCCAGTGATGTTTGTTGACTACTTCTTTGTCCGCTTCGAAACTGGTAGTCTCTTGGATATATTTCCGTAAGAAGTAACCGGTTGGCGAACCACCTTCGGAAACAGATGTATAATCACTTCCACCCTTATATACCGCAATTTCGGAACCTTTGAATGTCATACCATTGGCCAGGATTGTGCGTCCGAAGCGTGGATCACGGTTGGCGTACGGATTTTGCGGATTGAAGGCCGGGTCTTCACATTTCCAACCATTATCGGTCAGGGTGACAGGATAACCATTAACGGTTTGGAAGGCATCTACTAGATTCTGTGAGGGGAATGTGGCAGTGGCCGGTGTGGAGCGTGTTCCTTCGGTGAACCGAATCGGGAAGTTATTACGCTCGAACGTGGCGCTGTTACCGTTCATGTGAAATAGGACGACTTCCGGTGAAGAAATATTATTTGCTTTCTCATTCGGATCGAGTTGGTATAAGTCTGTCTTGATAATGTCATAGGCAGCTTTGGCGGATGCTTCCCATTTCTCTTGGTTGTTGGACGGGTTGTGCTGTTTGCTTGCTGCATATAGCAGGGCTTTTGACTTCACGGCCATGGCAAAGCCTTTGGTGATTCGTCCGGTTTCGTTATTAGGCTGACCGACGTATGTTGCGGGCAGATTGTTTGCACCATCTTCACATTCGGATACGATAAAACGGATCACTTCTTCAAAAGGGGCTTTACCGATAGCGTTTGCCTCTTCGGTCGTAAGAGTTTTCAACGGCATGGCGATGTCTCCGTATCTGCGGGCAAGCTCGAAGAAGTAGTGGGCTCTAAGCACGCGTGCTTCATACGGGAAGTAACCCAGTTGCTTCATCCAGTTCTCATAATTGGTGTTATACTCATAGCGCGACAGGTCTACGTCTTCCAATGATTGAAGGAATTCATTGGCTGCGCGGATGCCTTTATATAGTGTCCAGCTATCATCGCGGGTTTTAATAGCCGACCAGTTGCCATTGGTCATATCCTGTATGTTGCCTCCCGTTGCTCCGAATTCGGCATCATCACTGGCGCAATCTCTCATCGCTCCCCCAATGACGCCAAAATCTTGCGGCATAAAGGTATATACATGGGTGAGCATTTGTTTGGTCTTATCGAAATACCGGTAAATATCTTCCCGGGTATTTAATCCGTTCGTTTCATCGTAATCCAGATAATTGCAGGATGCGAATGCGATGATAGAACTGTATGCTATTATGATATGTTTAATTTTCATATATCTTAATTATATTTCGGGTTAAAAGTTGAACTTGATTCCTGCCCAGTAAGAGCGTGTGGAAGGGTATATGGCTCCCAATTGTTCGGGGTCGGCAAAACCGATATTGTCCAGTGAGAAGAGGTTGCTTCCTTGCAGGTAAACCTTCATGTCCGCAAAACGTATCATCTTTTTGGGGAATGTATAGCTGGCATACAGGTTCCTTAGCTTGATGAATGAACCGTCCCTGTACCACAGTGAATTGGCGCGGTAGTTGTTGGCGTTGGTGAGGGTGGTGAGGCGTGGCATAGTTGCTTGGGATGCATTCTCCGGTGTCCATGGAGTTTCGTTATTCAGGAATGTCTGTGAGATATTTCCGTTATTCACCAATGGTTGGTATAGCGGTGAATTCAGCAAGCTGGTAGTGACACCCGTCATTCCCTGAAAATCGGCGGAAATCTCGAAGTTCTTATAAGAAGCGGTGAGGTTGACTCCGAAATAAAACCGGGGTACACTCGAGCCGAACATCTTTACTACGTCTTGTTCATCTATTCTGTTATCTCCATTCTGGTCTTTGTACTTGATGTCACCCGGACGTACGGTAGAGAATGTCTGGACGGGGCTGTTGTTAATCTCTACCTGGTCGTGGAAAAAGCCGATTGCTTCCAGTCCGTATCTCTGCCCTACCCGGTTTCCTTTGGTATACAAATAATCATATTGTTGGTATTCCTGTCCGTCATTGATGATTTTGCTGTTGACGTAGGAGGCATTGGCACCGATACTGTAATTAAAATCTTTGCCTATTTTGTCGTCCCATGAGACAGAGGCGTCAAAGCCTTTGTAGTCTTGGATACCGGCATTCAGTTTGCTTACACCGATACCGATGATATTGGAAACAGAAGATGACCCATTGATAAGAATATTGCTTCTTCTTTCGTAAAATCCTTCCAGATAAACGGACAGGCGGTTTTTGAAAGCGTTCAGTTCCATTCCGTAGGTGACTTTTTTTGATTTTTCGATTGTCAGATTCTCTACGGGAAGGTCACCTTCTGCCAGCCCGTAAAATTCGCTGGCATTGTTGGTGAAGTAATAGGTTCCACCGTTGGCACTACCGTATGACTGACGGTAAAGTTCGTGCTGCATATTGCCATCCCAGCCGGAGATTCCGTATGAAGCGTACAGCTTGAACAGGTTGATTGCTTCAACGCTTTTCATGAATTTCTCGTTAGAGGCAATCCATGCGGCAGATATTGCCGGGTACAAGTGGAAGTGGTCTCCTTCGGGCAGGAATGCCGTACCGGAATAGTTGAGTACTCCGTTGATTGTGTACCGGTCGTTATACATATAGGTGGCATACAGTATGCCGGATTGTCTCTTGGCTCCCTTGTTTCGCCCGTTAGTTGTGTAGGATTGCTGGTCGTAGATAAGCGAGGCGTTCAGGTCGTGTACACCGCTTTGTAGCAGATAATTGATTTTAGCCTGAATGTTGGAACGCATATAAAGTGACCTGAATTTGGAGTCGCCGTGATTGAGGGTTTCCGAATCTTTTCCGTAGCTGACGGGAGTAGTCACTAATGTGCCGTCGGGAAGCATGGAAGCTTGTGTGTCCATATATTTATATTCTTTCGTAGCCGTGTCATACATAGAACCGGAGTTGTCGAACGCTACGGATACTTCTGCCGAAAGACCTTTCAACAATGCGTCTAGTTCCTGTTTCAAGGTGGCGTTGGCTAGTAGTGTGCCGTAGGTGGTCCGGTAGTTACCAGTACTTTCCAGCAGGGCAACAGGGTTGTTGGCTCCATACGTACTGTTCCCGCCATACGTACCGTCTGCGTGGCGGACAGGGAATACTGCGGAAGGGGTATTATAGATGATTCCCGCAAGCAAATTGGTATTGTTGGTACCAATACTGTAAGCGTTATTAGTTTCCTGCAATTTCCCGAGAATACCGACCTTGAAAAAAGTGCTCGAAGTCAGGTCCACATCAATGTTGGTGCGGATATTCAGGCGTACATCCGAAGGTTTGGTACTATATCGCCCGTCGGCTTTTTTGTCTTTGAAGAGAGCCGTGTCGTGCATATAGTCGATAATGGAGTAGTAGCGGAAACGGTTGCTTCCACCGTCGAAAGTAAGATTTAAGCGATGATTATCGGATATTTTGTTATACACTTCATCCCACCAGTTCACGTTCGGGTATTCGTAGGGATAGGTGTTGTTTTTGAATGCGTCCAGTTCGTTGGGCTGATAGCGTGTATTCAGCCCGTCAAGTGCCAATGCCGTGTTGAGGCTGTTAGCGTATGTGTAGGCATCGGCAAATTCTGGTTTACGGAACTGGCTACTAATACCGTACTGGTATTTGGCGGTTACTTTCAGCTTGTCATCGTGTCCGCGTTTAGTAGTGACGAGTATGACGCCATTTCCGCCTCTCACCCCATAAAGGGCGGATGCCACAGCATCTTTCAGAATTTGGATAGATTCGATTTCCGAATTGCTGATGTCGGATAAATCGCGTGGAAAGCCGTCTACCAATATAAGGGGGATATTTCCGTGAATACTTAACGAGGGAACGTTTTCGGCACTGGAGCCATTTCCTTGATATACATTTAATCCAGCTATTTTGCCGTACAATGCTTTGGCGATATCTATTTCGGGTGCTTTGTCGAGCACTTTGCTGTTGACGCTTCTGGTGGAGCCGGCAATTGCTTTTTGGGGCATTTCCGTCTGATATCCCAATTGCACCATGTCCGGCAAACTGTCTCTTTTCTGTTCCTGTGCGAATGCAGGAATAGTGAAACCACCGATTAATGCTATGATTATATATTTCTTCATAAGATATGATTAACTTAAGTTATTGTGTAAATTTACCAGCCGGGATTTTGGGTCATTCCATATCCCTTGTTGATTTCCTTTTGTGGGATAGGTGCCATATACCATTTGCTGTCCCAATTGTTTGCCCAGTAACGTAAAGTCAGTTCGTAAGGTGCGAAAGTAAAGGAAGTGGGGTTATTGACCTTGTCTCCTTTGGAATACAGACCATATAGCTTTTTCCGGAAATCGTCTTTGCGTCCCCAGCGTACAAGGTCGAACCAACGCACTTCCTCGAAGCCGAATTCCAATGCCCGTTCACGCAGGATAGCTTCCCGCAAGTCAGACTGTCCGATGTCGGAAGGCAAATCGGAGAGTCCTACACGGTTGCGTACTTGGTTGACATAGCTAAGGGCATTTTCGGGACCTTCCACTTCATTGATAGCTTCTGCATAGCTCAATAGTACTTCCGGCAGACGTAAATAGGGCCATTGGACAGGGCGGTTTTGGCGATCGCTTGCAGCTTGAAGGATGAACTTCATCATTAAGAATCCGCTACCTTCGGCACGATAATCCTGATGGTTGGTATATACAGGGGCTTGCGTATCATTGAAATAACGGTCACCGGGAACAGCTACATTTTCATATAATCGCGGGTCGCGGGTAGGCTCTCCGTTCTCGAAAAAAGGCTGTTTGGAAGGATGCTCCCAATTAAAATTCTCCGGAAAATCTTCTCCGTCCGCCCAAGGGAACATATTTACATAGTTCAGCGTGGGACCGGAGTAGAAACGTTGATCGAACAAATTGTTGTGGGTGCTCTCGTTATATCCCCGTCGGATAGAAACCAATACCTCTGTCCCGCCTCTGTCATAGTATCCGGCACGATAGGCAAGGCGGCGTGCCTGCGCGGTCGCTTCTGCCGGTTGTGTCAGGGCGTATTCTTGCCTTTTATCTAGTTCGGCAAAGAATTCCTGTCCGGCTTTCATCGCATCTTCCCAACGTTTCTTGCTGTAATTGCCATAGCAGGTATATTCATCCGCCTGACTATGCCATTTGGTGTCGGAGTTGAAAGTAGGACTGGCTGCAAACAGTAATATCCTGAGTTTTAATCCCATGGCTCCGGCTTTAGTCATGCGTCCGTCTTCAATTTCATCCTGTTTCCATTTCAGGTAGGGGATTGCTTCGTTCAACAGGCCGACAATCTTGTCTGCCGTTTCGGCAAAGGTGAGACGGGGAAATTCCATTGTTTCGTTCGGTTCTATTGAATGGTCAATCCAACATACACCGCCTACATAGCGGAACATTTCAGCATAACTCAAGGCAATAATCATTTTGGCTTCGGCAATCCGTTCGTTGCGCTCGTCTTCTGTCATATCAGGCACTTTTGCTACATTCTCAATATATATCCATGCATAACGGATTGCGTTGTACTGGCTTTCCGAACCATAACGGTAGGCTTCGGCATTTGCTAATGAGTTGTTGGCACTCAACAGGCCGTTGTAATAGAGGTTGGTAGGACCGTCGGATGCGTTGTTTCTGAAACTCTGATATAAATCGCTGATTGCCTCGAGCAGGTTTACTCCCAGTTTATTATTGGGTGCTGCCCCCGTAGGCAACCCATAAGGCAGATAGGTATATGCGCTTGTCAACACTTTGTCTGCATTGACTTTGGAGCTGAACATGGAATCCAGTACTGCGCCTGAACTTTCGGGTTGGCTTCCCAGAAATTTGTCTCCGAATGTCAGGTCTGAACAGGAGCAGACACCGCAAACCAGGCAGATTGAAAGTAATTTTATAATATTCTTCATTGTTGTACGGTATTTAGAAGTTAAGATTGACACCTACACTATAAACTTTAACTAATGGATAGGCACCTACATTGTTTCCTAAACTTTCCGGATCTAAGATGTCGAGGGGTGAGAAAGTCAACAGATTATATCCATTGAGGGAAAGTCCGAGGCTTTTGGCGCCGATTGCTTTTAGGAAACGTTTGTTGGTAAAGGTGTATCCGATTGTCAGGGTTTTCAGGCGGATATACGAGGCGTCTTTCAGCCAGAGGGTAGAGTTCTCCGAGTTCCATGTTTCCGAAGTTTCTGCTGCACGCGGATATTTAGCTCCGAGTTGGTTTTCTTCCGTCCACCCTTGTTTGTAGAAGTAGTCCAACAGACCTCGTTTACCTGCATTGGTAAAAGGAATACGGTATTCTACTTGAAGCATTTTATTGACGTGCGTTGCACCGCTCCATTGCATGCTGAAGTTGAACCCCTTGTAACTGAATCCGCCATTGAAACCGAATACATATTCCGGTCGTTCCGAATAACCGGTTGTCATCCGGTCATCTCCGTCTACTATATTGTCGCCATTCAGGTCGGCGTACATGGCGTCACCCGGATATACCTTGACCGAAGGTTGGGGAAGTGAAGGGTTAAGTACCAGTTCGCCGTTTGCGTCTTTCGTGAAGTCGCTGTACTGGTAGAGCCGGAGATATTTATACACATTAGTCGGACGTTCCGTAGAACCGCCGGTCTGGTTCATGTAGTCATATTTGTTGGGCACTTCGTCCATATAGATGATTTTGTTGCGGGCGAAAGACATATTGGCGTTAGCATAATAATGGATACCGTTGTTCAATGTATGGTCCCAACCCAATGAAATTTCATATCCATGATTATCCACTTTTCCGATATTCAAGTTTGGTAGTCCGGTGGCGATGATAGAAGGGGTGGAATTTGGTGATATAAGGATTCCGGTACGTTTTTCCTTGAAGTAATCGACACTCAATGAAAGTCTGTTGTTCAACATTTTCAGGTCTATACCGTAATTCTGTTTGTCGGCTGTCTCCCAGCTGACGTCGGTGTTTCCCGGAGTTCCGAGTATATATGCCTGACTGCCTGTCGGATTGGAAACCCCGAAACTGTACGTACCGTTTTGTGTCCATACTCCCGGCATATACATAAAGCGGGTGCTCGAACCGGTATCGCTACCTACGCGTCCCCAGGATATTCTCCATTTCAGGTAATCAATCAAAGATTGTTTTTTCATAAATGCCTCTTCCGACATGACCCAGCCTACGGAAGCGGACGGGAATAAACCGTACCGGTTTTTACCCGGAGCAAAGTTCTCGGAACCGTTGTATCCGGCATTAACGTCTATTAGGTATTTGGATTTGTATCCGTAAGTGGCGCGTCCTACAAAACCTACATATCCTCGTGGCATATATTGGTAAGTGGCGTCTGTTCCATCCGATTTTTTCGGATAGTAATTACGTGACTGGTTGTAAAGAAACAATGCGGTGACTTTATGGTCCTTGTTGAATGTACGGTCATAATTGATTCTGCCTTCGATATACCAGTTGCGGTCCCTGCCGTAATCTTCGGAATAATTGAGTGGAGTGATACTTCCGTTCGGCACATAGACAATGGTTTTATCATAATCCGGGTCGGTCTGCGGTTTGGTAGAGTCATCCATAAATGATTTGTAGTAAGCAGTTTGCGATTCGACTGTACCGCCTGTACGATACTTGTTCAGCCTGAACATATTATCATAAGAAGCTTTGACTGAAACGGAAAGCCCCTTGGTCAATATATCCAGTTTTTGTGTGATGTCTACATCTGTGTTCAGGGTGGTCTTGTATTCCTGGTTGTAACCTTGTCCCCAATATATGCTCAATCCGTCACGGCTTACTCCTACTGGAGTTAATGCGCCCGGAGTCATAGTCCGTACTCCGTTTACTATGCCGGGACCGGCAAAAGGAAGTGCCCATATCTGGGTATATACCCAGGGGTTGTCGCTGGAAGCTCTCGGCTCCTGCTTTTGTCCTACGTTGCCGCCGATGTTCAGTTTCATGGTGGTTGTCCGGGTCAGCTTGAAGTCGAGATTGGCACGGTAATTATAACGGTTGTACTTGAAGTTATTGTCATAGGGCAGCGCGTCAAATTGTTTCAAGATACCGTTCTGATAAAGATAACTTAAAGATACGAAGTATTTTACCGCCTCATTGCCACCGGATATGTTGATGTTGTTTTTAGATTGTATGAATAAGTCGTTATACATATAATCTCCCCATTTAGTATTGGGGTACATAATGGGGTCCGAACCAGTGCGGTATGCTTCTATCGCTTCACGGGTGAAGTACATGGCTTTGTCCGTCACCCGGTCATTTTGTTGCTTCATGTTCCAGTAACGGGCGAACTCGTAGCTTCCGGTTTGCTGGACGTATGATAGCGGTTGCTGCACACCGGTAATGGTGCTGACATTGATAGTCGGCTTGCCGGATTTTCCCCTTCGGGTAGTGACAAGAACTACGCCGTTTGCGCCGCGTGCTCCAAATA